>Ga0257120_1000749_pt1 | contig 23213 bp, 23 predicted proteins | sample SI106_10metaG_FD_190153 | JGI IMG/M metagenome (GOLD analysis project Ga0257120, IMG submission 190153) | Marine microbial communities from Saanich Inlet, British Columbia, Canada - SI106_10 | ecosystem: Environmental > Aquatic > Marine > Inlet | place: Canada: British Columbia | collected... | reverse complement strand
ATGGCGGCCAACCAGATACTGCGGCCGGCTATGACAGCACCAATGGCTATTACAGTATTGTGGTTCCTAGCTACAACGTAGTAAACTTATTTGCTAATTATAGTGTGAACGAGTCAACCACTGTTCGCTTGAACCTAGGTAATGTGACTGACAAAGAATATTGGACCGCTGCTTACCGTTCAGGTGCATTTATGTACTTAGGTGACGGACGTTCAGTTCGTGCCACTATTACTTACGAATTTTAATAGTACTAAATAGGAAATATTTCAATGGTCTTGATTGAGCAGTTGCTAAACAAAGCGCAAGTAAAAGAGTTTCGTAACGCACTTAGTCAAGTTCCTTGGAATGACGGCAAAGAAACAGCGATGGGGATGGCCTCTAGCGTCAAGCAAAACGGCCAAACTGATGCTGGCGATAAACAAGTACAAGCACTCGCTAATAAATTACTTGGCATTTTTGGTAGTACACCAAAATTGATATCGGCAGCACTACCTCATCGCATATTTCCACCGTGTTTTAATCGCTATTCAAGTGGTGAAACTTACGGGTTTCATGTAGATGCTGCTATTATGCGCATACCCCATAATAACGAAGTATTACGTTCGGATATGTCGATGACAACGTTTTTGTCAGAAGCTTATGAATATGAGGGTGGAGAGCTAATTATTCAAACTGAATTTGGTGATCGAAAGGTTAAACTCAATGCCGGTGATGCAGTATTATATCCTTCAAGTAGCCTGCATAAAGTTACACCAGTTACGAACGGTCAACGCGTTGCAGCTATCACATGGATGCAAAGTTTAGTCCCTGACGCCCATATGCGCCAAACCTTGTTTGAACTAGATCAGAGTATTCAGACTTTACTTCAAAACCCAAGTATACAACGTGACGAACTAGACCGTTTACATCATGTGTACCACAATCTTATTCGCCAATCTTCACAAGTATAGCTTTTCCTCGAGTTTAATCTCCTGTTCTGCTTTAATTAAACAGTACATTATTGGCTTTGCCTATTTTTGCTTACATTGCTGTAATTAAACCTGTTGATGCAGTGACGTCTTCTTTTTTAGCCAGTGTTTCACTAGTTATATTTTTTAGTTTCAAACAAGCTTATTAATAAGGTTTAAACTAAGGTTTTTTCTGATCTACTCTAGCTTTAAACGGATGGACGGATATTCCCTAGGGAAAATCCATCCATCCGTCTCTTAAACTGCATTATTCAAAGAAAAACTCCCATCTTCGTTTTCTACAGCTTTGCCCGCAGCTATTAAGCTTTTACGAGCCTCTCGATACTGTTTTCCTTTAGATTCGTCACTAATAGGATCCGTGCATGTTTGTATGTAAGCTTGTTGCCACTTTTTCTTATCTGAATTGAAGCAGGCTTGAGCTAAATCTTCTTTGCTTTGTTTAGTCACTTTGAAACTAATTGGCTTAGTTGAATCAACAATACAAGCACCTGTGATTGGTTTACCCTTGCTTGTAACAATGCCTAAATCTACAGCTTTAATCTCAAAGTATTTAGTTGGTATGGCATCGTCAGCATCCTTCATTTTGTCACAAGAGAATGAACAACTCTTATTTTCACCATCGACGAAAAAACTAAAGTCGATATTGGCTTTAAGTGCAGATGCCCCTCTAGCTGTTTGATTACCCCCTTTACCTGTATGGTGAACTAGGACGATAGTACATCCATACTTGAGGCGAATATCTTCCAGTTTATTAATGAACCTAGCCATATCATCATTGCTGTTCTCTTCACTGTCCATTAGATGACGAGATAAAGTATCAATGAATATCAACTTAGGTGGTGTATCTAGTTCAGAAATGGCTTGTTCTACTTGTTTATAACCATTTTCTGTATCAAGGCCAATGGCTCTACTAGAGATATGAAGATTGCCCTGTTCGATCAATAGATCATGCTCTTTCTCTATAGCTCTAAGGCGACGAGAAAGACCGCTAAGGCCTTCTCCAGCCATAACCAATATGTTTCCTTGCTTAGATTCCTTATCGAACCAATCACGGCCATTAGCGATCATAGCCGCTATGCTGAGTATTACATGTGACTTACCTGAACCAGAAGGACCATATATCATGCCAACAGAATTACTAGGTATAATATCTTCTATAATCCAATCTATTTCTAATGGTTGTTTGTAAAGCTCGTCTAACGTTATAAAATTATAAGCAGTTGAATTTGTCATTACGCTGCTTCCTCATTACGTGCAACGATGCGAGCATCAATCCAATCTAGTACTTCAGATTCAACCCAAGCACTTGAGCGCTCAGATAGCTTGATTGGTTTAGGGAAGTTATTTTGCTGCGCTAATGCATAAACATGTGAGCGAGATAAACACGTCAAAGAAATGACCGTTTGTAATTTGATTAGTTTGTTGTTCATTGGAATACACCTTTTTATGTTTCGCCGTACATTCGGCTTAGGTGTATTTCAAACTTTTTAAGACTTTCCTCCCTCACAGGTAGGGGAAGGTAATTCCCCAGGTGGGGAAATCTGTTGTTAATTCTTTTGTGTTTCTAGGTAATCACTAGCCTGTTTTAATAATCGTTCGTCTACCTTACTGAGTCCGTAATTATTGACATCTAGTTCAACTGCTAGCTCCAACAACAGCTCTTTTATCTGACTCTTATTAGGAGCATCTCCAGAAGCATATTTGGGACTTTTAGATAAATGATGCATTAGAAGACCAATAACCTTTAACGCAGTCGATGAAGGGTCTTTAGAAGCATTTTTTGATGGCAACCCTTTTACTGATAGACATTTTTCTAATTCTAATTCACAGACTTGTATTTGCTCTAATTTGATAATGTCGTATTCAGGCAAATCTTCTTCCCAATCATGCACCTCACGTTCTGTTTTCCAAAATTCAACGTCATCAATTTCAGGAGCCAGCTCTCGATAAAGTTCGACCTCATTAAATTGACGAGAAACTAGCAGCTCTTTAATAGCACGCTCATTTAATCTCAATGGCTGGGCTATTTGCACATCCACATATTCAATTTGGTCTAATAGAGGCTTATATTGATGAATAAAATCACCTACAGAAGCATGATGAAGGGTTCCATTTATACAAGGGACTAATGCTTCACGCTTGTCCTTTGAAGACAAATAATACAAACCTAATTGTTTATCTAAAGCTTTATACAACAACTCATTGCAAGATAAGTTAGCTTTTTCAGACGCCTCATCAAGGCTGATTAAGTTTTTCACTTTGTTATCCATCAGTAAAAATCACAAATTTTTTTTTATATGTTAAGCTAATGATATTCACAATCCAAGCTTAAATCAGCTAGACAATAAGATTGTCAATCAAGTTAACATTCAACCATAACAATTAAATTTGGTGGTACAGGTAGTGGTACATAAGTGCAACATAAAAATAAACCTCATTAAAATCAATAACTAGAATCTCTATTCAACTGCCGCCAGCTCCACCAAATACTAGAACCCTAACTTAGCAATAAGTTAGGGTTTTTTATTGGCCTAAATTGGTGCATATATGCCTGGAACATATTGCTGAATACGCAATGGTAGTCGACTCACTAAACTCTGTCTAAGCGGCTGCCAAAAAGCAGACAATAACAATAACGCTGCGCCCATAAACACACCTGTTATGGCGAAGCTATAACCTACTCCACCGTAATTTTCGATAATCGACGAAATCGCATAAATCACATATATCAAGGACGACACCATAAACGCGCGTCGGTCGATCACTATCGATATGCCACTCATGATTACGTATAAGCACATTACCAATGCTAAGCCCAGCAGACTTTCAGTTCCTTCTAGAATGCCTAAACTTGAAAATACTGGATGAATAATTAATGGCGCAGATAATAAATGTAACCAGAAGGCGACATCTGAATGATGTGATGTTCTCTTGGTGTCAGTCGAATCCCAATACATAGCGAAGGTAAAAGCAACTAACCCACACATAAATAAAACCAACATTAACCACATGTTTGCAAGCGGAAAGACACTAAGCAAGACAGAGACAATCAACCCAATTAATGCGCCAGTAGCGACTGCAATTGTGATTGGCACTTTAAAACGCAACCAATGCGCACCTGCTGCAAAGAACGATGCACCAGCAGCAATAGCTGTAATAATGGCATCTTCAGAAGAAAAGAGTTCATGGATAAAACAAAAGAAACCGCCAATAAAGGTTATTAGCAATACTATGGCGGGTAATGCCATTTTACGTTGCTTAACAAATACCTCCGACAAGCCCCAGGCAATTATAGTAAACACCAGAAAGCCAGCACTTGTACTTTGAGACATAAATTCAACGACCCAAAGCGCTGAAAATAATAATAGTAAGCAAGCAATAACGACAAAAATATCATTAAAACCGCCAATTAATTTGAAATTTTCTTCATCAACAGCAGGAGAATTGCGTTCCGTGGATAATAAATGACGAAACTGCTCAACGGATGAATCAGTGAATATGCCTTTTTCAACGGCTAAGTTGAGATCTTCATCAGAATACATAAATAACTTTTATGGGATAAATAAAAACACAAATATAACAGATTTCAGGCAGTTACACTAAAGCTTTAGTCTGCAAAATACAGTACAATATGCACTTAGAAAATTTTACAGGACAGGTATAGTGGCAGTTCATTGGTTCCCAGGACACATGCATAAGACTCTTAAAGAAATTAAAGAGAATTTACATAGTGTTGATATTTTGATTGAAGTACTCGATGCACGTATCCCCTTCTCCAGTGAAAACCCTGAAATTGCCAAGATCCGTGGTGATAAGCCATGTATTAAGATCCTCAACAAAGCGGATTTAGCGGATCCAGAAATCACAGCACGCTGGCAAGCACAATTAGAGTCTGAACGTGGCATTAAAACGATCACGACAACCACCGATAACATTGCTAAAAGCAAACAAATTATCGATCTAATCCGTAAAACATATCCGCAAAAAGATGCCTCTATCAAGAATATCACTGCAATGATAATTGGTATTCCCAATGTCGGTAAATCAACGCTTATCAATATTTTAGCTGAGCGCGTCATCGCAAAAACCGGCAATGAACCTGCGGTGACCAAAAACCTACAACGAATTAATCTCGGCTCGGGTATCGTTTTATACGACACACCTGGAGTCTTATGGCCAAAACTAGAAAACCCCAATACAGGTTATCGACTCGCTGCATCGGGCGCTGTAAAAGACACCGCGATGGAGTATGATGATGTTGGTTTTTATGCCGCTGATTATTTAATTAAAGCCTATCCAGAACTGCTCAAAGCGCGCTATAAATTAGATGAGATCCCCGACACCGAAATTGAATTTTTAGAAATGGCAGCAAAAAAACGCGGGGCAATAATGTCCGGTGGACGCATCAACATGCACAAAATTTGTGAGTTAATGGTCATTGAATTACTTTCCGGTCAAATTGGTCGCATCACCCTAGAAACACCAGAAATGTTGGTCATTGAAAAACAAGAAATGATCGATGCTGCGGCTAAAAAAATGGCTGACAAAGCCAAACGCAAGCAAAGTTTTAAAGACGGCTCATTAACCCCTGGTAAAAAAGACCGCAAAGAAAAGCGGGAAATTAAACGCCAAGAACAAAGCGAAAGAATGCGCGGTCAACGCTCTGGGAAGTAGTTTAGCCACCAGCGGTGAATGATTATCATGCGGATGGTGATGAGATTCTGCAGCTAAACATGCTTCCTCCACACCACCCCCAATATTTTTTTCGACTTACAATCTTATTTCATCACATAAATACAATATATAACTAATTGTAATATATTGTTTTTATTCTTATTTTTATATATTTTCAAATAACAAGCTAATTATGGTCATCCAATTATCGTTAAATTGGTTGACAATATTTTCCCAAATTGGTTAGTATATGTATATTAAGGAATCGTTGTAGATCAAGTTGGTTCATTTTTGTTTTTGATTAATTTGCATTATTAAATTGATCTACAAAGATTAGGTGCAGCTGGTTGCTTATGTTGAACGACATTCTGAGCCCAACGTGAACCCCTGTCACACTCAGATAGACATATAATAAAATTTTAGGAGTTAGATATGACCAAACCAACAATAGGTTTCATCGGCCTTGGCCTTATGGGCAGTAACATGGTTGAGAATTTACAAAAGAAAGGCTTTGAACCAATCGTTATGGATCTTAACAAAGATGCCGTTGCTGCGGTTGTTACCCGTGGCGCAACTGAAGCGACTTCAGTTAAAGATCTTGCTGCAGCCAGTGATATCATCATGCTTTGTTTAACAACGTCTAAAGTTGTTGAAGCATTAGTATATGGTGAAGACGGTATCTTAGCCGGTATTAAAGAAGGCGCAGTATTAATCGACTTCGGTACTTCTATCCCTGCTTCTACTCGCAAAATTGGCGCTGATTTAGCCGCAAAAGGCGCTGGCATGATTGACGCACCATTAGGTCGTACTCCTGCACACGCTAAAGATGGCTTGTTAAACATCATGGCTTCAGGCGATGCTGAAACATTTGCCAAAGTTAAACCTATCCTAGAAATGCAAGGCGAAAACGTATTCAACCTTGGCGCGTTAGGTTCAGGTCATACAACTAAACTTATCAATAACTTCATGGGCATGACAACTGTTGCAGCAATGTCACAAGCATTTGCAGTAGCTGAATTAGCCGGTGTTGATCGTCAACAATTGTTTGACATCATGTCAACAGGTCCTTCCAATTCACCATTTATGCAGTTTTGTAAAAACTACGCAGTTGACGGTGTGAGTGACTTAGGTTTTTCAATTGGTAACGCAAACAAAGATCTTGGTTACTTCCTACAAATGGTTGAAGATTTAGGGACTCGAGCACAAATTGCAGAAGGTACTTCTGCTAATTTACAAGCAGCATTTGACGCAGGTATGGCCAACGGTAACGTGCCTGAAATCTATGATTATTTCCTAAAATTAACTAAGTAAAAAAATAGATTACCTTCTGTTAAGCCTCTTTATTAGAGGCTTTTTTATACTTACTTGTCTGCCCTATTATGTCTTTGACAGCAATATGTACATTGGTCAAAAATATAGCTGATTTTTTTGGACTTTTGGTCATTTAAATTGGTTGACAAATATAGAAAGCAACGCTAGATTTTAACCATACCATCTATAAATACACATTTTATTTATGTTTTCGTCCCCTAACGATGGGTCTCGATTACGTCACAAAGAAGAGGAATTACTCATGAGCCAAAGTGAACATTTTTCATTTGGAAACGAAACTGAAATTGAAGATATTGGCGGTGGTTTGAAGCGTCAAATGTTAGGATACAACCATGAACTTATGGCCGTTAAAATCTGGTTTGACAAAGGAGCTGAAGGGTATGTTCACGCACATCGTCACTCTCAAGTATCACATGTCGTTGAAGGTGAATTTCACGTTAATGTCGATGGTGTGATCAAAGTATTAAAAGCCGGAGATAGCTTTTTTGTGCCTCCGCATGTTGATCATGGTGCAGTATGCCCTACTGGTGGTATTTTAATTGATGTGTTTAGTCCTCCACGTGAAGATTTCGTTGAAGGTTTAGACGCGCCAGTATAAACATCGATGTCAGTGACAGCTAATTATTTGATCAAAATCAATACTGATTAAGATCCAATGGATACGTTAATTAAGATAGTAAATATAGCTATGTTGACTAGTGCTCTTACCCTATCGGGATGCGCTAACCATAATGGTCCTAATGAACAATCAGGTATGATTGTGGGTAGCGTGTTGGGTGGCCTTTTAGGGCATAAACTCGCTAGCGGTAATGGCCGAACTGCTGCAACCATATTCGGTAGTATGATCGGCGCATCAATTGGTGGTTCTGTCGGTAAATCAATGGATGACACAGATCGTCTCAAAGTAGCTCATTCCTTAGAAAATATCGGTACGGGTGTGCCTAGTAGTTGGAAGATCATTAAATAATTATAGTGATAGATTCGGATACCACCTTCAATTTTGCTGTCCGTTTTTATCATTTATTTTTACTTTCTATGTATTGTGTTCCTTAAAAATGCATCCATAATGATTATGCATTTTTACATTAAGGAATATTTATGCACACGCATCATTCAATTGCGTTATGCCAGCTAGGTCGCGAATTAGCCCTCGCGTCATTAAAACCATTATTACTCAACGATTTTTCCGCTCAGCAATATCGAGATGCATATCAGATCCAGATCGATGACGGAGAAATTTGGCTATTTGATTATGGGATCATTGTTAGTTGGAATGTATCTCAATCTGACCGTGAGTCATTTATTGATTCCATTGCCGCATATATTGTTGAACCTGCACAAAAAATCGCACTGGAACATTACAAATATACACTTAATGTTGATGCGCCTTTGAGCATTAAACATGATGTGATTAGTTTGCCTAATAATGACCCGCTAACACGACTTGCATTAAGTCATGCTTTTGCGCAGTCTTACAAATTATCATTTTTTGAAGATCAAGCGCAACGGGTCATCCAAGAAAATACCGATTTGTCCAAAACATTGGCTCACACAGGTGAGATCCCGTTAAATCGCAAAGAGTTAGCGAAACTCCGTGGTCGGTTATTTGCTACCAGTAGCGATATCATATTACACTTTAATCTATTGGATACGCCTGAGTTTTTTTGGGACTATCCTGAATACGAACCTATATACCAAATAGGGTCGAAATATTTAGAATTAGCCCCTCGATTAGGTATATTGAATCATAAGCTCGAAACGATACAAACGTTGTTAGATATGCTTTCTCAGGAACAAAATCATAAACATTCTGCATTTTTAGAATGGATCATTATCGTTCTTATTGCCGTCGATATTTTGATTTATTTTTTCCCAAAAGAACTCATCTTCTAACCCAATAATCCGCAAACTATGGGTGTATCCAAATACCTTGGCGCACCCATACTACTAAAGTCGTACAAAGCGTTTGTTATTAATTCGTTATCTTTGCCTAATATGTTGCACAACTATTAGGAAAATATACACATGAAAATTGAATCTCAAGTCTTACATCATGGCTTTAAATCTGATCCAACGACCAAAGCCGCTGCTGTACCCATTTACCAAACTACCTCTTTTACTTTTGACGATACCCAGCACGGCGCCGACCTGTTTGACTTAAAAGTGCCGGGCAATATTTACTCCCGAATAATGAATCCGACAAACAATGTCTTAGAAGAACGTTTAGCCGCCATTGAAGGTGGCATTGCTGCACTATGTGTATCGTCAGGTATGGCGGCAATTACCTATGCGATCCAAGCCTTAACCCAAGTAGGTGATAATATTATTTCTACCAGCCAGCTGTATGGAGGCACCTATAATTTATTTGCACACACGCTACCTCGCCAAGGTGTAGAAGTTCGTATGACTTCGTTTGATGATCTATCGTCGATAGAAGAATTAATTGATGATAATACCAAAGCTATTTTTTGTGAATCAATTGGTAACCCTGCAGGTAATGTCGTCGATTTAGAAGCGTTATCTGACATTGCACATAGTTTTGGCATTCCGGTAATTGTCGATAACACCGTTGCTACTCCAGTATTATGTCGCCCCTTTGAGCATGGCGCGGATATCGTCATACACTCTTTAACTAAATATATCGGTGGTCACGGCACGACAATTGGTGGCGCGATTATTGATTCAGGACGATTTGATTGGGTCGCTAATAAAGCTCGTTTCCCATTATTAAATGAGCCTGATCCGTCCTATCATGGTGTGGTATACACCGAAGCATTAGGTCCTGCTGCGTATATTGGTCGTTGCCGCGTAGTACCATTACGTAACACAGGCGCAGCCTTAGCACCGCATAGCGCGTTTTTATTATTACAAGGACTAGAAACCTTGCCATTAAGAATGGAGCGTCACTGTGACAACGCTCAAGCCTTGGCGGAATACTTAAGTGAGCATGAACATGTCAGTTGGGTTAATTACGCCGGATTAGATAGCAGTCGTTATCATGCTACTTGTCAAAAAATGTCTCATGGTAAGGCATCTGGGATTATTAGTTTTGGTATAAAATCAAATGATCCGATTGCCGCAGGCGGTAAATTTATCGATGCCTTAGACATGATTTTACGTTTGGTCAATATTGGTGATGCTAAATCACTCGCATGTCATCCCGCAAGTACGACTCACCGTCAATTAGATGAAAAAGAACTGGCTAGTGCCGGTGTATCAAAAGACTTAGTACGTATATCTGTCGGTATCGAACATATCGACGATATTATTGCTGATGTTGAACAAGCGATACAAAAAGCGGTTAGCTAAGATAAATCATGGATATCTGTTTGTTTCGTAGTGATTTTTAACGCAAAACACATTATGATTGCGTTAATCATTCTTCTAAATATTACAGATATCCATGAGCCAACATTCTTTTGATGATGTACCTAACATTCGTGTCGATGCCTCTGATCGTTCCGTCCAAGCCCACAATCCCAATGGGACGCCCCCACCTGTAGCAACCGTTGTCAAAGCTAGTAACCAAAGCTTAGTCATTAGTGCATTGTTATTGGCACTGTTATCATCTGGTGCCGCCGGCTATTTACTATATAGCCAACAACAAAGCCAACTGGCTTTTGACAGTGCTACCGCACGTATCCTTGAATTAGAGAATCGTTTATCTGCTACCGGTGAAGAAATGGGTAACTCCACGGTCGCATTACAAGTAAAGGTCACAGAGTTAGCCAATCGCTCAGAAGAATTATGGCAACAAATGGATAAATTATGGGCTTCAGCATGGCGTCGTAATCAGTCAGAAATAAAAGACTTAACCAAAGTCGTTGAAGATAATCGCACCCAAGCGCAATCAAATGTTAATTCAGTTACTCAGTCTCTTAGCAAAGGGTTAGCCTCATCTGACACCAAATTTGACGCGCTACAAAATGACTTTAATTCCGCGAAAAATGAAATTTTATCCGTGAGTATGGAGCTTGAGACGATTAAACAAGGTTTGCTAAATGGGCAGGATGCTAATGTTGTCATCAATGAAAAAATTGCCATATTAGAGCAACGTAATACCGCTTTACGTAGCCAAGTATCGTTGATTGAAAAGGCAATGGCGAGTAAATCAAGTCCGACCGGTGTTTAGGTCGATCATCACTAATTGCACTCACTAAATGTCATGATTACTTAACTATTGGCGATTTAGCACCAGAAAGTTTAGTGTTTATCCCAGCTAATGATAGCCGTACAGCGACACCGTTATTATTGGTTGGTAACGAAGTCAGTGGTAGCTTAGCAATCTGGGAAATCAGCGAAAAATAAACAACCACACAAGATCCGACTAAAACGTGCACACTATAGTGGATTGTGTGCACGTTTGTTTCCATCTGATTATCATCGACAACATTAGGTGAATTTTAGGTTAGGAGTAATGGAAAAGTGCTCAATTCAACACCAAATATGCATGTCAGCTTCCTGTAAAACCGGTTAAGTACTTTTTTCCCTCGCAATTCATACACTAAATGTCTAAAATTGACAAAAAATAATAACAACGAGTTGTCATGCAATCCCCTTTATCAGTGTTAATTATCGGTGTCGGTGCCTTTACCCACGGCCTAGCACAAACATTACAAGACGCCGGCGCCAACGTCATCGTCTGGTTAAGTCGCGATTATGGTCATTATGGCCCCATACAAGTGTGTTCGACCTATGACGAGCATGATTATGCCTCCCCTATCGAATTATTAGATACACATCATTGCGATATTATGATCCCGATGTCAATTGACTGGGCGCAACAGCCTTGGGCAAAGGAATTATCGCAACGTATTGCGGTCTTTTGTCCAACGGGTGAGGCATTAAAAATTGAACGTGATCGTGCCTTTGCACAACGCATTGGTGAAGATGCGGGCATTGTATTTCCACGCTCATTTGTCGCGCAAAATCGTCTCGATGCACAAGGGTTTTTAGATAGCCATCCAGATCCTTATGTGATCAAAAACACCCTTTGTTCACCGACTAGCCCTATCCATACTATTGTATGCGAAACCTTAGCAGATACACAAAGTTGGTTAGATCGGATTGATTATGCTGAAGGCGTCTTTTTTCAAGAATACATGGGTCATAAAGAAGCGGGTCATATTGTGTTTGTACAAAATGGGCACATCACCTCTTTGGTCAGTAACCAAGAATACAAACGTGCGTTTAACGGCAACATGGGAAAAATTGCAGGGGCGCCTTTAGGGGGATTGATTGAAGCCGATCCGGATGATAAATACGATTTAGCTAAAAAATTAATTGCGCCACTGCAACCGTGGCTTAAACGAATCAATTATACCGGCCCATTGCAAGTGACGGCTATCCTCAAAAATAATATTTGGTCAGTCATTGAGTATAACTCACGTTTAGGGGTAACTTGTGGTCCTATGATCATGCGGATGCTCAACAACCCACTGGATATGCTGCGTGCGGTGATCGATGGTAGCAACTTTGTACCTGACTTTAATACTGATAAACCGATGGGATGTTCAATTACATTAGCCGCTTATGGCTATCCGTTTTTAGAAGTGACAGGGCCAGCCTTCCCACTAACATTACCAACAGCCTTGACTAGCGATAAGGGTGATGTATGGCTTAATGAAGTCAAAGCAGGAAAACCACTCTCACCATCTGAAGTGTTAGCCGATGGACATCGTTTATTAGATGTGAACGCCTTTGGTCAAGATAAAGACACAGCAGTAGCACGCGCCTATTCGCTAATGCAAGATGTGGGTTGTTCAAATAGTTATTATCGCACCGATATTGGTGACACAATGTGGCCACCCGGAGCGGAATAATGAACAATAACCATACCGAAATAAACACTCAGGTATCTCATCAATATGCAGGGATCCGAAGTGCATGGGTTGAAATTGACCATGCTCAGTTAATCAAAAACTTTGCATTAATAAACGCTGATACCCCGCCGCATTTAAAAAAACTCTGTGTGGTTAAAGACCAGGCCTATGGACATGGCGCAGTCGTTGTAGCTCAAGCTGCTGCTGCTGCCGGCTATGATTATTTAGCGGTCGAAACCATCGATGAAGCGATTGAATTACGCGATGCTAACATAAGCCTACCGATACTGATTTTTGGCGAAGTCAGTGATGCCGAGTTTGCAGCATGTTTGGCTTACCAAATCACGTGTTGTGTTAATGATATTGATAAAGCAGTTAGATTTAATCAGTTTGCTAAAGATTATTTTGCACAAGCCTCGACGGTTACAGCCTCATCTTTACAAAAACCTATGGCAGGACAATCGACTATCAACGTCCACATCGAAATCGATACCGGTATGAGTCGTTGGGGAGTGCGCTGGGATGAAGCCCTGCTGGTGATAGAATATATAGCTAAACAGTGTGAATATTTGCATATTGAGGGGCTCATGAGTCATTTTGCAATGTCTGATGAAACGGATAAATCGTATGCCAATATTCAACATCAACGTTTTGTATCGGTTCTCGACGCGTTGGATAATACTGACATCAATATTGAATTAGTTCACATGTCTAATACTGGCGGATTATTAGATTTACCGCATGCCCATTTTACTATGATCAGAAGTGGAATTTTGCATCTAGGCGTGTATCCATCATTAGTGTGCAAACGCATCGAAAGTTTAGCACCTGTGATGTCAGTAAAGGCGAGCATTCCCGCTTTACGGCAATTACGTGAAGGCGATCGTGTTGGCTATGGTATGCATTTTACCGCTACTAAACCAATGCACATTGCTATCTTGCCCATTGGCTATGGCGATGGATACCCGCGAGTACGTAATGAGGGATATGTGTTGATCCACGGTCAACGCTGTCCCGTTGTCGGGGGTAATGCGATGGATGCAACGATGGTCGATGTGTCACATTTACCAAATGTAGCGATTGGTGATGAAGTAGTATTGATGGGTGGGCAAGGTGAGGAATGGATCGACCCACGCGATTTAGTCAAATGGAAAAAAACAGTGTGCTATGAAATATTAAGCGGATGGCGGGCTAGATTACCGCGCAGGTATATTAATCAACACAAATAACCCCTCTAGTTGACATAAAACCTTAAATCCAAATATAAAATACTCAATCAAAATATCACACATAAAAAAAGGCGCTTAACTTTAACAGTTAAGCGCCTTTTTAATGTTCTAGCTAGTCTTAGCGACGTAGGCCTAAACGTTTGATTAGGTCTTGATATGCTTCAACATTTTTACCTTTAAGGTAGTCTAACAATTTACGACGGGTAGAAACCATACGTAATAAACCACGACGTGAGTGGTGATCTTTTTTGTGAGACTTAAAATGACCTTGAAGCTTGTTGATGTTGTGCGTTAACAATGCAACTTGTACTTGAGGTGAACCAGTGTCGCCTTCTTTAGTTGCATAGTCTGCTACGATTGCAGCGATTTCTTGTGTACTTAGTGACATAATTATCTCCAGATAAAGTGAATGTAAACACAGCCAATCACTAATTCAGCTGTGTCGAAGAATCGCGTATTATACGGATGTTATCTAATAACGCAAGTGAAGAATAAGAAACAGCGATTATAAGTAACTTAATGAACGATTTATCACTCGATTGTGATTTAATGTAGATAAATTTAATGATGAGAAATAACTAATAAAAAAGGGCGTTAAACGCCCTTTTTTATTTTTACAATTAAGATGAATACACCACCACTCGTTTGGGCTGCAAATATCCATCCGGTTTAAGTTCTGCTACAGCATAAATCGCACCATGCTCGTCATAGATCTTAACTTGTTCTAAACCATCAGCAGACAACGCCATTGCTTTTACATCAACGATACTCTCATCCACTTGAGCCGGCGTAATATGTTCTGGTACAAAAGGCATACCTACTTTAACCCCGGTGATTTGCGCTTCTGTGGCAACGGCAGATCCCAGTGCATACAATGGTGTATCCATCGGCAATAATAGAGGATCAATGAACGCATGGTGCTCAATCCCCTTATCAACACGATGTTCATTCACCATCGCTTGCAATGCATCCAGACTGAGCATTTTATCACTTGGATAACCCGCAACTTGAGAACGATGTAGACGACTGACATACGCACCACAACCTAATACCTGTCCGATATCGTCTACTAATGAACGAATATAGGTACCTTTAGAACAGTGCACACGTAAATCGACTTCAACCCCTTCAATACGTAATACATCAATAGCAAACAAGGTGATATCACGCGCCGGACGCTCGATCTCAATACCTTGACGCGCATACCAATACAATGGTTTACCTTGGTGCTTTAATGCCGAAAACATCGAAGGTATTTGTTTGGATGCACCCAAAAAGCTCAAACACGCTTCGGTGATTTCTTCCGCAGTTGATGTCACTGGTAATGTCGATACCACTTCACCATCGGCATCGGAGGTAGTGGTACGAATACCTAAAGTCGCTGTCACTTCATAGGTTTTATCGGCATTGAGTAAAAACTGCGAAAATTTCGTCGCTTCACCCAAACAGATAGGCAACATACCGCTCGCTAATGGATCAAGTGCCCCCGTATGTCCGGCTTTCGCCGCGCCATACATAGCCCGGACTTTCTGCAATACCATATTGGACGATTCACCGAGTGGCTTATCCAACAAAAACACACCGTTAATTGCACGGCCTTTACGACGACGTCCCATGCTTTACTCTGCGGGTTTGTTATCGTCAGAAGCATGGTCAGCATCTGTATGATTATCAGCATTGGTATCTGAATTTGCACTGCGCTTGGCTTCTTCTTCACGTGTTACTTGAGACACAATATTAGAAATACGCATGCCTTCAGTAATAGAGCGATCTTGAATAAATTTTAACGCTGGCGTGTTACGCATGCGCACACGACGAGATAACAAACCACGAACAAAGCTTTTGCCTTCTTCTAATAACGCCATCGACGCTTTGACTTTTTCTTCGTCCATTTCTAAAAATGTGACATACACTTTTGCATGAGCAAGATCACGAGAGATCTCAACACCCGATACCGTCACCATACATAAGTCAGGCGCTTGGTGTTTAAATTCTTGGTTTAAAATGCTCGCAATTTCTTTATGCACTTGCTGCGAGACTCTATCGGTACGCGAAAATTCACGAGCCATAATATATATCCTATCTGTGATCGACTTAATTTGATGCGATCTATATAAACGAAAACGGAGGCAAAGGCCTCCGTCTTAACTAATTGTTATAACGGTGAATTAAAGTTCACGCGCCACTTCAACGATTTCAAATACTTCGATTTGATCGCCTACTTTAACATCATTGTAGTTCTTAACGCCGATACCACATTCAATACCTTTCTTCACGTCTTGAACATCATCTTTAAAGCGACGTAGTGATTCAAGCTCACCTTCGTAAATTACGATATTATCACGTAATACACGAATTGGATTGTTACGTTTAATGACACCTTCGGTAACCATACAACCAGCAATGGCACCAATCTTCGGCGATTTAAACACATCACGTACTTCAGCAAGACCAATGATTTCTTGTCTAAACTCTGGTGCAAGCATACCGCTCATCGCTGCTTTGACTTCATCAATCAGGCTATAGATAACAGAGTAATAGCGTAAATCAATTTCTTCCGCTTCGATGATACGACGCGCAGTTGCATCAGCACGAACATTAAAACCAACGATGATAGCACTTGATGCTGCCGCTAGTGATGCATCAGTTTCGGTAATACCACCAACACCTGAACCAACAATATTCACTTTTACTTCGTCTGTCGATAAGTTTGTTAGTGAATCAGCAATCGCTTCAATCGAACCTTGTACGTCAGCTTTAAGTACTACGTTAAGTTCAGATACATCACCCGCTTCCATGTTCGCAAACATGTTTTCGAGTTTCGCTTTTTGCTGTTTAGCTAGTTTAACTTCACGCTGTTTGATTGAACGCTTAGAAGCAACTTCACGTGCTTTACGCTCGTCGTTAACTACTAATGCATCTTCACCAGCAACAGGAACACCTGATAAACCTAATACTTCAACCGGAGTAGATGGGCCAGCAAATTTAACATCATTGCCGTTTTCATCGCGCATAGCACGAACACGTCCGTATTCAAGACCACATAATAAGATATCACCAAGCTTTAATTCACCTTCTTGAATCAATACAGAAGCAACCGGACCACGACCTTTATCAAGACGCGATTCGATGACTAGACCACGACCTGGACCAGTCGGTACTGCACGGAAATCTAACATTTCAGCTTGTAAGTTAATCGCTTCAAGTAACGAGTCTATGCCCATACCGGTTTTAGCAGATACGTTGACAAACTGGTGCTCACCGCCCCATTCTTCTGAAATAACTTCAATTTGAGATAACTCAGTCTTAACGCGATCAAGATCAGCAGATTCTTTATCCATCTTATTCACAGCAACAATCAAAGGTACACCAGCCGCTTTAGCATGCTGAACCGCTTCTTTTGTTTGTGGCATGACACCATCATCTGCTGCTACTACCAGGATAACGATATCGGTAGCCGTTGCTCCACGAGCACGCATTGCAGTAAAGGCAGCATGTCCTGGGGTATCTAAAAAGGTAATTTTACCGTTATCAGTTTCAACTGAATAAGCACCAATGTGCTGAGTAATACCGCCTGCTTCACCATCTGCAACCTTTGCACGACGAATGTAATCAAGTAATGACGTTTTACCATGGTCAACGTGACCCATGATAGTGACGACAGGAGCACGAGGGGTTTTTACACCACCAGTTGCATCTGCAATTAATTCATCTTCAAGCGCATTGTCATTGACCAACTCATATTTATGACCCATTTCATCAACAACTAATACCGCAGTATCTTGGTCAAGAATTTGGTTAATCGTCGCCATCTCACCCATTTTCATCATGGTTTTAATAACTTCGTTGGCTTTAATTGCTAACTTGCTGGCTAATTCACCAACCGTGATCGTTTCGCCAAGTTTAACAATACGTTCAACAGGAGCTGCAGGTTTATTAAAACCTTGCTTAAGGTTTTCACCCGCTTTTTTCTTCTTACGACGACGTGAACCACGTTCGACTTTTAAATCAGCATCATCTTCAGCTTCTTGCGCATAACGGTTTGAATGCACATGCACTTCTTCCGCTTCTTGTGCTTTACGACGTTCTTCTTCTTCTTTCCAACGACGTTCATTTTCTTCAGCTAATTTACGAGCTTCATCAGCCGCTTTTTTAGCATCTTCTTCAAGCTTGCGTTGCGTCTCGTCTTCTTGTTGTTTACGTAACTTTTCAGCGTCTTTACGAGTTTGTTCTTGAGCGGCCTTTTCTTCTGCCGTCATTTGCGGTTCGTTTTTCTTTCGCTCTTCCGCATCTTTTTTCGCTTTTTCAGCACGGGCAATTTGCTCGGCTTCAGCTTGTTTACGTGCTTCTGCAGCTAAACGTACTTTTTCTTCAGCAGCTAACTTTGCCGCTTCTGCTGCTTGTTGCTCTGCTTCAAGCTTAGCTTGTTCCGCAGCTTGGCGCGCTAATTCTTCAGCCGCTATTTTTGCTTCTTCTTCTGGTGAACGCTTAACAAAAGTACGTTTTTTACGTACTTCAACTTTAACATTTTTCGATTTACCTACCGATAATGTACTTGTCGTTTTACGTGTCAACGTCATTTTAGTTGGCGTGACATTACCATCACTGCCATGTGACTTTGCTAAATAATCAAGCAATTGCTTTTTTTCATCTTCAGTGACGTTATCACCATTTTTTTTAGTTAAGCCAGCATCTTTAAACTGTTGAACTAAGCGATCAACGTTGGTGCCTATGTCACCCGCGAGCTTTTCTATGGAAACTTCAGACATTACCCTCTCCTCTATGTCGACCGTGATTACTCTTCGTTGAACCACTTAATATTACGTGCAGCCATAATAAATTCACCTGCGCTTTTCTCATCAAGCCCTTCAATATCACAAATCTCATCGGTACCTTGTTCGGCTAACTCTTCTAAATCAGTTACGCCTCGTTTAGCTAACGCGACCGCAATTTCAAGGGTCATGCCAGCAAGATTTAACAACTCTTCTTTTGGCTCTAATGATTCCTCATTGGCCAACGCTTTGGTGGTTAGATACGCACGAGCACGGTTACGCAGCTCTTCGATAATATCTTCATCTAACCCTTCTATTTCTAGCAGTTCACTTACCGGAACATAGGCAATTTCCTCTAATGAGGTAAAGCCTTCATCCGCTAATACGCCAGCAAATTCTTCATCAATTTCTAATCCTGTAACAAACACATCAATGACTTGAGAACTTTCATCTTTCTGTTTTTTCTCTAAATCTGCAACGGTCATGACATTGAGTTCCCAACCAGTCAACTGGCTAGCTAAACGTACGTTTTGACCAGATTTCCCGATTGCTTGTGCTAGATTCTCTGGTTCAACAGCAACGTCCATCGTCATGGTGTCTTCATCAGCAACAATGCGAGCAACTTCAGCTGGTGCCATTGCATTGATAACAAATTGTGGTGCTTCTTCATCCCACAATACGATATCAACTCGCTCACCGCCTAATTCACTTGAAACTGCTTGAACACGAGAACCACGCATACCAACACAGGCACCAATTGGGTCTAAGCGTTTGTCATTAGTTTTGACCGCGATTTTAGCACGTGAACCTGGATCACGAGCCGCAGCTTTAATTTCTAATGTTTCTTCCGCAATTTCTGGTACTTCTAAACGGAACAATTCAACAATCATGTCAGGGTGGCTACGCGAAATGAATAATTGCGCACCTTTTGCTTCTGGACGTATGACATAGAGTAGACCACGAACACGATCACCTGGACGGAAATTTTCACGTGGTAACATATCATCACGGTAAATAACGCCTTCAGCATTGTTACCTAAGTCGATAAGGATGTTATCGCGATTTACTTTTTTAACCGTACCCGTCACTAACTCACCAACACGATCTTCATATTCGGCAATCATTTGTTCACGTTCAGCTTCACGAACTTTTTGGAAAATAACTTGTTTCGCTGTTTGTGTCGTAATACGGTCAAATTTAATTGATTCAATTTGTTCTTCAACAAAATCACCTAGCTGAATGTCAGGCTCATCAATTTGTGCTGCTGAAATAGTCATCTCTGCGTATGGGTTTTCTTGTTCTTGGTCATCAGCAATAACTAACCATTGACGAAATGTATCAAAATCGCCTGTTGTGCGGTCAATAGCTACACGCACTTCAATATCGCCTTGATTTTTCTTTTTGGTGGCAGTAGATATTGCTATTTCAAGGGCTTCAAAGATTTTTTCTTTGGGTACTTGTTTTTCATTTGAAACCGCTTCGGCAACTAATAAGATCTCTTTACTCATGATACTCTATTCCTATTTTGATGAACCTAGTCAAAGACCGGGACAAGATTACCTTTTTCAATATTCATTACAGCCAACGTATAAGATTGACCATCAACTTCAACCACAATGTTATCATTATCACATGATACCAAGGTGCCCTTAAAATTTCTTCTATCATTTAATGGCATACGTAAACGCACTGCCACGACTTCACCAACGATAGCGGCATAATGTGCCGCTTTAAATAATGGACGATCCATACCGGGAGAAGAGACTTCTAAATTATATTCGGTATTAATTGGATCTTCTACATCCAATATTGCGCTAGCTTGTTGTGATACATCTGCGCAATTTTCAACACTGATACCTTCAGGGTGATCAATGAATAAACGCAAAGTAGAATGCTTACCGGCTCTAACAAATTCTACACCTACCATTTCAAATCCTAACGATTCGGCTGCAGGTGTAAGCATTTGAGTTAATTTTTGTTCAATTTGTGACAAAACACGACTCCATAAATAAAAAAAGAGCATTAAAGCCCTTTTAAGTATCGCGAAAACGAAAAAAGCCCCTTACAAGCAGGGGCTTTTTATATTGTTGGACCCTAGTCCACTATACTTTCAATTGCACCTATGCTCAATGAGCATTTTACAAAAAAGTGGTTGCGGGAGCAGGATTTGAACCTACGACCTTCGGGTTATGAGCCCGACGAGCTACCAGACTGCTCCATCCCGCGCTTGAAACTGGTTTGTTTGGGGAAATCTGTTTCCCCTCTCAAGTGGTGCGTATTATACATAGCCCTGAGATGCGTGCAACCCATATTTGCAATTAAATTTATAATAAATACCACCTGGCTATTTAACCAACGATTACTTAAATATTTCCATCTTATTTGCTAGTTTTATGTCCAACTCACTGATCCCTCCTACGTCATGAGTCATTAATTTCACGTCAACTTTGTTGTATATGTTCGCCCATTCAGGATGATGATTCATTTTTTCTGCCCAAATCGCCATTTGAGACATCCAACCAAATGCTTTAATGAAGGATTTAAATAAAAAAGTCTTTGTTATTTTGCCATCTTGCAATTTCCATTGCTCATTTTCTGGTAACGAAGCGTTTAATTCCAGTAGTGCTGATTCAATTTGGGCTTTGGTTAATTTCTCAGTCATTAGTTTTGTTCTTATATTATTTTGTTTTCAGTTCTTATTATCTACTTCTATCTCGAACAGATCACGTTTTGTTATGATTTTATTAAATAATAGACATTTTCGTTAATAGTCATTAGTATTTGTTATAGTTAGGTCCATTATACATAATCAAAACTAATAAAAAATCAACTAAGAGCTTTATATGAACTTACACCGTATTGATTTAAACCTGTTTGCTGTCTTTGATGCTATTTATACTGCGGGGAGTTTAACCAGGGCAGCGGATGTGCTGTGTATTACCCAACCAGCAGTCAGTAATTCACTGGCGCGCCTTCGTGACATGCTTAATGATCCTTTATTTGTCCGAACAGGACACAGTATGACACCGACACCTGTGGCTCAAAATATCATTGTTCCTGCTCGCGCTGCATTAGAGTTATTGCGAAAAAGCGTACAAGAAAGTCACACCTTTGATCCATTAATAGCTGAAAAACAATTTAATTTTGCTAGTCGTGACCTATTAGAGGTCAGTATATTACCGCGTTTACTGGCACATTTAGAAGATGGTTCGCCTAACATTACGTTAGCTAATTTTGAAATCTCACGCTCCAAAGTCGTTTCAGAAATGGCTAATGGCAACTTAGACTTTTTTGCGGATGCCTCTACTTTCACCGATCCTCATTTGCATAAAGCCTGCATTGCAACTGACAGATATGTTGTATTGGCACGTAAAAACCACCCTAAATTAAAAAATGGCTTAGATTTAGAGACTTTTTTGGACATGAATCATATTAATGTCACCTATCGACATGATGGTTCGAGTGCCGTTGATGTTGTATTAGATAATTTAGGGCACAAACGTTGTATCAAATTTCATTCACAACATTTTCTAACTGTACCGAGTGCGTTAGTCAAAACCGATATGGTCGCTTGTATGCCATATCATCTGGCTAAACATTATGATTTGGCGATGTATGAAATGCCAATTGACATGCCTGCCATGGAGTATTTTTTATACTGGCACGTATCGATGAATGAAGATCATGCTCACCGCTGGATGCGTGAACAAATTATGGAAGTTGCTAAAGCGTACCATCACGTTTAACTAGTTATGGTTTGATTTAACTCTAATAAAAAACCCAGCCTAACGCTGGGTTTTTACATTTATGATGATGTTTTAGTGTAAACCATACTGTTATTAACTTACGTTAAACAACGCCTCAGGCATACTCATTAAATTATCAGATCCCGAACGAATAGAAGACACATGGGCTCTGGTACGCGTTAAAATGCGGTCAAAGTAAAATTGTGCGGTATGCAATTTAGCCTGATAAAACGCTTGATTTCCTACCCCTGCATCAAGTTTTTGTTGAGCAACCACCGCCATCTTTAACCACATATAACCAACCACTACATAACCGGAGTACATAAGATAATCAACCGATGCAGCACCAATCTCATTGGGATTTTGTTGTGCTGATTTACCAATTTCAGCCGTTAGCTGTTGCCATTCATCACAATGAGATTGAATCGAGTTTGCCATCACATTAAATTGTTGTTGGTCACGAATACTATGACAATAAGTTAAAATTTCAGTCTGAACAATATTAAGTAACTCGCCTTTTGAGCCCATAATCTTACGAGCAAGTAGATCCATAGCTTGAATACCCGTGGTACCTTCATACATGGTACAAATACGCGTATCCCTTGCTAATTGCTCCATGCCCCACTCCGCAATATAACCATGCCCACCGTAGACTTGCATACCATGGGAC
>Ga0257120_1000744_pt1 | contig 23299 bp, 31 predicted proteins | sample SI106_10metaG_FD_190153 | JGI IMG/M metagenome (GOLD analysis project Ga0257120, IMG submission 190153) | Marine microbial communities from Saanich Inlet, British Columbia, Canada - SI106_10 | ecosystem: Environmental > Aquatic > Marine > Inlet | place: Canada: British Columbia | collected... | reverse complement strand
AACACCTGCTGGACCTTGTTCACCTTTGCTTCCAGCTTCACCTTTTTGACCAGCGCCTGTTTCACCTTTTTGACCAGCTCCTGTTTCACCTTTTTGACCAATGCCTGCTAGTCCTTGTTCACCTTTGCTTCCAGCTTCACCTTTAGTACCAGCGCCAGCTTCACCTTTTTGACCAGCACCTGCTGGACCTTGTTCACCTTTGCTTCCAGCTTCACCTTTTTGACCAATACCTGCTGAGCCTTGTTCACCTTTGCTTCCAGCTTCACCTTTTTGACCAGCGCCTGTTTCACCTTTTTGACCAACACCTGCTGGACCTTGAGGACCTGAAATTATTGAAGCATTTCCTTGAGGACCTACTTCTCCTTTAGTACCTGCTGGACCTGATGGTCCAATTGGACCAGGAATTACTGAATCTTGACCATCTTGACCATCTTGACCTGCTGAACCTGCTGGACCTGGTGATCCTGCTGGACCTGGGGTTCCATCTTGTCCATCTTGACCAGTTGGACCCGCATTACCTTGAGGACCTACTGGACCTGCTGGGCCTGGTTGACCATCTGTTCCATCTTGACCATCTTGACCTCCTGGACCCGCTGGACCTGCTGGTCCTACTGTACCTGGGGTTCCATCTTGTCCATCTTGACCAGTTGGACCCGCATTACCTTGAGGACCTACTGGTCCTATTTGACCTGGTTGACCATCTGTGCCATCTTGTCCACTTTGACCTGCTGGACCTATTGGACCTTGAATTCCTTGAATACCTCTTGCTCCATCTTGTCCATCCACGCCTTCAATACCTTGTGGACCTGATTCTCCTTTATCACCCTTTTGGCCTAATGAACCTTCTTCTCCTTTATCACCTCCAGGGCCTTGAAGACCTTGAAGACCTTGAGGACCTTGAGGACCACCTGCTGGACCTGCTGGGCCTGCAGTTCCAGGAATACCTTTATCACCTTTTTGACCTATAACACTTGGAGACAATATAGGATTTGTGCCCTGACCTCCCATACAATTTCCTATTTTTATTTTAGGTGTAGTTATTGTCTTAGGTTCCGGATAATAATCTGTCCAAACTAAACCAACCGTTGCATATACATCATTTGGAATAAACTGCTGACTATGTTCAGCCGCTATTGTAAATTCTATAAATCCTTGTTGATTTTCTGTAAGATCTCCTCCTATATCTAGGGTTAATGTTTTTCCTGGAAGTTGTGGATATTCATAACTTAAAACTCTTCTCCCTACATTATCAAATATAGTAACTGTAATAGCATCTACATTTCTTAAATTTAGTTGAGTTGTTAAATAATCCTTATATATTAATAATCTAAAGTCACAATCTTGGTTACTGTCAAATGTTATAACATTTTCAACATACAAAATTACGTCCTCTTGTGATACGTAAGCCATTTATCTTTAAATATTTTTTACTTTATAGAGTATATATTCTTTAAAATAAGAAGTCTTTTTGTAATTTGTAATAAATTTTACATGTTAAAACAAAATCAATGGCTCTCTTAGAATCAAATTGTTTTTTTAAATAAGACGTCATAAAAATTAAATCACTTTCTTTACTCTTTAAATTATCTACAAAATCCATAATAAAACCTTTATTATATTGTACTTCTTTTTGAAGATTAAATTCAAAGTTTTTCCATTCTCTAATTTCTTTAGGATTGTGAAAATAAAATAACCTTGTCCAATTTTCTTCAACAGATGATAAAAATACATATCCATTAGAGATTAAATCGGGTTTAGTAGGAACATATGTTGTATTTATAGCATCGTCTATTTCTCTCCATTTAATTCTAAATAGACTATGCAATGCTTCAAATTCTAAAATACCAAGTTCTGCAATGTCTGAAAGAATTTTAATATCTTCTCTTGTATCTTTTTTATTTTTATCATAAATTAGATCCATCATAATAGGATCAACTCCTATTATTTCAGAATTACTTACTTGTCTTATTTCTTGATCTGTTTGAAACCTATAAAAACACACAAGATGGTCTTCAATAAAATCCATCGCGTCGTGGATATTACCATCTTTTAAACTCTTTTCAGCAAATTCTATGTTTGCTAAAAGCTTATACTTTTTGTATTCAAAGTCCATTGGATCTTCAAAGAACCATGTAGTAGATTTTTTACTCATAAGATATTTATCAGGACCTACCTACTAAAATAACCTATATTAAAATTTTTTTATTTAAAGTTAATCCATATTGGAGTATAAACCATGAAACTTCTTCTTCTGCCCTTTTAGTTGAAAACTTTTTATCTATTAAATAATAAACTGCCCAATCGATAAATCTATTTTGTTGTTGAATAGTAGTATTATATTTCATAAACCAGTTAGCTTTATCCCTAACATCCGTATATGTTACACTATGTGGTTCTAATTGTTTGTTTACTAAATCGACAAACATTAAGTTGTCTATTTTACTTTTTCTCGATAAGAATCTCATTTTCAAATAAGTTTAAAAAATTGTCAAAAGTTAATTGTACTTGAATAGCCTCTTTAAATACTCTTGTAGCATATTCAATTTGATAGTTATTGTCTAAAATTTCATTGTTTAGATATTTCTCTAAAACATATAAATCACTAAGTTTTACCCAAATAATTATTTTCATTTTACCATGGTTTGATTTTACCCTTTGGTGTAACTATCTCGTCTATAATTCCATACTCCAACGCGTCATTAGCTCCTAACCAAAGATCTCTACTTGCATCATTTTTTACTTGTTCTGCAGTCTTTCCACAGTATTCACCAAGTAATTCAAATAGAACTTCGTTAATCTTTTGCCATTCAGCCCAATCAATTTCAGCGTCTTGTATATTTCCTCTGAAACCTCCTGATGATTGATGTAACATAGTCCTACTAAATCTTAGGCTCATTCTCTTGCCTTTCGTGCCAGCACCTAGAAGTACTGAACCCATTGATGCTGCCATACCTGTGTTGATTGTTCTAATTTCACAATCTATATAGTCCATTACATCAACCATAGAAAGACCAGATTTTACACTACCACCTGGGCTGTCAATATGCATTTTAATTTCGTCGTTGGAATTGCTGTTTAAAAACATTAACTGAGCTTGAATTACAGTTGACATGTTATCGTCTACAGGGCCAGCAACCCATAATAATCTATCCATCATTAACCTTGAGAAAATATCCATTTGAGTAACTCTCATTTCTCTTTCTTCAAGAATATAAGGCGTCATAGAACCTTGTACCTGTGATTGATAGTAGTTTAGTTTAGAAGATGATACACCTTCTGATTTTGCGAATCTTTTAAATTCTTCGTCCTTTGGAAAATAATGCATAGTTTATTCTTTTATATATGTTTTTAATAATGCCGCGTCTCGGCAAGTTTCATAATCTTCAATCATTTGAAAATATTGAATCGATTTATCTACAGCCTTTATAAAACCATCTTCCGGAAGTCTCAGTTCAAATACTGATCCATCATCATCTTGAATTTTACAAAGTAAATTATCCTTTTCAATATCTTCTAATCTATTCACAACATGTTCAACTATTCTTCTAAAAAAGTCATCATGGTGCTTCAGTAAATATATATCAAAATCCTCTTGTAATAAAAAGTTTGAGTTCATTCTAAATGTGGGTACATTTACCATTTTCATAACTTCAAATAAAAGTATTTTGCTATTAATCCTTTATAATATTCTTGATCAGTTTTAACTTTTCCTTCTATTGAAAAGTCAACGTCATCTATAAAATCTTTTGCAGCTTCAGTTAATTGTAAACCTTCTTCTGTATATTCAATAAATGTATTTCTAAGTTTAAGAGAATATTCTTCAAACTTATTATCTGCATTTTTAATTTTATTTGCTAATTCAAAATGTCTTTCATAAAAATGTATATTATCAGCACAGTGGTAATAGGTACCTAATTCTAAAATGTCATCATTTCCATTAAGAACTCTTTCTTTCCAAACTGCATGGTAAACAGTCTGATGTAAGAATGAAAAGAAAGGTGCATCAAACGTAAGACCATAAAATATATCGTTAGATCTCATTTGAATTTTCATGTGTAATTTATTATTCCTAATAAAAAAGTTCGCATACATTGTACAAACAAAATCTTTATTACCTTCAAATTGAAATTGAGGTCTATTAAAGAATGCAATGGCTTGTCTACTATTTTTATCTTTAATGAGACTTTCAATAACCCATTCTAATTGTTCATTTAAAACTAATGAACCGTAATTAGAATTAATTTCATTTGTACCTGGATTTGTAATGTTTTTCCAAAACGAACTAAAATTATTTATGTAATTTATGTCTCTATCTTTCCTTAAATACCATGCTAATTCACCTGCGAAATATTTCCAATTAAATGTTCTATCACTAAAATTTGCGATAGGATATAGTGGATTTATAGGTAGAGTAGCAAGAAGGTTCTCTTTGACTTTTAAGCCACGTGGAGAACTTTCTTGTTCATTATTTTCAATATCATTAATTGTATCTTTAAATACTTTAGAGAAAGTTTTGCTATAATGTACACTCATTTAAAATAATTTTATAATAATTATATAGTTATTTTATAAAAAGTTTATTTTTAACTGTATGTTTAGAGATAACAACTTTACCTTCTTTTATTTTTTTAGTAATAATAGCATCTGCAATCGTATCTTCAACATGTTGTTGTATAGCTCTTTTAAGAGGACGTGCGCCATAAGCTGGTTCATAACCTTCTTTTGCTAAGAATTTTTTAGCAGAATCATCTACCTCTAAGTCAATATTAATATCTTTCATTCTTTCAACTAATTCAACTAATTCAACATCAACTATTTTTAAGATGCTCTCTTCTGAAAGTTGATCGAATAAAACTATTTCATCAAGTCTATTTAAAAATTCAGGGCTAAATTTATTCTTTAATTCTTTTTTAATAATGCCTTCAATTTTTTCATCGTGTAGAGTTGATTCAGCTTGAGACTCAAATCCAATACCTGTTCCAAAATCTGCAATTCTTCTTGCACCTACATTTGAAGTTAATACAATAATTGAATTTGTAAAATCTACAGTTCTACCAAGTGAGTCTGTTAATCTACCCTCATCTAATACCTGTAGTAATATATTAAATACATCTGGGTGAGCTTTTTCAATCTCATCAAAAAGAACAACTGAATAAGGCTTACGTCTTACCATTTCTGTTAATTGACCACCATCTTCGTGACCTACATATCCTGGAGGTGAACCAACAAGTCTACTAACATTAAATTTTTCTTGATATTCTGACATGTCAATTCTAATAAAACTATCTTCATCTCCGAATAAGTATTCAGATAGGGCTTTAACTGTTTGTGTTTTACCTACACCAGTTGGACCTAAGAACATAAAACTTCCTGTTGGTCTCTTGTGACTTGCAACGCCTGCTCTTGTTCTTCTAATAACTTTTGAAAGAACTTCAATTGCACGATCCTGTCCAATAATGTTAGACTTTAATTCTTCTTCCATTTTAAGAATCATTTCAAGTTCATCTCCTGCTAGTCTCTTTAATGGAATGCCAGTTTGCATTGAAATAGTTTCTGCAACATCTTCTTCAAGAACTTGTTTCTTTTTCTTTTTTAGAGACTTTTCCCATTTTTCATTTTCACTATCTATTTCTTTTCTAATGTCAATTTCTTGATCTCTACAATATGCTGCTTTTTCATAGTCCTGTGCTTTAACAGCTTCAACCTTTGCATCAGTACATTCTAAAAGTTTAGCCTCTAATTTTTTAATTACAATAGGAACTTTAACATCTGCTAAGTTTTTTCTAGCACCTGTTTCATCCATTAAGTCAATTGCTTTATCTGGAAGTTCTCTACTCTTTAAATATCTTTCACTTAATTTTACACAAGCTTCAATTGCTTTATCATCATATAAAACATTATGATGCTCTTCATATGAGTCTTTAATCTTCATTAAGATTTCAACAGTTTCTTCACCTGATGGTGGATCCACAAACACTTCCTGGAACCTTCTAGTTAACGCGCCATCATCTTCTATGTTTTCTCTATATTCATCTAAAGTAGTTGCACCAATACATTGTACTTGTCCTCTGGCAAGTGCCGGCTTCAATATATTACTAGCATCTAAAGAACCACTAACTCCACCTGCACCTACAAGTGTATGGATCTCATCAATAAATACAATTACATTTGGAGACTTCTTTAATTCATCTACTATAATTTTCATTCTCTCTTCGAATTCACCTCTGTATTTTGTACCTGCAACAATCGTAGTCATGTTAAGACTAACTACTTTTTTGTTTAATAAAAGTCTAGGTACTTTCTTGTCTACAATCCTTTGGGCAATAGCCTCAACAATTGCAGTTTTACCTACACCAGGATCTCCTAAAATAATAGGGTTATTCTTCTTCTTTCTTGAAAGTATTTGACAAATTCTAAATACTTCTTTATCTCTACCAATAATCGTGTCAAGTTTTCCATCACTTGCCATCTTAGTGAGGTCTTCACCAAATGTATCTAAGTAAGGAGTTCCCTTTCTTTTACCGGATCCTTTTTTATCGTTGTTAAAATCGTCTGCTAAACTCATATTTACTTTTTTATTAATTATATTTATCTTATGTTCTTTTCGTAAAAAGTTTCTTTTATCTGGCAAGGCCATCGGCGGCACTAATTGCAGGTAAAATATCTGGTTTGATCCTAGCTTTAAAGCCGAACGACTCTACATAGCCGATACTCGCTTTCACTAGCTTATTGGACTTTCTTGTTTTATCTGAATTAAAATCTAGTCCTATTGTATTTATCTCTATTCCTTGCTCTCTTAAATACAATGCTGCCTTTACAGATCTTTCTGTTTCTCCCCATAATCTTGTCCAATACTCTTCAACTGCAATTTTAGGAACTCTATCCCATGTATAAATTACATGACATCCATTATCACCTAAATGAAAAACAATTGTAGTTACATATTTAGTTCCAATTGTTTTAGTATGACTATCGCATCCTAAATATAAATCTATATTATATTGTGAATTAAGTTTTAAATATTCTTTAACATAATTTGAAACTTCAAACTGCTCATCATCTCCTATTTTTTGAAATAACATATTCTATTCTTTTATGTAGTCTTGTTTCTCTTTCTCTAGTCTTATTAAATCTCTGTATAATATTCTCATTAGAAATAAAAGAATAAACAGTGCAAATAAAGTTATAGGTAACCAACCATTATTAAATACTGGCAAGGCCATAACCTTTGGTATACTATCCATTATTGCATTTATCATTTTAGCATAAAAGGATAATGAGTAGTTCCAAATACCATGCATTAAACTTGCGCAAAATAAACCTATTGTTGAATAAATTGCTAATCTACTCTTTACAAACCATTGACCTAAATTAATTCTTCCACCAAATTTACCAATATTTAATTTACCAACTGCATACCAATAACCCATGATTCCACCAAAGAACATGTGTGCTGGCATTGCTGATACATTTCTTACACTTAAAACATGTTCACCATATTTTAGATAGTAGTGCATGTTTTCTTCTAGGGCAAACCCTAAGGCAACAGCACATGAAATAATCATATAACCGACTGGTTTAATTTTTCTTTTTTTACTAATCCAGGTTGTTACTAATAAAAACATAATAAACTTACTTAATTCTTCTCTCGGTGCAACAACATACATAAATTCATTAAACTCATTATATGTTACTTGATTAGGAAGAAACGCATATGTAAATTGTAAAACTGAAATTGAAGCAATTCCAGCCAATATTGATATGTAAATTTCTTTTAAGGTTATTGTTTGTCGAGGAGCCGCGAAATATAGTATTAAGGAATAAAAGAAAAAGATTCCAAAGAAAGATACAAAAAGTCCTAAATCAACGTTCATATATTATTTATACAAATAACTACGTGGCATTGTACCTTGTTTAAGTAAATAAAGAGTATAATATATTTATTTCTTAGGATAAAATTGCAAAGGATATAATAACATGCCAAAGAAAAAACCATAAGTTGCAATAAACATTCCTATACAAACTACTAAAGGTGCATTGTAATATTGATACTCTTCTATCACAGGTCCAGGTACATATATTGCAAGAAATAAACCAAAGAAAGTTGCTATTAAATTAAGAGTGTTTGTCCAATGTTTAAAGTAATATTCTTTAAATACCCATTTTAAATATCTTTTCATAATATTTTATTTTTTTAGTTTCCTCCACCAACGAGGATTATACATATTATATGAGTGTTCTACTATTCCTATTAAAAAACCATATATAACCACATATGCTGCGATTGCTGGAAGTAATGGCATGCAACATTGATACTCTTCCCATATTGTTTGTGTAAATGCAATTGGTTGAAATATACCATATAGAGTTGCGATGAATTTTAAAAAACCAGTACCGCTTCCAAAATAATGTTCTGTAAATAACCAGTGTATAAAATTCTTTTTTGAAATTGGCATTTATTTAACTAATGATTTTTCTAATTTTTTAATAATAGCTCTCATTTTATTAATTCTATTAGTCCTATTATCTATTTTTCCATCTGCCTCTTTAATCGCTTCCCTAACCTCCTCTAAAACTACATCTACATTTACTCTTCTATTATCCATCCTATTCATAATCCTTTTAATTCTATAATCTATTTCATTATTTAGATTATCAAATCTATTATCAATAGTTTTTTCTAGTTTTATTTTTTCTATTTCATATTTAGAAGTATCTAATTTAGATTTTAAAGTTTTATATGCAGACAGAGCCACTATTTTTATAACTCCAATGTATACTCCTAATACGATTAAGTATATTATATTAATTTCCATAATATTTTATATATCTACATAGATAGGAATTATTTATTCCAGTATTTTTCTATACACTCTAATTTATCATCAGCGTCTACTAGAAGTGTTAATGCCTCTTGTGCGTCCTGCATAAAATCATTTGCAGTATGATCTCCAATACCAACTGCCTGATTTTCTAATAAGTCTAAAGCCATTTGAGCTTTAGCTTTATCTGCAAGGGCCTGTGCTCTTAGAGCTTCTATTATTTTACTTTTTTTCATAACTTAATATATTAATATTTTAATATTATATTATAAATAACTAAATTGTTTATTAAATAAAAAAAGGAACCCGAAGGTTCCTTTTTATTAACATTATTTAAACTTTAATTAAATTAAAGTATTTAATATTAGTCCTGTAGATTTGTATCATAATCAGCATTTCCATTACCATAAGTAGTAGATGGAAAAGGAGATTCATATCCATTAAATTGACTACTATCGTTAAAAAAGTCACCTATGATTCTTTGAAATGTTTGACCTGAATCATGAATTTTCCAAATATCCCTTGGAGTTTCAAGCTTACCTTTATAAGCATTAGTAATTTTAAACTCACTCATAGAATTTCTAGCCGAGTATGCCATAGTGTCTACCCTTTGAACAAAGTCTCTTAAACACCATACATAGTCATATACTTCTTGTTCTGTTAAATTATTATGATTACTACTCTTTAGCTTTTGAATAATTTGTCCAACTGACCAACATGTCCATTTCAAAGTATTGTTACTGCCTTTTAAATAAGTATAAAATTTATAACTTGAATTGCTAGTATGATAACGGGAAGTAAAACTAGAAGACATTCCATCGTTTACAAAATCTATTCCAGCTGCTTCTATTTCAGCCTCAGTTCCACCTTCCCATATTGTAGCAAAGAATCTTTGCCAATATATAGACGGTGCATAATTTACGTAATTATACCATATTGAACCTAATAAATTATAAAGAGGATAATTATATCCGGCTTTATTATTATTTGCTCCCCAGAAGAAGTCATTATGTTCCCATGCTGTCCAATCTACTCCATTTGGATTTTTCCATTCTAAAACACCATTACCAAGAGTATGACCTCCTACGATATGCCAATCATTATGGAATGATGTATCATCGCCAGGGTTCATTACCTTTGTAACATTACAAACTAAAGTACCTGTACCATCATTATTATCTGTAAATGAAACTAAAGTTGCGTCGAAATATATTCTACTAAGTCCATTTGCCTCATATTTAGAAATATGTAAGTATTCCCCTTGTGAAACATTAAAATTTGATGTACTCGTTGATAGAGTAACTTGTATTCCCGTTCTTAGTGTATTGCTAGTTATGTCTCCACTTCCCGAGCCAAAGAATTGAAATGATGTACTAGACCTAGATGTTTCATTAGCTTTATAGTTTTTGAAAGTTCCTCCATTATAATCCATCGTAGGGTATTCTGGTGTAGTTAACCAATGTCCTACAGTTTGAGTTATTGCAGAGTTGTCAACTCCATAACCATGTTCAGTATTTGCGTTTTCAGCAAATATTGCTGGAACTGGGCCAGTAACCACAGTTGTCGCTTCAGATAATGATACCTCCATTGATATTACTATCGATTCCAGTGTTGATAATTCAGTACTAGCCGATGCTAAATGTGAACTAATTGCAGTATCATTATTGCTATCATCTTGATTCATTACTGAAACTAATTCAGCAAATTCATTTACACCTTCACTTGCGCCAAGTAAGATATAGTCAAGTTTTGACTGCTCCACACTTAAAATTGAAGGTGAAGAACCTCCTGCTATTACATGATTATATGCATCAGTGTAATAACTTTGTTGTGATACTTTTCCATCAAGCCATGTGCTTCCATCACCTAACATAAAGTTAGCGTCTTTTTCATTTATTTCACTAATCATTTGATCTGCATCGTTTGATAAAGAAGTTGATATTGAAACCCTATTAGATGTTAAGTTAGATATTTCAGATTCTATAGATGTTTCAACTACAGAAATAGAACTTTCTAAAGATGTAGTAGCATCATTAACTAAATTAAGTTCAGATGATAAACTTGTTTTTTTAGAAAGAACTCTATCTTTTTCAACAGATATATCTGATTCTAAGCTATTTTGTGCCTCTTCTCTATTAGAATTTTCTACATCTAAAGATACAGTCCTATTAGGTGCTACCTTTTTTTCAAGATCATATACACCATCAGGTCTATAATCATCAATAAGGATATTTCCAATATGACCTGTAATTCTTAATTTAAAGGTACCTGCCTCGTCTAAGTTTTTTGCATTGAAATACATTTTAGAATAAGTTGTTCCTTCCATTGTCCATGCAAAGTTTACACTTTTTGATTCTAAGTTTCCAAAATTAGCGTCTTGGCCATTAATCGTGGTCCATTTTGTCCAGATTGATCCATCCCATAACCAAACTTCTAATTGTGTTTCTGTATTTTTATTTATGTAATTTCCAAAGAATACAGTAACACCAGATTGGTTTGAAGAAGAGTCAAATCCGAAAGAATCACCACTTGGTTGTTCATTGTTTCCAAATTTTAAAGGACTTTGAGAAGTTCCTTTAATTATGTCAAATTTATTAAATTTGCCAAATGTTGGATTTAATTCTGCCATTTTTAATTTATTTTATTTTATGTAGTGTTTCCACTATTGTTTGAGCTTTATTGCTCTATTAAAAATAAACATTACTTAGGGTAAATTGTTTAATTTTGTTTAATTTTGTTTTTATTTTTTAAATAATTAGGGTTTATTAAAAAATAATAAATTTTATTATTGATTAGCGATTTCCACAGATAAACTAAGAATTCTAGTTTCTATAGAATCCTTTGCTGTTGAAATAGAAGCTATTCCGTCATTTAATGTAGTTATTGTTTCTAAATCAATTTCATTAGCGTAACTAATTAATTCAGTATAAGTATCAACTAAGGCATCGTCACCTTTTATAATTGAAACAGAATTACTTATAGCTACTCTATGATTATCTAAGCTAGTGACAATTGATACTACGTCAACATCCTCTATTAAACTTGCCTGTTCAGTAATTTCACTTTCTAGTGTGCTTACAACAGAAACATGATAAATTGTTTTAATAGAAGTATCTACAGATGCAACATGTGTGCTTATGTTATTACCGTGATAAGAATGTAAACCATCAATAGTTGCTTCTCTTATAGATTTTTCAATAGATATATCATCAACTAAGCTATTTAATTTTACTTCAGATGAATCGCTTAATTCAGATTTTGCCTTTTCAGCCTTTGCTACTGAAATTAATAATTCCATTTCATTCATTTTAGAATCCGTATCGCCGTCTTTTATTTCTTTTTCAAGTGTTCCAGTTACCGACTCTCTTGTAGAGACCATTGTCGACATTTCAGTTTCGTCTACGCTTGTAGCCAATGCTTCACCTATTAAAAAACTCTGATCATATATACCATCAGATGTATCGCTATCTATAATTATAGTAGATTCTTGACCAGTAACTCTAATTTTCATACCATTGTCTATATTCTTTACGTTAAAATACATTTTAGAATAAGTAGTTCCTCCTACTGCCCATGCAATATTTAGGTTAGTATTTATTAAATTAGAAAATTTATTATCGTTTCCATCGATTGTAGCCCATAAAGACCATGCTGATCCATTCCATAACCAAATCTCTAATTTAGTAGATTTTCCAGGTGCAATATCTCTACTTGAGAAAAATATACTTACACCAGATTGATCAGTAGATGAATCAAAACCATATGTAGAATCTACAGGGTTTTGATCATTTCCAAAAACTAAAGTATTGTTAGAAACACCTGCACCGTTTATAGCAAATTTATTAAATTTACCACTTGTTGGATTTAATTGTGCCATTTTTAATTTATTTTATTTTTATTTGAGTGTTATTACTCTTAATTTTAACTGTTTGATGCAACAGAAGCAATTGTTGTAGATAATGCACTTATCGTAGAATTTGTACTAGGTATCTGTTGAGAAAGTGTGATACTCATTGCATCATCAAGACTTTCCCACGCTTCTAGAATATCAAATACTTTATTAGTACCCATGCCTAATTCCCCATCAAGGTGGCCATCAGTTCGTTCACCAGGTCGATCTACGCTCTGTTTACTAGCTCGAATAATAGACCTTTCAGTAGATACTCTATTTTCCATCTCACTAATTTTTGTGTACCATTTAGACTGTATTTTAATGTCTTTAGCATCAGCATTTGCTTCCTCGAGTGACATATTTTCAGAAAACCTTGTGCTTAGCACTTCAAGTGCTTCCGCTTCTATTGATATGCCTTGATTAAATGTACTGTTTATTTCAACATTAAGATTATTAGAAATTTCTACAGACAACACGCTAACATTAGATAATTTACTTGCTATCATAGTTTCTAAAGAGAGTTCATTTGATAATGCAATAGTTTCCTTATCATTTAATTTAATAGCCAAGTCTGACATGATAATTTCTCTATTAGAAGTTTCACTACTTAATTCAGTAACATTACTTTCTACAGCGTCAGTATTATCTGCTACAACAACCTCTTTATCAGACGTGTTATAATTTTGATCATATGCTCCATCTGTTAAGTCTTCATCTATTACTAATTGTCCTTCTTGACCAGTAACTCTTAATTTCATACTAGTGTCAAGATTCTTTGCATTAAAATACATTTTAGAATAAGTAGTTCCTCCCATTGTCCACTTAAAGTTAACACTAGTAGCATCTAACTGACTAAAACCTGCATCATTACCATTAATAGTTGTCCATTTTGACCAAGCTGACCCGTTCCATAACCAAACTTCTAATGTAGTAGATTTTCCCTGAGCAATATTTTTACTTGAGAAAAACACAGTAACACCAGTTTGATCTGTAGACGAATCAAAACCATATGTAGAATCTACTGGATTTTGATCTTTTCCAAAAACTAAAGCATTGTCTGAAACACCTGCCCCGTTTATAGCGAATTTATTTAATTCACTAACTGTTGGATTTAATTGTGCCATTTTTGTTTTATTTTATTTTTATTTAAGCATTATTGCTTATTAGAATTTATAAATATTTTAGGTAATATTTAAATTCGTAGCCATGTTGTAATATAATAGGGATTTTAGTTTTAAACATAGCCTTTATTCTTTAAACAGAATAATTTACTTTAAAACTAATTAGGGATAGTTTAAGATATTAATTATGTTAGGGTATAATTAATATTTTTTTAGAAATTAAGATCAGTTCGATCTATGTTTTCTAAAATATAATCTATTGCATCTCTAGAAGAGTCTACAATTTTAAATAAGTCTAGATCTTTTTCTGAAATATTACCTTCAGCCTTTAACATTGTTTCTTTGATCCAATCTAACATAGGATTCCAATAGTCTTTACCGACTAATACAACAGGAACCTTTCTTATATGCCCAGTTTGAATTAATGTTAATGTTTCAAATAATTCATCTAAGGTACCAAAGCCCCCAGGAAATGCCACAAATGCCTGTGAATATTTAAGAAAAAATACTTTTCTAGTAAAGAAATATCTACAATCAACAAGTTCATCGATATAATCATTTTCTTTTGCTTCAAATGGAAGTTGAATTTTTAAACCAACGCTTATTTGATCAGTTTCATATGCACCGAAGTTTACAGCTTCCATAATACCAGGGCCACCACCACTAATTACACCATATCCATTTTGTGTACAAAGATATGCAAGCTCTGCTGCTTGTTTATAATATTTATGTAAACTGTTTGTGCGGGCTGAACCGAAGATTGAGATACATGGTCCAATTTCTGATAGTTGATCGAAGCCTTTTATTAATTCGCCTTGAATTCTTAGCACTTGCCAAGCATCTTCAGCTTTTTTGTTTTTAGACCATTTTTTACTATTCATGTTTTATATATCAAGTATTGTTAATAAATACCGCTTTAAATGTAATAAAGTAATATTATCTTAATCCTATATTATTCTTTTATATGTTCTACCTCATAGATTATTTTAAATCTATCTAGTATCTGTGTAGATATATCAACGCCACACTGTTTATATGATTTAAATTCTACGCCGTTTGCCTTTACAACATAATAAGGCTTTTGATAATCATCTTTTTGAAAGCTCATTAAATATACCTCTTTCTTTCTTTAATTCTTCTATCGCTATTCTATAAGCCTCTCTCGTATCTACTTTATCGTTAGCCATATAATATGCAGCATATTGTTCTATAAGTGTTTTACTAATGCCAGCGGTCTTTGCTTCTTTTAAAATAAGGTCTACATAAATATAATCTAACTCATTCATTTTAATTATTGTTTTTAAGTACGTAATAACCTTTATCTTCTTGTAAAATTCCGGCTTCGATATATTTATTTAAAATTTCTAAAGTCTGCTCTCTATTTAATTTAATAATTTGATCCTGTATATAATCTATATGGATTGGTTGTCTAAATTTTAATAAGTCTCTATCCTTTATTAACATCTGTTTTTTTCTTATATTTTTAAGTAGTTTATCCATTCAACGGATTTTTTACAAAGTTCATATTCTTCATATTCCTCCATTTTTTCTAAATTCTTTTCAAGTGCTTCTAGATAATTATCTCTTTTCACAGCAACTAAAAATCCATCATGTTCGTGCATTGCTAAAATAAATTCATCTATATTATTATTAAGAGACCATATTATTTTTTTAACTAATAAGATTGCTAATTCTTGATGCCTAACTTGCATCTCAATCTTTATCTCTTCCTCATTTTCTCCTTTAAATTCTATTATATCGTCTTTCATTTTATTGAATCATTTGGTGACCATCCATCTTCCAACTTAAGATCCATTAATATCCTATAGGTATCTTTCCAATCGTTTACTTGATACACTTTATGAAACCCTCCTTCTAATACTTTAGCTAAATCATAATCATTTCCACCTGGTAATGTTTTATCTCCAAAGAAATTAATTATAGGATTTGCAAGGTGTCTTTTTAAGATCCATTCTTTAGCTTGACTTTTATTGGCTCCTCTTGGATGGATGTCAATTGATATTTGACCACCTACTGAAGCCTCTAATTCTGGAAAGCTTTTATTTATTATTTTAGCGAACTCAAGTCTTTCTCCATATCCATCATCCCATTTTCCATATTCATCTCTTTGTTCTTGTGTGCAATCTCTACCAACAACTGAAAAATTAACTAGTCCAATTCTTCTTTCAATATGATTAGAGGTTTGAGTTCTCCATTTACTAATCTTTAAAAAAGATTCTAATAATTCAATAAGATCTTCGTTTGGCTCCCAATTGTTTCTATAAACTTCTTCTCCTTTTACAAAGATATGGTTACCGCAACTTTGTAAACAACCTGCAGCTGCATGCCAAACTTCTTTACCAACCTGTTCAATTGTTTTATCTTTATCAGAGCCAGTTACTAGGTAGACTTCTTCGTATTTAGAAAAATGTAATAAAAAAATTTCAAATTCAGGATCTATTTTTAATCTAGATGGAGTTAGTGTTCCATCAACGTCAAATGCATATATTCTTCTTACCATCATATATTATATATTATTATTAAAAAAAGTTTAATAAATACAATATGAATTATTTTACAATTAACAAACGAGCTAAAAAAACATATATTGAAAAGCGCAGTAAATTTATTGCATATGTTTTTAAAATTGAGGATCATGATGATTTTAAGAATTCATTAGATACTATTAAAAAATATCATAAAAAAGCAAACCATCATTGTTGGGCATATGTGTGTGGAGATAAAGGTGAAGTGGAAAGATCCTCAGATGATGGTGAACCTAGAGGAGTTGCTGGTAAAAATATATTAAATCAACTAAAAAGTCAAAAATTAACATATAGTGCATGTATTGTTGTTAGATACTTTGGAGGAACTAAGTTAGGAAAATCGGGAATGATTAAATCATATAAAAATGCAACTTTACTTGCAATTAAAAAAGCTAAAACTATTAAAAAACAAATTTATATAGATTATACAATTGAGATTCCATATACTTATCACGGCAAAGTAATTCAATTAGCTAAACGTAATAATATTAACATAAGATTTCAAGATTTATCCTATGTTTCAAGATTTAGAATAGAAGTACCCTTAGAACTTATAGAATATATTGATGAAGCTCTAAAAAGTTTAATGGCAAATTTTACTAGGATCCTACCTACTAATCAATAGAATTGTTTTTCCAATCATATTTTCTTCTATAGAATTTATCATTAACTAATTCATCTAATAATCTATTATAATTGTCTACTAATTTTTTACTTTCTTTAGTATATCTTTTAATTCTTTTTCTATGATTATCAATATATTTTTTATTATTATTATGATTTGCGATTGCATTTTTAAGAGCATCTATTGCACCATCTGCGTCGAATCCTTCATAATAATATCCTAAGTCTCTACATAATTCAGCGTTATGTACAAGTGGCCATCCTAGCCAACATATATCAAAATATAAATAATTAAGAGGATTCTCTAATTGCCAACTTAATACAATGTCTAAATGTCCACTTAAAACAGTGTGCGTTTGTATTCTTGGTTCAGCAGTTAATAAACCCCTTTTATAAGATTCTGAGTTTGCTATAAAATCTTTAAATGTATAATTATCTTTAATTCTTTGACCTCCTATAATATGGATTTTTTCAAGTTCTCCTTCTTTATATTTTATAAATCTTTCTAAAATAACTAATGGAAAAATACAATTTTTCATTACTGAAATATTAGGTTCCATAATACCTACCTTTTTTATATCTCTTGGCGTGTATGTTTTTAAATTGTTATTAGTTGCGAATGTTTCAATAGAAATAGGATCCCATACGAATGGAACAACAGTTGCATTTGTACAATTCCTTTTATGTTGATAATAATAAATATTAGTATTTTCCATTTGAGGAATAACCCAAATTTGATCAGGTTCAGGTTGTCTAATTATTCTATTTGGAGCTTTATCTCCATTATGTTGATTGTGTAATATTTTTTCATTATCTATAAAAAAATGATTTCCACATTCATATGATACGAATTTAACATCTTTATTTTTTGATTTCCAACAATCCATAAATGACTTTTCACACGTTAAACCTAGTTGAATTATCACATCCCATTTTTTAGTAAAACTATCTTTTAATGAAGTATTATTAACCGTTAAAGGTAAGTTTTCTAATTCCTTTCTAGTTTGATTATTATCATCACCGCTATATATTATATGAGCATCATGTCCTCCTTTTTTAAAAACCATTGCTAGGTATATTGCGTTTTGATTTATACCATTAGACCATATTGAACTTGATCCTACGTTTATAGTTATTCCTATTTTCATATTTGATTTTGATTTTTTTAAATGATAGTTTATATATTTAAAGGTACGTTAATTTAGGCTTTTATTTTTAAAAAAAGCGTATTCTTATATTATAATACTAATATATAATTTATGGAGATTTATCTAATACTAATATCATTTACTTCATTATTAACAGGTTTTTATATAGGTAAAAAATATGAAAATTATCGTTTAATTAAAAAGGCTGATGAAAATCTACAAAAATCAGTTGAAAAAATAAATTACTTAACTGAAAAAATAATAGACCATCAAAACAATGATATTGTATTTAGTGATAAAAGAAACATTGAAATTCTTCAATATAATTTATCTAAAGCATTAGAAGATGAAGAATATGAAACAGCTGCTGAACTAAGAGATATTATAAACAGCTTAAAGGATACTGAAAATCAATAATCAATTTTTCTTAAAAATAAATAATTATCATTTATATTAACATCATTAATTGATTTAAATGTTTTAGGAGAGAATCTTTCCCATTCTAAATAAGTTAAACTATCGTTAATAAAATTATTTCTAAAATTATTATCATATTGTCGTATTACGTTTGCATGATACCATTCATCTGGTATAGGAAGATGTTTAAAATTTTCAGTGTGCTCATGGTCTGCTATTATTTGAGCATGTTCTCTACTTAATATTATCCATTGTTCATTTTTTAAAATTTTATGTTTATGTAAACTTAGTTTTTTAGGATCTATAATTTTATTAAGTTGCATTTCACTATATCTTCTATTGTTATAGTTTGATATTAAATTAATCCACGACTTACCTATATTAAATATTTTATTATAAGATTTATTAAAATTAAAAATTGGAATGCAGCTCTCTGAGCAAAATATAAAGTATTTATTAGTATTATCATGTAATGCATTTTTTAATAAAGCGTTCATTACATTTACAATACCTATATTTCCCCAACTTGTTTTAAATCTTTCAGGTATTTGAGCATCTATTAAATATTGATTTTTAAGTCTGTCTTGGAATTTTGAATGTGCATATAAGGTTGCTCTATCTTTTCCTTCATCTAAAAAATCATGCCATCGTTGAGGCTTATGTATATCTTCTGTTGTTAAAAATAAAAATGCTATTTTATCTTTTTTGTTTTTTTCAAAATTAATAGACCGTTCAAATGGTTTAATATTTTTAGGAGTAGGAATTTCTTGTTTTTTAATCATATTCAAACAAGTAAATGACCAACCTATTATTATATTTTTAGGAAGTTGAACATCTATTTTATCATATAAATTATCGTTAATAAAATAAATATTTTTATATTTACTAAAATCTAATTTATCCCACATTTTTATGAAATTTAAATATATTGAACCTTCTGTGTTTTTTTCAATATGTGGTATTAATTTAGATAATTCTTTAAATCTACCTTCCATTCTACCATAATAAATAGCAGCAACATCATATCTTTCGTCTTTTTTTAAAAATACAGATACATCAGTCTTGTTATCGAAAATAGATAAAAAAACTAAATTATGATATTTCATAATTTTTTCTAGCTCTATTTGTAAAAGGAAATGGTTTATTTGGCATAGATACTCCTAAGAATGGACAAAGCTTTTCCCAACCTTCTCCTTCACATATGTTCATAACCAATAAATCATTTGGCCTATCCTTAAAATATTCTTTAATAGCATTGTACTTGTTTTCTTTATACATCAATTCCCGTTTAATATGATTTTCTCTATCAGTTATCCATTCTTTGGATAACCAATCACTACCTATATCATTAGCGTTATATAACGGTGATTCATGTTTCTCTTTACTTCTAATCCAATCATCATTATTTCTTTCTAGTATGATAAATTTACTATTTGGAAATTTTTGATCTAATATTCTATAATCACAATCATGCCATGGACCATCAGAAAATGCTTGCTTTCTATTAATGACATTAAGGAAACCTTCACTTATTCCATTTCTTTTCCATAAGTTATATTTCTTTTCATTCCAACCAACTGATGGAATATTTAATACTTGAAAAGCTGTTTTTAAAGAAGTTGTCCCGGTTTTTTTTAAACCTATTTCAAAAATTTTATTTATATGTTTTATCGTTTCCATAAATTTTATTTTTTTATTCTTTAATTTGACCTGCTACATTTCTAAGTGGGAAAGACATGTTTGGGATAGGTTTACCTAAGAATGGACAAAGCTTTTCCCAACCTTCTCCTTCACATATGTTCATAACTAATAAATCATTTGGCCTATCCTTAAAATATTCTTTAATATCTTTGTACTTATTTTCTTTATATTGTATTGATTTTTTAATATAGTTTTCTCTATCAGTTATCCATTCATTAAATAAAAATTCTGAATTTATTTTGTTAGCGTTATATAATGGCGATTCATGTTTCTCTTTACTTCTGATCCAATCATCGTTATTTCTTTCTAATATAATAAATTTGCTATTTGGATAATGTTGATCTAATATTTTATAATCACAATCATGCCATGGACCATCTTCGAATGCATCGAATTCATTTATCATTTTAAATAATGGTTCTATTCCTTCTTCTTTCCAACGCTTATATAGTTTAGGATGCCATGTTCTATTTCTATAACCTAAAATTTTATAAGCAGTCTGTAGCGAGGTTGTTCCAGTCTTAGGTAAACCTATTTCAAAAATTTTATTTATTTTCATTTTTCCACCATTGGTATTCTTTTGATTTAACATATTCTATCATTTTATTTTCTTGCCATGATTTATTTTCTTGCCAGTATATTCTATCATCGCCTGCATCTGCAATTGCTGAATCCTTTTGTAAGTTCCTATCTAAAGGTAATAATTTATATTGAGTAAATCTAATTTTACATCTACTAGGATCATCTAAATAAAACCTAGGATCAGTAGAATAGTAAATAAATTTATCAACAGGTGCAACCATTGCGTCTTTGATATTCCAATCCCATTCGTCTTCATAGATATTATCTATAGTATTATACCCTAAACTGTTTTTGAAAAAATTTATTAATAATTCACCTGGTATTACATTTTTAAATAAGCTAGCATCATGTGTATTGTTTATTAATTCCTGAGCACCTTTATGGTTTATCCAATAACTTTCAGTACCTGCTATTTTTTTTCTACAAGATAACTGTACTAAGTCATAATCATTATAATCTCCTTTCTTAAAAGATCCCATAAAATTATTTACAGAATGTCTACTAATATCATCTTCTAATATTAATACATTTTCCCATTTGTTTTCTACAATTTCTTGCCACATTATATAATGACTTAAATAACAACCAATCCCTCCTTTAAAACATGAAAAATATAATATATTTGAAAAACCTACAGGATCTAATCCAATTCCATAATCATTATGGATCCATTTATTTTTAATACTATTAATTGCAGAAAAACGTTGAACTCTATCAAGGTTATTTGATTTTTCTAATAAATTGCTGAATTTATCCCACCTTTCTCTTTTAGATTCTAGGTTTAGATAATACACTTTGTCAAATTGGTGCATATATTTTGTGATTTTTTTGCTTTTTTAAATACTAAAATTATATATCTAATCACATCGTATTTATTATAAAAAAATTAAAAAAAAATATAATATCTTAAATAAAAAAAGAGGACGATTGTCCTCTTTTTAAATAAGTAATAATTAATTTAAATTAATCTTCAACTGTAAATCCACCCTCAGAGAATAATGTAGGTACAGATCCAGTAGTAATAGATTTTACAGATTGACCTGCTTCTATTAAGTAGTTTCTTTTTTCTTCACCATCAACTGGGTTAACATCTGTTAATATATCGCCAACATGTGATACACATCTAATATTAATAGATTCGAAAAGTTGATCAAAGCTATTTTCTTCTAACAGATCTAAATTAGAAAGGGTATGAGGTATTAATTTAGAATATCCATAAGCTGTAGAACCACTAGGTACAGTAGGTTCAACGTTCCAATCAATATCGTGAATTCCACCAACACCATTCCATGCTGTAATGTTTGCTGCAGGGACGTGTCCGTTTCTATATTGAAAATACATTCTAGTTGATTGTGTTCCAACTTTATCATCTATAAACCATGGAATTATAGCACTTTGTTGAGGAGCTAAAATATAGTGAGCTGCCCAGTATCCTATTAAACCGCTATTTAAAGGCGTAGTTGATTCATCCACTGCTGTAATTGCAGTATCTTGATTATAGTTATCTCCATAGTAAAACCATATTCTAAGTGCATGGTCCCCTGTGTTATTAACAAAAATACCAGTTTCGCTATCTTGTCTTTGAAGTCCAGCGACATTGTATTCACTTGTTAAACTATTATAAAATTCAAGACCTCCTGGCGTTCCTAAGCCAAAGATATATCTTCCTTCATTTCCTACAGTTGTTGCAGTATATCCATCTCCACCTGTACCATCACTACCATCACTACCATCACTACCTGATGTATTATAGTTTGCGAATAAAGGATGATCAACGTCTAATGACGTAAAGGGAATATAATTAACGCCTGTGCTTAATTTATTATTATTTTCCATTTTTAATTATTTTTATTTACGTAAATTTATTTTTGTACTTCCGCACATTAATTTTATATATTAAAGTTATTTTGTTTATTATTTAAATTTATATATTCAATTTTTTTTATTTTTAGTTATATTATAATATTAACAAAAACTTGCTCTAGAATCTATTTTTTTTAAATAGATTTGATAAATAATTTTTATTACTAATCAAAGACTCATAGAAAACACGACAAGATTAATTAAAGTCTTTAAGAAAAAATGAATTAGGGAAAATTTTAAAAAGGAAAAAATATTTCCAAAGAACCTATTCAACCTCATTAATTAATATAATAAAAAAGAGGTTCAAAAATATCTATATTATGGATAATGAAAATAATTTTATCACATACATTATAACAACAATCACTAGATCATGGGGAGATAATAATCAAGATGATACTGATAACCCTAGTGACACCCAAACCGAAGAAGATACTAAACAATAAGGTCATGTATACTACATTCAACCTGATCATTATTATCCTTTGCCTCCTCGGCGTACTTGGCTTTGGCTTCTACCTCTTCGCACACCTCGCAGAACTTGAATCGAGAGTACATTTCTTAGAACGCGATAAATACATTA
>Ga0257120_1000742_pt1 | contig 23306 bp, 18 predicted proteins | sample SI106_10metaG_FD_190153 | JGI IMG/M metagenome (GOLD analysis project Ga0257120, IMG submission 190153) | Marine microbial communities from Saanich Inlet, British Columbia, Canada - SI106_10 | ecosystem: Environmental > Aquatic > Marine > Inlet | place: Canada: British Columbia | collected... | reverse complement strand
TTTGAATTGTAAGGGTTATAAACCAGTTTTTCGTCAAGGGGTTTGCAAATCTTGTTTTTTTGAATTGCCCCAAACGGCAGATTGGGTTATGCGACCAGAGCTAAGTAAAGCACATTTGAATATCGAAGACAGAGATATAGTATTTGAAAGAAAAATTCAATTACAACCTCACATAGTATATTTAGTCAACTCAAGCAATGTTTCAGTTGGAGTAGTTCAAAAAAAACAACTTATAACCCGTTGTGTTGATATGGGGGCAGATGAAGTTATCCAAATTTTGAAAGTACCCAACAGGTATTTGGCTGGTTTAGCACAAGTTGCTATTAAAGAGCATATGAGTGACAAAACTAATTGGAGAAAAATGTTACAAGGAAACTCTAGTAAGAACATTAACTTGCATAATTATTATGATTTATGTAAAAATATTATTGAATCTAATCTAGAGCTAAACGAACTTCTAAGCCCATATTTTATTGAAAAAAATGAAGCATTAACTAAATCATTATTTTTTGATTATCCAATTAATCAAAGTAGAATTAAAAAAGTAAAAATTTTAAATATGCCAAAGAAAAAAAACTATAATGGGATGTTAACAGGAATTAGGGGGCAATATCTTGTTTTTAATAATAGTGATGTATTAAATGTTAGATCTAATGAAGGACTAATTTTAAACATTAAAACTATTTAACAGTCTTTCCTCTATTATTTTTTTGAATTTTAAATAGTAATTAAAAATAAATACTAGATGGTAATTCAAAACCTAATTTTAAAACACTGCAATTAAATATTTTTGGGAGATTAGGATACACCATAAAAAACAGAAATAGAAAAATATAAGCTCATTAAGATAACAGATATCGTTTATTTTTTTAAATAATAAGAATTAATTAGACTTTCTTCAGTAACATCACCATTATTTAGGTGTAATTCATATTGCTTTTTTTGTTTATTTTCTCTTATCAAGAAAGGTGTTCTACAAACCTTATATCTATAGGATAATGCTTTTAAGCCAGCTTTTGTTCCTTTATCTTTAAGAATTCTAAAGACAAATTTTGAACAAGATTCTTCAAATAAACAAACCCCTTTAATCTTATTTGGCACTATAACCCAGTACAGACGAATAATAAATCTAAAAATTTTATTCAATTTTTTTTTTTATATTTATTGCAAATTAATTTTTTTTTTTATGTTATGATTATAAAATATGTTTTAATTTCAATTACTGCTCTATTTATTACTTGGGTTTTAAAAGATCTTTTTCAAAAAGAAAATACTATCAGACGAAATTTTCCTGTATTTGGAAATTTAAGATTTTTATTTATTGCCCTTGGGCCAGCTATTAGACAATATTTTATAGCAAGTAATAAAGAAGAGCTTCCATTTAATCGAAGTCAAAGGAATTGGATAGAATCTTCATCTAAAAAAGAAAATAATTATGAAGGTTTTGGAACTGATAAAGACCTTTATCATCCTGGACATATATTTGTTAATCCTAAAATGTTTCCTTTTAAAGTTGAAAATAATCACATTAATCATGAAGAAAATGACCCATATTTCATACCATGTGCTAAAGTGATTGGGTTAAAACACAACCGTAAGTACCCATTTAGGCCTTATTCAATTGTTAATATTTCGGCTATGAGCTATGGGAGTTTGTCAAAAAATGCACAATCCGCTTTAAATATTGGCGCTTCGATGGTGGGCTGTTACCATAATACTGGTGAAGGCGGATTAAGTCCTTATCATATGAAAGGAGCAGATGTTATGTTTCATATTGGAACTGGATATTTTGGTTGTGGAAAAGAAGGTGAAGACGGAAAACGTTATTTTGATTACGATACTTTTAAAACCCTTGTATTAGATAAATATCCTGGCAAAATAAAATCCATTGAAATCAAGTTGTCTCAAGGTGCTAAACCGGGGAAAGGTGGAGTTTTACCAGCCAAAAAAAATACGAAAGAAATAGCGGCAATTAGAGGTGTTAAACCTGGAGTTGATGTATTATCTCCTAATTACCACAGTGCATTTAGTAATGTGCCCGAATTGGTAGATTTTATTGAAGATTTAGCAGTTAAATCTGGTATTCCTGTAGGTATAAAATCTGCTATAGGAGATTTAAAACATTGGGAAGAACTAGCAGATATTATGAAAAATGAAAATCGTGGCCCTGACTTTATAACCATTGACGGCGGAGAAGGTGGAACTGGAGCTGCTCCTCCTTCTTTTGCAGATCACGTTGCACTACCATGGGTGTTTGGGTTTTCAGAAGTATATAATATTTTCAAGGACCGTGGTCTGAGTCAAGATATTGCTTTTGGAGGATCTGGAAAGCTTGGTTTTCCATCTGAAGTTTTAAAGGCTTTTGCTATGGGGGTAGATTTTATTAATATTGCCCGTGAAGCGATGTTATCCATTGGATGTATTCAAGCTCAGGAATGTCATACAGGTCATTGCCCTACGGGAATTGCAACTCAAAGTGCATGGCTACAACGAGGACTAGATCCATCAATTAAAGGCATTCGATTTGGTAATTATATTAATACACTTAGAAAGGAAACCTTACAAATGACACATGCATGTGGTTATGAACATCCTTCGCAAATGCAAATGGCAGATGTTGATATTAGTTGCGGGGATAATAATAAGGTCATTACTTTAGAGAATGCTTATAACTATAAGAAAAATCTAGTACCTTTCGAATCTATGCAAAAACTATTTGAATGTGAATATTTAGGAGGGCTAGGACAGACCAAAAATAAATTAAATAAAAAGAAATAATCATTTCAAAAAAACTTAACAGTTCAATGATTATTATTACAAATAAAGACAATTAACCAAGAAAAATATCATAGAATAATATGGAAAAATTGAGTACCATTGATCGGATAAAATTAGTAGTAAAATCTACTATTCAAATGTTATTGATTGTGAATGTATTTTTGTTATTTTTTGAGATTGATATACTATTAGGATTTGTTGATGAACCAATAAATTGGGATTATTATAAATACATAAATTTATACGCATTTATTGTTAGTATTGTTTTTGGATTCTTGGATAAGCCAAAGCTTGAGAATAAGATTTTACTTTTTTTGTTGATAATTTCATTATTAATTTATATTATTCCTAATCAATTTAGTGATCATTTTGGATATGTTTTTATTGGTGTTATTGTGGGTAGAAAGTTATTGGCAATTGTAGACTATTCTCTAAAAAAACTTCCAATCAAATCAAAAAAAGGTATTGAAAATTCATAAACATTAAAACGTAAAAACTACTTTTAATCTCATCTTTATTCATCTTCGCTTATAGTAGTGATGATCTCTAAATATAATTTTCTAGACAGATATAATGGATTGTTATTTGAAAGTCATGCAACTGTGCTACGTCTCCCTCCTTTTATTTCATACTATTAAAATGAAGATATGTGATAATTGATGTAAATTCTACTCATAGTTAGAGCCTAGTAATTCGCTTCTACTTTATATCTTCTGTTTAAGCAGTTCTGTCTGTTAGTAAATCGGTTTAATATACTCGTAATTTATCTGAGTAGTTGCTATGATAGTATTACCCTCAACTGACTCTATGGACTCCGCTAACGGAATGCCATTTAAAAAGTTACAACTGCCATAAACTGAATTCCCGTAAACTAAGACCTCACCAGTCAAAAATTTTCTTGGAGGGAAAGAATGGTTATATTTATTAACCTCTTTGATAATTTCAAATTTTTGTGGAAAATTTTTGTAAACTGTGATATTTAATCCCTCTACCTCAATCCATTGTCTAAAGTGTACTCTCAAGAGAAAACTAACAATATCTTTATCTTTTTCTGACACTGCAATCTCTTCATTAGCTTTAAAAGAAAGATTCCTAAAGTAAGTTTGATATAATTTTGAGAGTGTATCAAAAGTAATAACGCGTTCATACTTTCTCTTGTAATTTAAATCTACTCCATTCTCTAATAATTTCTCATAATTTTGAATTAAAGAGTTTGTTGATTTCAAAACAGTGTAATTAAATGATTTAAAATAAATCTGGTAGTTCTGGATAAGGAATTATAGACTCCATCACGCTGGATAGAGGCGATGCTGTAAGTAATGTTAGGGTAATAATTATAGCTGCTAAAAATAGTCCAATTTTCCAATTCCCTGAATTAATCTCATCGGTTTCTTTTATGCTTTTTGTGCTGAGGGAGACGATAGAGATGGCAGACCCAATAACCAACAACCATACTACAAAAGATACCCCGAGAAATATCAAAGTATATTTTATAGACTGCCAGACAACATCGTCAGCTTGTTCTAATATCCGATATATTTCATAAAGTGGATCATGTAAGCTTGAAAATAAGATTCCCATACAAAGAATGGAGGCGCTAAATAAAATTACAATTGCAGGATTCTTAAGAGCTTCACCTATATCTAAACCACGTTTAAAAATTTGAATTATCAACTTTATGGCTACAAAACTAAAAACAATTCCTACTGTTAATAATATAGCTAAGAGCAAAAGGTTTTTTAATAATAATTGATCCATCATCTATAGTTTAATTTAAAGCTACTTTCCAGTATCTTGTATTGGAGCAATTTGGTGGTAATTGCCCAATTTTCCAACCTTTAGAAGTAGTTTCGAAAGTTAAATATTTTTTTCCATTTTTCTTTATATTTTTTCCCTTTCCTGGAATATTTATTCCAAGGATAGAATGCCCATATTTTTCACTTATTAAAACAGCAACGTCTAATCCTCGCTCTTTTAATATGCAGTAAAGGAACAAAGCTCTGGTATCGCAATCCCCTTTAAAATTAGCCACAAATTCTGAAGGCATTGCTAAACCATATTTAGTATTAGGCTTACAAGGCTCATTTTGTCGATGATATTTCTCTGAAAAATCACTAGAATATGCAGATTGTTGGCAGCTTCCCTGGTGAACAAGATAATATGGAATAGCTTGTATAGAGGTTAAAATAGCATTTAATTGATCAATTGGTGATAAAGTTTTAATTTCATTTAATGGCTTTAAACCAATAAACATTTTTCTGATGGAATCCATCTTTGTTTTTTCAAAATTTGAAGCTTTTTTGTATAAATTCCCCCAAAAATAATAATCTTGCCTTATATCGAGTTGGTTTAAAAATTTATTAGATTCTCTGTAATCTTTTATGCTAGTAACAAATTTTTCCTCATACTTATTACCTTTAAAATCAATCCATTTATGTTGATTTACAAAAAGTTTATCAGCCTCTTGTAATGAATCTTTCTCAACTTCTACAAATTCCGTTTCTCTCTTATCATCTCTTTCATAATCATAATCATCAGTGTCTTTATAGCTCAATAAATTAGTAATAATTCCGAAAAGTGCTACAACTGTAAGAATATTTATTAAAAATCGAAATAATCTACCTATGTAACTGACTCTAAACTTTTTATTAAAAAAACAAAAATAAAGTGTAAGAATAAATGATATAAAGAAAAAAAGAAATGTGTTGTTTATAACACCAACTGATAAATACAACCATATTGGTATTAAAAGAGCACCAAAAAATTTTATTAGATTAAAAAACCTACTTCCGATTGATTGAAGTGGATCCTTTTGGATTCTTGTGCCATGAAAAATATTTTGCTTGCCAACCTTTAAGCTAGATTTAAATTTGCCACCAAAATCTCTTGTAGAGTCAATAAAAAAATCTTTATTGATTTTAAATATTTGATTGATGTGTTCTCGCTTATTTCTATAGGAGCGATTACCATAAAAACCATAATTTTGCTCACTTTTAATATCTATGTTTGATGTTTTAAAACTTGAGAAACACCCTGTTTTGTTTGTTGTTTCCTCGATAATAATAGGTTCAATATTTTCCTTACTTGTTATCTCAGTGTTAACTATGTTTGGATTATGATCCGAGTTAGTGGGTTTCTTTATTACAGTTTTTTGAATGGTGTCATAGTTGATAATCGCATAAAACACTGCTTCATATTTGGCATATTGTTGACCAGTCACATCTGTGATTAATTCTATGATTTTGAATTCATTGAGAACACATTCGCTAAATTCAATTTTATATTGTTCTTCCCCTTTTTTTAATAAGACTTCCTGTTTCTCCAACCAGATATATTTTCCGGTTTTAAATAGAGATAAAGGTTTTTCTTTAATTATTTTTGTTTTAAAATTTTGAAGCACAATACTGTCAAAGACTGGAGTATAAGATGACATATTATTCTCCATTATTTTACCTGATTCACTTTTGAACCAACCAAGAACAGGGCCGTATATTAACTTCTCAACTCTCATTAATTAATTTCAATATCTAAAATCAAATGAGCAACATCATATTGAAGGTTTTTTTCCAAGCTTTTTTGGGAGTATACTTGCTTAAAAAACTTCTCGCCAAGACATCTATTGTTTAGAGAATTTCCTAATTCGCCTTTGTAATATTTAATATTATTATTTTGGATATATCTAATTATGTATTGATCTTTTAGGTTACAATTTTCTCTTTTGTCTGAATTCAAAACATACAAAGAATATGTACCAGATTTTAAGGAAATATTTTTATCAATATATAAATGTTCAAATGCTGTTGTTTTAGCATCTTTCAAGGATAGCGTCATACTATAACTTTTTAAAGAATCCAATTTAGAGTCATTCATCGAAATATCCATATTCCCGAATCCAGTTTTAGGATTGTCTTTCCATAATAATTCTCCATTAGGACTTACCATAACTAGGTCTAAATCATTTTTTGAGAACCACATTAAACTAATGTCAATAAATTCTGATTTCTTTAATGCTAGTGAGTCTAAATAAATAAAAGGTGTTTTTTTTGAAGATATTATACTATCCTTTTTTATTTCTTCGTTTTCATCATTCCAAAGTTTATTTATATTTAAAGAGCAGTCTTGACAATTACCAGATAATTTATTTATCCATTCAAAATTATTATTAAAAATTGAAAAAAGTGCTGTAAAAAAAAGAAAAATACCAAGTAAAGACATCAAACTCCAGCAACTAGAAAATAGAGAGTTACTCATACACCCATTTTGTCTATTAAATGGAGATTTTTGTGCAAATTTAGAGTTATAACCTGGGTTAGTAAAAATATCTTCTTTCATTTTGCTCCTAGAGGACTGATTGATATTTTTCTCACTGTGTTGCTCAATTAATTTTAAATATACTTGATTAGAATTTCCATCTGTTGAAGTTGCAAAAAAATGAATCAATTTATAGTAACCATCTATGCTTGAATTAGGTATGAAACTAAGCTTCAGTAATTTGTTCCCTCCAAATTCCTCAAGAGAATTTTTAACCAAAGTTGTATATTCTTTAGCTGAAATATTAATCACATTTTTGACAACATGAATTCCGTCTGTTGCAATGATGTCATCCCATGAATTAATATTTTCAATATTTATTTCTGCGTATTTATAATTCATCTTTTCTACTTTTCATAAACACAATCTAGTTCATTTATATAAAAATATATTTCTCCAGTACGTTTGCTTTCCTCTTTTCCAGCCAAGAGAGGAATTTCATATTTGTCAAAGCATTCCTGTTCTCCAAAACAATTTTTACATACATAATAGGATGTAGTGCAAGGTGGGCCAGTTCCATTCGATACTGCCTCTACTCGAAGAGTATTGATGTGTTTGGGAATTACATCTGTAAGTTCAAATTGTTTAAGATTGTTTTGGAGTTTTAAGTTACTTGCAATAAGCTCATCGTTAAAATATAAGTTTACTATATCTTCATCCTCATCTTCAAAATCACCAACAAATAAAAACACTCGATCGGTACTTCCTATATCAATAATTTCTGATTCCTTAATAGGGTTCACAACTTTTTCTTTATGAACCATTAAGGAATCGGGAACTATTATTTGTGTTTGTTTGGTAACTTTAATTTCTTTAATATTTGGTAAACTAACAACAGAACCCCCTAAGTTACAAATTAAATAGGCTAAAATCAAGAAAAGGCTTAGTAATCCAAATAGATTAAGAATAGCTCTCAAGATTGGAGAATTAAAACAAGGATTTGTAAATCCAGAGCTAAAACAACCGTTTCCAAAACAACCAAAATTAAAACAGCCTTGCCCAAAACAACTTGAAAAACACGGTGAAGGGGCACCAGCAATTTGAGGCCCAGAAAAACAACCAATAGCATTCGAATAACATCCTTCATTTCTTGGGTAAAGGGTATTCCTAAAACAGGGTTTACTCATTAAACCATGCTGCATCCCATAACTTGAATGAAAACAAGACCTTTTCCCAGAAAGTAGGCCATTGTTAAAACAGCTTTTTTGTCTTTCTCCTCCATTAAAACAGGCCCTATCTTCAACAGTTGAAATCTCGCTTTTTATGACTGGATTTGTTGAAGTTTTTAATTCCTTTTTTTGTATTTTGGATTTTGTTTTAACTGGAGTCCACACTTTCTTGTAAAGCAAACACTCTCCCTTAAAAAATCCATAAATGTACAATGTATTTTTTTCATCTGTACTTATGTTTTCAAAAATAGGATTAAGAATGGTTAGTAACTTATAATCTTTATTTTGAGGGTTGGGGAATACCCTTTTCTTTGCAGGATATTTTGTCTCTACATTTTGTGTATTTTTAACAATAATTTTTGGGCAATTGATCAAGTTGTTAAATTCCCTAATTTCGTAGACAACATCTGTTTCTGTAATATTGAACTTTCTATCACCTGTTAACTCGATTTCATGGAATTCATTTTTTTGACTAAACGTATCAAAAGCTCCTGAATTAGAATTTCTTTTCGCTTTAAATGCTGAAGTAAACTTTCCTGAAGTGACATGGATTTTATAACTCATTTTTTCTAAGTTTTGTTATAAAATGTTCAATACCCAGAATAATATTTGAATCAGTTTTATCCTCAACACCTTCTTGCTCGATAGGAAAATCGGTTTTGTAATCATAATCAAACTTTGTCTTGACATATTCGATCGTGCTTTTAATTATTGGTGTTGAAGTTAGATTGATTGCGTTTCTATGAAGATGATTATCTATTTTAAAATAAGTGGAATTTGAGCGAACAAATCGCCACCAGAAACAAAATATAAATAACCCAAATATTACTGAAATTAGTATAGAATATCTTAAAAATGACGCTTTTTTGGATAAAAGAATCAATGATTTTAAGAAAAATTGATTTTTAGTTATTTCTGCCTTATATTTTTCTTGTTTTAGGTTATAATCTGCCAACAATTTAAATTCTATAGACTCTATTTCCTTTTTTAAAATCTGTTTTTTTTCAACCAATGGAATTTTTAAACTTAAATAACCTAAGCTATCTAATTTTGATGTTGAGTTAGCTATCTTTATTTCCAGTTTATTAATTTCATCTAAAACATTATAGTATTCTCTTGCTTCAATTTTCTTGTCAATTTCAATTTGTTTTTTTAAGTTTTCTTGGTAATCAAATATTAAGTTTTTTTTAAATTCTTTAATGTCTTGAGAAACTATTTTTTGATTGATTAAAGTGTATGATAGCCCAATAAACAATCCAAGAGCTAAGAAGAGAAAAATTAAACGTATTAATAAGGTTACAAATGATGAGGTATAATATGAAAACTTCTTCTTCTTCTTATTATTTAAAAAACTATCATGAGATCTCCATGAAATTAAGGCAAATGAAAAAATATTATAAAAGGGTAAAAACGCAATAAAGCTAATTATGGATATAAGTACATAGTGTAAATCATTTAAAATAGCATCTATAGACTTAAATAATATTAGAAAAAAAATAAGTAGAAAAGTAAACGTGAATATTGAAAAAAAAATACCACTATTACTACCTTTTTCCTTTTCTTGTTTTAAAACATATGGATCTAAACCCAATGTATGTTTGAGAATAAAGTAATTAACCTTTTTCATATATTAAGAAATATAATCCTCAGGATTATTTTTAATATTTTTTATTTCAGAGGCTTTGTAGCTTTCAATAATTGAATTATTAATTTCCGTTTGGCCGTAAACTCTAGTTTTTGCTATATCTTCTTCTGCTTTGACTTCTAAAAAATTAACTTTTTTAATTTTTTGACCTTCTTTACCATCTGGATAAAAATCATATTCAATTACAATTCCATTAAAAGCTTTAATTTTATTCTTAAGATTTTCTTCCATATAATCATATGGCCCTTTGTTCATCATCATTTTAAAAAATATCGGTCCTGTTTCTATTGATAAGAGGAGAAGCATTAAAAATATCCCAATTACCCCTGCTACTTCATCACCAATTTTTATTCGTTGCAATAATCCATCTAGCCCCTTTGCTAATTTCTTATTGTTAAGTCGTTCTGTTTTCTGCTCACTTTCAAATTCTGTAATTAGCAGTTTTATACCACTAATTTCACTCTCTAGTTCTTTTTGCTGAGATGCATAATCAATCTTAAGATTTTCAAATTCAGAAGTTCTTTTGGCTATGGTTTGTTCAATTTTTTTTGCTGCGGGTCCATATCCACCTCTACCACTTCCTTTTCGACCTTTAACTCGGCCCTGAATCTCATATTGAAGCTCTTCCTCTAGATTTAAGATCTCTAGTCTTCTCTCTTCTAAAATTTTGCTCAAATTATTTTTATTTTCTCTTAAAGGTTTTCTTTTTTCTTCAAGCTCTATTTTCAACTTATCAAATTTAGCTGTAGTCTTTTCATCTAATTCTGATTGATAGTCTCTTTGTTTTTGCTCAAGTTCAGCATTGATTTCCGATTCAAATATTTTAAGTTCTAAAGGTTTTGATATTGTAATCCCTAAAATAATAGCAATTACCAATCTAGGTAGTGCTCGACCAAATTCTCCCCAGGTGATTTTATCAGTTCCATCTCCTTTACCTGTGGATGAAATGATGAACCTATCAATATTGAAAATCATCAATCCCCAAAAAATAGCAAATATTACTACTGCGATAGAGGTGATATCAATATTTTCAAGAATTGAAAACATTCCATCTTCTCCAGTATTAATTTTATCTACAGCCATTTCTTTTGTAGCAAAAATTGTACTGAATGCAAATCCACCAGAAACAGCTGCTAAGATACCTGTAACTAGAACAATTGCGCCAATCCCTGCATATTTAACTCTATCATAATTTGTTGCTTTTATTAGAATTTTTTTATCAGCTCCACAACACCACCACAAGAATTTAGTAAAAAATGTTACATCATTATCTTTCAAGTAATCATTTAAATCTAAATTATAATTTTGTACTTCAGTATCTTTTGATAATTTTTGGTTTGTCTGTATTTTTTTTTCCATGATTATTTCATTCTTAAAATTGGTCGTTTATATGTAATAATTTTCTTGATGTACTTATTTTTTATTTTGTAGCTTACTGATTTCGAAGGATTGGAAAGTGGTTTCGTTTTAAGTAAGGGTGGTGTAATTTTTATTTCTTTAAAATCATTAGTGTAATTAAGTAAATCCTTAGATCTATTTTCTATTCCTCTTGTATCAACTATATTAGCGTAGGTTAGATCTCTGGAGGGAAAATTGTTTTGTATAAGACTTTCAGGCTTTAATTTAAAACTCGATTTTTTAAAATCAAACCATTTTATATTAATAATAATTAGCTTAGAAAGGGATTTTGTAGCTTTGATAAAAAGATGTGATTTTTTGGTTGTTTTTAGAAGGAAGCGATACCTCTTATAGCCAAAAACAAACTTAAAACCATTGATATTCTCAAAATCAAGTTTAAAGTAATCATCTAAAAAAATATAATTTAAAATTTTCATTTTGACCTATATAAAATCTTTTAGTTTCAATAATAATAATTGTTCATTTGGGTGTATATTACCATCTGAACCTACCAACAACTTACAATAGTAAAATATTTGTTTTTTAAAATATTCATCTTCAATTATCTTAATTTTTTTGCCATAATTGGTAAAATCATAGAACAGTTTACTTTTTTCAAACTCATCAACATCTTTTATAGATTTGATTTTCTTAGAAATTGATTCTGACATTGAATTATTGTTAATTTCTTTATTAAATAACAATAAAATAATTTGTTTTAAATCAAATAATTCTGCTTTATCAAAATCTTTGTCTGCTGCAATAAAACACTCTAATATACTTTTAGTCAAATCATAGTAACCACTTATTATTGAATCCTTAAAAATTGACTTAGTATTAGATATAGGTAACAAATTCAGAATCTGTTCGTCAGGATTAAATAAACTTCTATTAGGGTTTGAGTAAATAAGACTATATGGTAAAAACTTAGCTTCCTTTTTTAATAATTGGTTAATTTTATCAAATGCACTGTAATCGTTTAAAGCTTTACAATTATATAAAACACCTTCTAAAGCGTCTCTAAAATATATATTAATATATTCTGTATCTTCTAACATTTTACAAAAATATTCTTCATAAATTAGAAGTGAATTATTATTTTCTCCTTGACTATAGTAAGAGTATCCAGAATATTTAAGCGAGTTGTAAAGCCCTATACTATCTCCTATGTGTAAAGCTATCTTTTTAGCAAAAGATGACAAATAAATAACCATCTCATGATTTTTCTTTAAGGAATAAAATTCCAAATATCTACTTAATACATAAGATAAATTACTCGCCTTTTGTGAATTTAATTTAGACTCTATAATATAGGATATTTTTATTTTCACTTCATTATCCTCTAAATTTTTGGAATGTATTTCATTTTGATTTGGTATTTCATCACTTTCCAAGAACAAACAAAAGTCTAAGATAGCTTTCTTTTCTTTTTGATTGAGATTTCCTCTTAAGATTCGATCTCTTAATATTTCTCCTAGTAATTGAAAATTTTTCGTTTTAAAGGCCAAATTAATTAATTCGTCATATTGCTTTTTAGAAATGCACCCTTGAGTTACAATTAGTGATTTATAAAATTCTACCCTGACTTGATCTTCACTTTGGTAATCAATAAAATCAAAAGATTTATTAAAAAAAGCTAAGTGTCCATTTTGGGGTTTATACAGGCTTTGAGACCATAGATTTTTTAAATTTATAATATTAATGTCTGACTTTTCTTTTTTGTTTCCAAAAGCTAAAATATAATCATAAATGGTCTCTAGTAATGTTTTATCATCTTCTTCATCTAAAAGAATTTTTAAATTTCCATTTTGAGTGATACAGTTTTTTATTACACTAATAATAACAGGAATAAAATTTCTATGATTTGATTTAATTAGTTTAAAGATTTCATGCAAAAGTAACACACCTTCACCATTTTTTTCTTCAGGAGATTTAAATAACTGATTAGCTAAGTGAAACCTAAGTTTTATTAGTTTATCATCATAATTATTTACCCTATTTTTAAGTTTTTCTAATCGCTGAATAAAAGAATAAATCTCATTTTTTGAGAAAATATTTAAATTTTCACTTTTAAATACGTAGTCAATAATTCTTTTATCAAACTCAATTTCCTTTTGATTTAAATCTTCAATATTATTCTGTTTTTTTCTATAACTTACTTTTAACCATTTAAAAAAATTAATATTATTAAAATTATAACAATTGTCATTAATGGGGTCATCATTTATTAAACCAATATCCTCAATCCTTTCTAATATATCGATTACATGAATTAAATCTAAATTCCAAATATGACTTAAAACCTCTGCATTAAATTTTTCTCCATAATTAGCTGCTGAAATCAATATTTTTATTTCCTCATCTTTTAGAGTGTCAAATAAAATCTTATCTTTCTTGATAAATAGTTCATTTTCAGAAACAAAATCTTTAGGACTTTTTATTAGTTTTAGTACGTTATTATCAATTACCACATATTTTTCGTCAATCAATTCTTTGATATAAACTGAAAGTGCAAGGGGGCTGAAAGAATCACTCCCTAATTTTTCAATTAAGTAGGGTGATAATTTATCATCAACTATTAAATTATCTGTTTTTACGCAATATTTGGAAATAAATGACTTAGGGTTCGTTATAATAAGTTCACTTTTGATAACTTTTGTTAGACTAGTTAATTCTTCTAAATAGGTATTGAAAGGCTCTCCTTTGATATTTTTTTCAGATTTATAACTAAATATGAACTTAATATGTTTCTGAAAAAAAATTCGTTTCGAATAACTTTTCATAAGTGCATTAATAAAATTCTTGTTGTCTACATCATTTTCGATAAAGTGGTAATCTTCAAAAATTACAATTTGTTTTTTATTTGTTTTTTCCCCATGTTTTGCTAACTCTTCCAGTAAATTTGAACTTAAATCCATCAGATTTGTTGAATTGTCTTCTATGTCTAAGAACTGGGAAACATCTATCGGAGCAACTTTTGTAACAGCTTTAAATACATTATTAATACCTTTAACGGCTTCTGTATTTCTATTAAAGAAATTTTCAGGAAGATTCAGGTTTGAATTTGAATCCATAAAAATATGTTTAAAAATACCAAATGATTTGTCATAAATATCTTTTTGGTCATCAAACGAGCCTTTAAATAATTGAATATTTTCTTTGCTTTGAAAATATTGATTCAGAAGTCTAGTTTTTCCTGATCCCTGTTTCCCTGAAAGTATAAAAGTATTTTTCTCTGCATCATTAATAAATTTGTTAATATCACTTATAACAATATCAGCGTTTGTTCCATTACTTATAAAATTAGGCATTATGTCAAAATCAACAATTCTATTTTTGGTGATTTTTGTTAGGTTTTTTTCATTTTCTCTGACTCTGAAATAATAAAGAGAAATTAAATTTGATATTCCAAGAAAAATTAAACTATACATTGTATCACCAGCTAAAACAAAATACTGAACCATAATTAAAATTATGATGTTTAATGACTCAACAAAAATTAATAATTTCTTTTGATAGTTTTTCCTGTATAAGTCTGAAAGTAATTTCCCTAAGGTAATTGAAGGTATTATTAGTAAAAACAATATTACAAAATAACCCAAGTAATTATAAAAATCAGTAATTGTAGATTGACTTAATGAATCATGATATTCTAAATACAGGTAAGGACATGAAAGAGATATGAAAATTAATCTAGTTAAACTTTCAGGAGAAGAAGTTGTGCTTCTAGAAAATTTATATCTTATTAAAAACCCAATAAAAAAAATCATTAGCATAGGAGTTACAACCTGTCCTATAGGCCATAATATAGATAATAAATCACCTTTAAAAGCATTGATTTCAGGTCTAATATTCTTAGAAAGTTCACTGAAAGTAAAAATTGCAATAATAGCAGAACCTAACAATAATAAATGATCAAAGGATTTTAATTCTCTCAAAAGATTTTTTGAAGATGTTATTAAAATTCTTTCTCTAGAATCGTATTTCAGATAGCCAGAAAACATTATAAAATAAATGAATGCAAGCGCAAGGAATAAGAAAAACAGAGATTTAATTGCAGTATTAAATGCATCTGATTTATCGACTTTAAATAGCTCTGTATATTTATAGAATACTTTTTTTAGGTTTGTTTTATTAATAACATTTAAGGTAATACCTTTATAAAAAATAGAGTTAAAAGAGCCATTTTCAGACAAAGAAATTGTCAATAAATTGTCAGTACCATAATAATTTAATATTTTAGAATAATCTTCAGTCAAAAGACCATTTGATATATATCTTTCATAACCATCTTTACCTAATATAGATTTAAACTCATGAGGTCTAATGGCGTAGTGTGAAGTATTTAAAGATATATAATCCAAAAGAACTCCTACATGCATCATTGAAAAGGGTTCAACTTCAAAAATTATGAAATGTGAAGTGGTAGATAAATTCCCCTTGTGAATAGGGTCGGCTTGATTTAGAAAGCTCTGAAGTAAATCTTCTAACAATAATTCTTCGGTATCATCAATAAAATTGTAATCAACTCGGTGACCTGCAAGAAGTGAAAAAGAAGGGAAAATGTAATTTAAATTATCTGTGGCAATTTCTTTTGATATATTTAGCTCTTTTTCAAGCGCATTTATATTTTCGGATAATGTAATATATTTAGGATGAGTCTTTTCAAGTTTTGAAAAAGCAAATTTAGTAGAGTCCAGAATTGATTCTGCATATTGTAAATCATAATAAGAATTTAATTTACTTGCACTAAAAAAACAAGCAACAGTTGCATTTTTATATAAGCGCTCAACTTCTTCAATTTGAGAAAATAACAATGAAGGAAAAAATAGTAATAATATTAGAAATTTTAATTTTCTAATTAACATTTTATGTCACAGTTTATTAAATTAATTACATTTGCTAATATAAACAAAATCATTAATTAAAAATAACAGTTTGAAAAATATAATTTTAATCATTTTCTCTTTTGCTTTTATAAATCTAAATTCTCAGACTATAATTAATACAGAGAATATGATGTCAGAAATAAAAGATGATTTATCCTATAGTATAAGTTTTCAGGGAGATTTTAATTTTGGTAACATAGATTTGTTACAGTTTTCAACAGCGCATCAATTTTCAAAAAAAACTGGTAATAATTTGTTTAGATTGCTAGCAAACTACGAATATATAAAGGAAAGTAATGAAATATTAGCATCTGACTTAACAGGTCAATTAAGATACAATTACAGTATTAATGAAAATTCATTTTTTGTTTTTGCTCAATTACAAAATATAAAATCCATTAGAATGAAACACCGTTATATAAGTGGTGGAGGTTACCGGTACCAAGTGTTTTCAAAAGAAGATTCATATTTTGATTTGAGTGGTGGAATGTTTTTTGAAGATGAATTATATGACGAAACTGAAACCCAGCAATTGCGAGTTTATAACTGGAGATATAGCTTTAGTGCTTTTAGTAAATATGTTTTGACTAAAGACTTATTTGTAAATCTATCCATTTATTATCAAATAAATACCTCATATACTAAAGATTATCGCTTGTTTGTCCAACCAAGAATATATTATTCGTTGAAAAAGATTGATTTATTTTTAGATTCAACATATCGATTTCATTCTACCCCATATATTGATGTTTTAACAACTGACGCCTCTCTAACAATAGGTGTTGAGTTTTCGTTATAATTTTATTACCTAGTCTAGTGACCCATAAACTATTACTTTCAATAATAGTTTGAATTTCATTAAAAAAAGAACTTGTTGAAATTTTATAAAATAATCTAAATTTAAAAATTTATAGATTTTTTATTAAATTTTCTTAAATGTATTTAGAGTAAAAAAATCAACTTTATAAGAAAGTAATTATTGGAAAATGAAGAAAGTGTATATTGATTTAGATGGAGTTATAGCAGATTTTGAAAAAGGTAGAAAAGAACATCCACTAGGAAAAATAAGCCCTTATATAGGAAGACCCGACAAGTTACCAGGAGTTTATGAAAACCTAGAGCCTATTGAAAAATCTATTGAATCTGTAAATATGCTTTTAATTCATCCTAAATACGACATCTACTTTTTATCAACTGCTCCATGGGATAATCCTGAGGCTTGGACGCATAAAAGACTTTGGATGACGAAACACTTTGAGGAAAAATTAGTTCGGAAAAAACTAATTTTATCTCATCATAAAAATCTCTTAATTGGTGATTATTTAATTGATGACCGAAGATTCAATGGAGCCTCTGAATTTCGTGGTAAATGGATTCATTTTGGCAGTAAAGCATTTCCTAATTGGAGTAGTGTATTAAACTATCTGAATATAATAGATTGATTTTAAATTTTACTTGAATTTAAGATCTTCTAAAACTTTGTTTTTAGTTTTCTCATCAATCAACCCTAATTTCTGAAAATCATTAAGATCAATTTTTACCACTTCAAAAACACTCATTCCTTCCCAATCATCAAGGAATATATTATCAAGACCTACAGCTTTATAAGCTTCAATAGCTTGGCCCACCTTTCCTTTTAATAGAATTAAGTGAATTCTATTTAGCACAGTCATTTTTTTTATATCACTAATTCTATGTTTGAAGATAATAGGAGCCAATTTTATAAAAGTTAAATCATTAGGATTACTTTTAAACTCTTTATATATTGAAGTATAACCGGTATAATTAAAAGTGTATACATTTGAATAAATTATTACAGAATTATAAAGATTTTCAGATTCATTAAATCTTTTATTTAATAAATAATACCAACCTAAAGTTCTGGCTAGTCCAAGTGAGTTAATATCATTGACGTTTGCAAAGTCATTTTTTTCTTGGAGATTGATAAATTTATTATAATCTTCTAGTATTAGTAATTTTTCGCATGGACAATCTGATGGTGTTTTTTCAGACCAGTAAGTTCCATCACTTTTGGAATGAAAATAATCATTATAATTTTTACCATTTTTGGCAAAGACATATTTATTTGTTACGGGAGAATTAGTTTTGTATTGTGATTTGGGAACGTAATACGGGTTTTTAATAATAAACTTTAAGTCTGTTGTTTTGGAGGAAGGTCTACCTATACTATTTTTTAATTTAGGCAAATTTATCTTTTCAAGAAATTCAATTGGATTTAAGTTATTATTTTTAAGAAAATTAGTATAATTTAAAAGTAACATTTCAAAATGATATCCTTGATCAAAATTAAACACTGAAGTTGTTAAGCCAAATCCATCTATACGACTTGAATTGGTTTTAAAACCTGCAAGATTCGTATTTTTTGCTTGTAAAATTTCAAGAGAATCCTTAGAAAGTATTGATGAAAGATAATTATGAATACTTTGACCGAAATATTTAACACTACCAGCATTATAAATGTTATCAATTTGAAATTCAATAAATTTTTCAAACTTGGAACTGCTGGTTATATTGTAAATCCCTGCAATATTTTCAACAGCCGGAGAGAATGTTGGATAAATTTCAAGAATTTCATTATAATTAATTATTGCCTCATCATATTTTTTTTGGTTTTGAAAGCTTAATGCAATTAAATAGCTCAAATCGATAGATTTTGCTAAATCCCATTTATCTAATTGCCCTTTTGCATAACTAAAATATTTGATTGCTTTGGCATAATCTCCATTTTTAAAATAATCATTTCCAGTACCTATTGGATCACTATTTTTAATGAAATCAATATCCTCAGTATTTTCCTTAACTTGTTTTTTAAGTTCCTCAATATCCAACTTCAGTTCATCAAAATATTTAAAATCTGGCTGAACCGATGAAAGCATTTCTGTCATCTCCTGGGCTCCTTCCACATCTCCTTCATCTATTTTGTCAATTACTTTTGCATATTGGGTTAATACACCTTCAGTAGTTTCTTTTTTACTGTATACTGCTTCAATGGTTACCGGATTATTCATAGCGGTAGACAATTCATTAGCCAAAATACTTTTTAATGAAAGCCAGTTGGTTATTTTACCATTAGATTCCTTAGCATGGACAATTTCGGAAGTTTGAACATCTACTAACCTTGAAGTGATGTTGCAGGTGCCATCCATTACATATACGCTTCCAACCAAAACATATTTTACTCCTGCCAGTTTACCAAAACTTACTGCCGTACTTTTATCAAAATTCTTAGTTTTCTGTAAATTCTGCTCGCTGAGTATCTTATTCAGCTGTGAACGTTCCAAAAATGTTATTTTTCTTGGATGGATGGAGTTCTTAAGATCTGTAATAAGCATATTACTTAAGGCCTTTCCAAAGCCATCGTATTTAGAGATTCCGCTAGTGTTTTCAAAATCTAGAATAGCCACTTTAGTTTGAGATTTTAAACTATTTGTAAAGAGAATAATAATTATTGTTATTTTAAATAAATTCTTCATATTAGACTTTTTAAATATTGATTTGTAGCTTTTTTAATTCATCGATAGCAGTTTTGAACTTAGGATTTTTAATGAGAATATTTTCAAGAATTTTAATAGCTTCACTTTTATTACCTGAATCAATTTCTTCTAATGCTTGAGAGAAAAGCAATGCGTCTTCATAAGATATATTTTGACTTTTTTGCCGTTCTTCTATGGCTTTTCTTTCTTTATCAGAGAGGGTGATTTCTAAGTTCTTAATAATTTTCCAAATTAGTTGTTTTTCAAGTTTAAAAAAATTTGAAGATTTACCATCAACGCCCTCAGATTTTAATATTTTACCAGTTTCTACATCAATAAATCTAGCATCAATTCTAAAGCTTCCAAACATCTCAAAATAAGCACCAGTTAAAATCATTTCTGCTCCAAGTAACTTACCAACTTGAGATGCAGACTTTTGATCAAATTCTTCACTATTATTTAATTTCTGCTCATTTAGTATTTCTTCTATTCTATCCCGTTCAACTATATCAATCATATTAACATTTGATAAATCTGAAATTAACATACCAGCTAAACCTTTTTTTAATTTGTTTAGCCTTGGTTCTTCTGATGTGTTATCAAAGTATATAATAGCTAGCCTTTTAGACTCTATATCTAGAGTATTTTCATTCAAATCCTTAACTATATTTAGGTCACCAGAGTTATTCATGTTTTTTAACTCCGAATCTCCAGAAATAATTTCTTTGACATCCTTTAAATCATCTTTAATAGTTTCAGTATTTGAACTATTATTATTAGTTGTGTATAACAAACCCGAGATCAATATTAAAAGTATTACTACTCCACCAAAAATATATTTTAGTGTTGATTGATTTTTTTTATTTACAGTTTTTAACGTATCGGTATCATTTAAAACTTTTTTAAACCCTTCATCAACTTTAGATGATAATTCATCTAGACTCTCTTTTACCTCAATTAAATCTTCTCTAACATTTTTAACATACGTTTTAATCTCTTCATCACTGATATTTAAATAGAGGGTAGGATCAACTTCTGTTAATCCGTTAATTTTTCCAAATTCAACTGGTTTTATAATTTCAGAATAATAAGCATTTAGCAATTCTATTTGAACTGGAGATACTTTTTTATTGTGAGCAATTGTATTTCGAATAAGCCTTATATCTTCTAAAAAAAACCGTAATGATTTTATTTTATTTTTATCATACTTAAGTCCGTTTTCTTGTTTAAATAAATCTTCATAGGATGCAAAGATTCGTTTATCTAAAAAAATAGCTGACAATTCACTAAATGTAGTTCCACTTAAGACTCCTGTTTCATCCCCACTATCAATCCATTTCTGAACAGTTTCCTCTTTCATCAGAGAGTTCAGTTTAACTACTAAACTATCTTTACCGCCGTTATGAGATTTAATTAAATCTCTCAGTAACAGCTCTAAAGCTCTAACTTGTTTAATAGCAATAGTTTCATCAGAAAGCAGTTTCTCAATATCTACTTTAAAGTTTTGACCTGATGACTTAGATATTGTATCCAACCAAGAAATCAGTCTTAAAGTTGCTATATTATTAACTTTTTCATTTTTTTTGTGCTTATAATAATAGTTTAATGCTACTTCAAACTGCTGTAACAGGGCTGAATTAATATTTAATTTTGTAGCCAAGACATCTGCGGATAATTTTGATTTTATTGATTTATAATCTTTATAACAGTCATCAGTAATTTCGAAATCTGACATTAAGAATCTGTTAAGTATTTCTATTTTACTCTCTAAGTTTAAATATAAATTCGACATAAAAGTTGATTAGATTAAAAATTTGGCAAACTTTTCAGATCTGTAAACAAATCTAAAATTTAAATGTAATAAATAATTACATTATATTATTAGTAATTATTCACAAAATGATTTTTGGAAATTTTGAGAATGAAGTTAAAAAAATTAATGTTGAATGTATAAATGAGATATAAAAAAACAGCTATATTTCTATTTGTGTTATTAGAAGTAATATTTGAATTATTATATATTATTTTTTTAACTCTTACAAAATAAAAAATATATAATTTGAGAAGTTTTTAAAATAGATATTACTTATTACATAAATAATTCTTTAAACTTATTTATTTCAGCACATGATAATCTTGCCATTTAGTTTTTTTGGTATCTGAGTTTGGAAATAAGAATTTCTCTTCTTTATTGTCCCATTTAATTATTTTTATAAAACCTGAAGGGAACCGTTGCGCCTGATGGAAGAACTTTACAGTTCCCCTTAAATAAAACTTCAATTCTGACTCTCACTTTATAGAAGAATGCAAGATTTCTTTCAAATTCTTCTAGTCTATTCCAAACCCCACTATTTAAAGATTTATACTGTAGAGCAGAATTTAAATATGAAAATGTTTTTTTAAAGTTTCCCTATTACTATTAAAAGCTGCTGCTGGAGCAAGATGTCCTTTATCCCAAATATTTTTAGAGTAATCATCATCATCTGAAGTGTGTATTCCTTTTACTTCATAGAAATTTAAACCATTTCTATTAGCTTTCCCATTGGGACATAAAACATTATACTCTAACCAGACTGGCTGTTCCAACACTTCATTATAGTTGACTTCAAAAACATCATTTTTTATAATTACTGACTCTCTTAATTGTCCTTGAGTATTAAACTTTAAGAAAAATATTAATGCAATTAGTAATTTATATTTTATATTAATTATTTGATATATTTTTTTTTGTTTTCGATCGTAAAAGTTCATTTTGCTCTTCAAATAGTTTATTAATATTTATTAATAATTCAATGTTTTTTGGTGTTTTAATAGTTTTATCCTCTGGATCTTCTGCTTTTTTATTTATTTTGTTAATGATTTTTGTGACAAAAAAAATAGAAAAACCAACAATTAGAAAATCTAATAAAGTTTCAATTAAAATACCATAGCTTATTGCCACTTCTTCTATTATTGTGTCTCCTAAACTATTTTTGTAAGCATCTCTTAAAATAATTTTTTTGTTTTCTAAATTAATTCCGTTTGATAACAAGGATAGTGGAGGTAAAAAAATTTTTTTAACTAATACATCAATAACAGAGTTAAATGAAGCTCCTATTATAATTCCAATAGCCATATCAAACATATTTCCTTTAACTGCAAACTCTTTAAATTCCTCAAATATTTTCATACATTAAAAATACAAAAAACTAGTAATACTGAATGTATTTTTGTTGACTTAGTTTTTTCTATTACAATATACTTTGTATACTTTCAAATCATTCGTATAGTTATATTATATCATTGATATATTTCTGTGCTAGATTTTAAATAGTCAAAAGTTGAAGGATAAAATATGATTTAAATCGTTTAAAAAGTTTGAAGATTCAGCTGTTGGGCTCATTTTTTTTTCCCAAGAATAATTTTTTATCCTTGGGAATAATTTTTATTTAAAAAGAAAATCAGGCATTAAAATATGTTGGATATCCTCCAAAAAGTTAGAACTTTTGATAGTCGAGGTCACAATTTATTAATGAAAATCCTTCAAAACACTTTGTTTTAAAGGATTTTTATGTTTTTATTACTTTTTTTGTCCATATATTGCCGACATTTCTAATACCCATCTTTAATTACTAGACAAAAC
>Ga0257120_1000739_pt1 | contig 23350 bp, 19 predicted proteins | sample SI106_10metaG_FD_190153 | JGI IMG/M metagenome (GOLD analysis project Ga0257120, IMG submission 190153) | Marine microbial communities from Saanich Inlet, British Columbia, Canada - SI106_10 | ecosystem: Environmental > Aquatic > Marine > Inlet | place: Canada: British Columbia | collected... | reverse complement strand
TACTTTGACTATTGGTATAGAAGGTGGAAATAATGAAACTGTAGACTTAAGTTCACTAAATAATAGCGGAACAGACGATCAAAATATTACTGGTTCTGGATTGTCAGGAAATACTTTAACGATTGGTATAGAAGGTGGAAATAATGAAACTGTAGACTTAAGTTCACTAAATAATAGCGGAACAGACGATCAAAATATTACTGGTTCTGGATTGTCAGGAAATACTTTGACTATTGGTATAGAAGGTGGAACTAGTGAAACAGTGGATTTAAGTTCACTAAATAATAGCGGAACAGACGATCAAAACATCAGCGGTTCTGCTTTATCAGGAACCAACTTAACCATTGGTATAGAAGGTGGAACTAGCGAAACGGTTGATTTATCAGGACTACAAGACGGAACTGGAACAGATAATCAAAATTTAAGTGGTGCTACATTAACAGGGACTTCTTTACAGATAGATATTGAGGACGGAACATCAACTACAGTAGATTTAGCTGGATTACAAGATGGTACTGGAACAGACGACCAGAATATTACCGGTTCTGGACTGTCAGGAAATACTTTGACTATTGGTATAGAAGGTGGAACTAGCGAAACGGTTGATTTATCAGGACTACAAGACGGAACTGGAACAGATAATCAAAATTTAAGTGGCGCTACATTAACAGGAACTTCTTTACAGATAGACATTGAGGATGGAACGTCAACTACTGTAGATTTATCAGGATTACAAGATGGAACAGGAACAGACGATCAAAACATCAGCGGTTCTGGACTATCAGGAAATACTTTGACTATTGGTATAGAAGGTGGAACTAGTGAAACTGTAGATTTAAGTTCACTAAATAATAGCGGAACAGACGACCAGAATATCAGCGGTTCTGCTTTATCAGGAACCAACTTAACCATTGGTATAGAAGGTGGAACTAGCGAAACGGTTGATTTATCAGGATTACAAGATGGAACAGGAACAGACGATCAAAACATCAGCGGTTCTGGACTATCAGGAAATACTTTGACTATTGGTATAGAAGGAGGAACTAGTGAAACAGTGGATTTAAGTTCACTAAATAATAGCGGAACAGATAATCAAAATTTAAGTGGTGCTACATTGACGGGAACTTCTTTACAGATAGATATTGAGGACGGAACATCAACCACAGTAGACTTAGCTGGATTACAAGACGGGACAGGAACAGACGATCAAAACATCAGCGGTTCTGGACTGTCAGGAAATACTTTGACTATTGGTATAGAAGGTGGAACTAGTGAAACTGTAGACTTAAGTAGCTTGTCTAATCCATCTGGAACAGCTAACCAAACACAGTATTATAACAACGCTTCTGGTACTTGGACAGCTACCTCCAATTTATCTAATAATGGTACTACGGTAACTATAGATAAGGATGCTGCTATAAATGGACTTACGGTAGGTAAAGGATCTGGTACTTATGTGAGTGGAAATGGAGCTCATAGCACAGCTCTAGGAGTTAACGCTTTAAATGCCAACACTAGTGGAAATTTCAATGTTGCAATAGGATTTCGATCTTTATGGAAAAACAACACAGGGGCTAATAATTTTGGCATTGGGTCTCAAGCTTTACAGAATAACCTAGGTGGGGGTTATAATACGGCAATAGGTACACAAACTTTAATTAACAACTCAACTGGAAACCATAACATTGCGTTAGGTAGTACAGCTTTATATAAAAATACAACAGGAGATAGAAATATTGCTATCGGACATGCAGCAATACTCTTCGGACGCTACAACAGCGATAATCTCGCCATTGGTTACCAAGCTTTATGGGGATCAAATTCTGGTGCAAGTGCATTTGATGTTGGTGATTTCAATGTGGCTATAGGTAACTTAACTTTAGAGGTAAATGAAGGCGGTGACAACAATGTTGCTGTAGGTTATGAGGCATTAACTTCCAACACAACTGGAAATAATAACGTAGCAACAGGATACCAAACCTTAAAATCCAACACAACTGGAAGTAATAACGTAGCAACAGGAACTACAGTTTTAACAAATAATCTTGGTGGAAACAGTAATTCAGCATTTGGACATCTTTCTTTAGGATCTAATACTTCTGGAAGTGGTAACGTAGCCGTTGGATATCAATCTTTGTATAGCAATTTAACAGCTAATAATAATATAGCTGTCGGTTATGAGGCTTTAAAAAGCAATACAATAGGGGGTACTAACATCGCCATTGGTTTTAGGTCTTTAAATTCAAATATAAGCGGAGCTTATAATGTTGGGTTAGGAGGCATGGCTTTATTTAGTAACACATTGGGAGGTAATAATGTAGCAACTGGATATCAAGCTTTACATGACAATATAAATGGAGGCAGCAACATAGCAATTGGACGGGAAGCTTTACATGACAATATAAATGGAAGCAGCAACATAGCAATTGGATATATGGCATTATATACCAACACAGCGAAAAGTGGTAACATAGCAATTGGACAGGAAGCTTTAAAACAAAGTACTACTGGATTTGAAAACATAGCAATTGGATATCAGGCTATGACGGCAGTTATAACGGGAAAGTTTAACGTAGCATTAGGGTATAAGGCTTTATTTACTAACGTTGATGGAAACAGGAATTTAGCCCTTGGATATAACGCTTTAAAATTCAATACTGGAAATGAAAACACAGCAACAGGGTGTCGTTCTTTAGAGAAAAATACAACAGGCATAAACAATACAGCTACAGGTTATATGTCTTTATTTAATAATACTGAAGGGGATAATAATACCAGCTATGGATATCAGGCTGGCGGTGGTAATATTACTGGCGATGCAAATGTCTTTATGGGGTTCCAGGCAGGGAAAACTAAAACAGGAAGTAATCAACTTGTAATTGGTAATTCAGAAACCAGTGAGCTAATATACGGTGAGTTTGATAATGAAATTATAAAGTTAAATGCTGCTGTTACCACCACCAAAGCAGTATATACAAGCGCAGTAGAAACAATAACTGCTGCTTCAGATGTGTTAGACAATACCAACCATATAATTTTAGCAGATGCTTCTTCAAATAATGTAACCCTAAATCTGCCAGCAGCATCAGGAAATACAGGACTTACTTATATTGTTAAAAGAACGGATGGTGCAGGTTCGTTTGCTGTAATAATTGACGCCAACGGTTCGGAAACTATTGATGGCAGCGCTACTTCAAATCTAACTTCGCAATACCAAGTAACCACAGTAGTTTGTGATGGTTCCAACTGGTTTAAATTGTAGTTTTTATTAGAGAAATAAGAAATTGCTATTTAGAATTAGAATAAACTAGGTGTGTAAACAGACTACTTTTCTTTTTTGTCTAAACTTTTTATATATTTGTTAAACAAAAAATTAAATTATGTCTTTATCTTCTAATAACGTATGTTTCAATTGTGAAAATCTAACAGATTCCGTTTCTTGTAAAAAACATGACTTCAGTGTTAATCTAGATAACTATTGTAGTGATCACAATTACAAAAAATCTCTAAATAAAAGCTCCAATTGTGGAAATTGTTCCAAGTTTAAAACAGATAATTGTCCTAATTCAAGTTATGCTTCAGAAGGATTGCTTTGTTTTTCTTGGGCTCTTTAATAATTGATTATTCTAGTGTAGAATATTGCTCGGCATAATACATCATTTGCTGTTTAAAATTCTGAGTATTTTCAATCTTAATATCTATAATATCACCTTGGTCATTGATTAAAGGAATAAAAACAGGGTTTACAAATCCACCATAAGGAGCTTTGTCCAAAGGTTGGGTTCTTTCTAAAACCTGAGTATGTGTATTTAAATCAACATTTACACCGTAATTCTCTACCAGATTCATCCCTGCTTGGTAGTCACCTTCAGATTTAATTCTTTGAATTTCCTTAAGAAGTTCTCCGAAAATAGCTCTTAGTTTTTCATAATTATTGATGTTGTAAAAAACTTTTCCATCTCTTACAATCTTTTCTATTACATTTTCTGCTTCTCCTTTTTCAATTGCCCAAGATGCAACCAGTTGTCTGTTTTGCATATGTTCCTCTTCAATCTTTTTACCCAAATCAATTCTAATCAACTGCGTTAGCATTCCATTTCTTATATAATTATCATAAGATGCTTTCCCCACGTCTAGAGTAGTAATAAGTCCTAGTTCTATTAATTTAGTATCCATGAGGTAATACAAGCCCACCAAATCAGCTCTGGCCTCTTCTAATGTACTAGCATAATTTTTTAAAGTTTCTGCTGGTTGTCCTATCCCTGAGTTAATTTGCCCAGAAGCATGACCAACAACTTCATGGAGTGCTGTATGTAATTTACCTGCTAAATAACCGTGTTTATGGGCTAATGATATTTCTAGGCTATCGTGTGCAAATTCTTCCAACATTCCTGGTCCAGAAGCTTTATCATAAGCAGCTATAATGTTTCCTAAACTTACCGATTTAGACCCATGGTCTTGTCTTATCCAATTATTATTGGGTAAATTAACGCCTATTGGAGTGGATGGAGAAGCATCTCCAGACTCGCTAGCTACCTGAACTACTTTATAACTTACTCCTTTTACATTTTTCTTTTTATGACTTTCAATTAAAGGAGAGTTGTCTTCGAACCACTGAGCATTTTGAGTTACAACTTGCATTTGTTTTGAGGCTTCAAAATCGGTAATTTGAACCATGCTTTCATAAGAAGCTCTTTTACCAATAGCATCTCCATAGGTTTCTATAAAGCCATTTATCCAATCAATATCTCCTTGGGTAGATTTAGCCCATAGAATACTATACTCGTCCCATGTTCTCAAATCACCAGTTTTATAATATTCTATTAGTTTGTCAATGGCCGCTTTCTGATCTTGATTTTCTGCGAAATTAGAGGCCATTTCTAAGTTGTAAATAATCTTGTCAATTGCTTTACCGTACTTCCCACCAGACTTCCAAACATCTTCTTTTAGAGAATCATTTACCAACACCATTGTTGAATTCAAGCCATACTCAATTGGGTAGGGGTCTAGAGTATCAATTTTTATCTTATAAAAATCCTCTACCATAGAGAGAGTAACGCCTTCTCCATAAAAGTTATTCGCAGAAGCTACAATCATATCTACATTTGGATCTTTTACTTTTCTTTTTCGATCAACATCCTTATTAAAAATAGTTGCCACTGCGTCTAAACTAATACTGACATTTGTGGACTCTAAAAGTGTAGCAAAATATTCTTGGCTGAATTTTGGGGTAAATTTCTCCATTCCGTAGTGGTGGTGAATTCCATTGGCAAACCATACTTGCTTAGCATAAGTCATAAATAAATACCACTGGTCGCTTTCCTTATCCCCCTTGTAGGCTTTAATAACACCTTCTAAACATCTTCTTATTTCTAAATTATAAGCATTGTTTTGGTCATAAATGATGTCTCTACCACTTAATCCAGCCTGTGAAAGAAAATAGACTAGTTGTTTTTGAGACAAGGAAAGCAGATCAAAACCTTTGATTTCATATCTTAAAATTTGAATATCTGCAAATCGATCTACCTGTCTTTCGTTAGGAATCTTTCTTTCCAATAAAGAAGTTTCTTTAGTTTCTTTTTGATTATTTTCCTTACAAGCACTAAAGCTGAAAATTAATAAGAGTGCGAAAAATGGAGTTGTATTTTTGATCATTTATTTTTATTTAATTGGTTGAAATTTATTCCTAATCCTAAGGAGTAATACCAGCCATTAAAGCCAATTTTAGATTCCTTTTTAGCATTTTCAATATTGTCTGGAGTAATCACATTGAAAGTTAAATTGTCTACATCTATATTTTCCACTGCAGATATTTGATCACCATTCACGTCGTCACCGCTAAAGCCAATATTTACTATAGAAGCGTTAATAGAATATCCTATATGCCCAAAGATGTTGAAAGCTTTGTTAGGAGCAAAAGCAGCAAAAAAAGACGGCTTCAATCCAAACCATACATTTTGAAAAGATAATTTTACTTTTTCACTATAAAACTTAGAATTATTAACCTCAATATAACCAGTATTGTTATTTAAGTTACCAATTTTTTTGTTAGAAAAACCTAGAAGAGTAACGTCTAATCTTGGTCCAAACTGAAATTGATCACTTGGCTTAATTAGCAAACCACCAATTAAGTCTAAATTAAATCCAAAAAAATCTTTAAAAAATAGATCTGCTTTAATACCCATTAAAAATTTTTCTTTAAAGTTGTCCTGTAGCAGTCCAATGGATAAGTAATTTACGGAACTAGAGGCCTTTAAATTAAAAGTATCGGTAACGAAATCCGGGACAGGGGATTCGTCTTCGTAAGTTAATGCAATCTCTAACTCATTTGTTTCTAGAGGTTTATTCCCATACTCAAATGTGGTTATAATAGATGCTTGACTGTAAATAACGGATGGAAGCAAGAATAGTAGGAGCGCGTTCTTCATTAATAATTATCAATTTATGAAAATTCTTTTAACTTTTTTTTTTGGTAAAGGTTTATGTGTGGCATTCCAAACATCCAATATTTTTATAGACTCCCTAATTTCTTGAGGATTTTCTCCCTCTTTTACTTCTATAAATATTGTTTTACTTTCTTGTGAGTTGAGGTCAAAAAAGTTTTCACTAAAGTTAGATTTACTTTTTGAAGAAATAAAAATTCCTTTTGCGAAGCTGCTGCTATTTACATCTAACATAATTTTATTTTTATTAATAAAGGACGTGTAGGAAATTTTTGGTTGGGGATTATTTAAAGTTTTAAAGGGAGCTAAAAAGAGATTTTTTCTGGAAATTACTTCACCGTTTTTTCTAAAAATGAATTGTAGGTAAGAATTTTTTTTGTCGTTGCTAAACTCTTCGTAAGGAATCATTAACTCTCTGGAGTTTTCAAATGGTTTTAAATTAGTTGGTTGAATCCAACTTTTAATAGCTAAAGAACTTTTAAAGTTTAATAAACGAATCTCTATTTCCCCAATAAAAGTTTCGTTTAAATCCGAAATGGCAGTTACATGCAAATTACTATCAATAAATTCATGTGAAAGTATAATCGGTTCAAATGCTTTTTTAATTTGGTAGTGAAGAGCTTTCCATTTACCATAATAATCAATACTAGACCAGGATGCTCCTGGCCAACAATCATTTAATTGCCAATATAGAGAGCCCATACATTTTGCTTTATTTCTTCGGTGAGCTTCAATAGCAATTTTAATTCCGTCTGATTGTACTATTTGACTCATATAAAGTAAAGACTCAAAATTTTTAGCAGGCAAGTATTCTCTCTTCATATATTCTTCAATTGTTGCATTTCCAATACTTGACCTCTGGTGGTGTTTCATCACTTTCGAGTACATATCTTCATCTTTTTTCTTACCAAATTGTTTAAATGTTTGATAGCTTGGAAAAGATTGAAATCCGTATTCGCTCATAAAAGAAGAAATTTTAGTGTTGTAATTTTCAAAAGGTTCTTTCCCCCACCAAACACCCCAATAATGGGTATCTCCAATTTTATAAGATTCAGGGATTCCTTCACTGGCACTTGGGGAGGAACTCCAATAGCCTGGCCAATCATTACTTCTGCCAAAGCCATGTTCTGGATGATTTTCATAAACTACTTGAGGTAAAATATGATGAAAAAGAGTATCGTAATGGCGCCATATTTTATCAGCAACTTCTTGTGATTGATCTTTTATGGCTTTGCTTTCCCATCCCCATCTTTTCCAAGCAGCTAAATTTTCGTTATTCCCACACCAGAGAACAATACAGGTGTGCCTTTTTAGTCGGTTATAATTATCTGTAGCCTCTAATCGAACATTTTCTAAAAATGCTGAATCTCCTGGGTACATAGCGCAAGCAAACATAAAGTCTTGCCACACCATAAGCCCTAAAGAATCACATAGTTCATAAAACCGGTTGTTTTCATAAATTCCACCACCCCAAACTCGAATCATATTCATATTCGCTTTTGCAGCGTCAACTAATAAGGTTTCATAATCGGAATTTTTAACTCTATTTAAAAAAACATCTTGTGGAATATAATTTACACCCTTAGCAAAAGTTGGAGCTCCATTAACATTAAAATAAAAATTAGGCGATTGGGTGGTGTCTTTTACTTCCAAAAAAATTGCTTTAAACCCTAGTTTTTCTTCTACTGAGCTTGTCCTATTATTGAATTGTATTTCTGCCTTAAAATCATACAAATTTTGCTCCCCCAATCCGTTAGGCCACCAAAGTTTGGTGTTTTTTAATGAAAAGTGATTGACTGAATTCTGTTCTCCTTTGACTAATTTTAATTCTTTTGAAACTACTGTAGAATCGTTTATAGAAATTAAAAGTGAAGCATTCTTATTTTTAATGGAGGATTCAATTAATAGATCTGTTTTAATAAAGGTGGGACCGTCAAAGCTATAGCTTATATTAAAATTTTTAATTCGCACATCGTCCCAAGAACGAAGTGTAACGGGTCGCCATATACCAGAAGTTACTAGTCTTGGACCCCAATCCCAACCATAGTGATAGCCAGCTTTTCTAGTAAAGATACTGACTCTTTTTCCTCCATCAACTTGTCCTACTTCTGCTTGATCGTTAGCAGAAACAGGTATGGTGTAATTTAAAGAATTGTAAAGTTCTAATCCCTTTCTAATCGGTGATTCTAAAATAATTTTAAAATTGTTTTCTCCTATTTTTATATATGATTTTACATCGACAACATACGTTCTGTGCATGTTATTAGATTCTAGTATTAGAGAATCGTTCAAATAAACGGAAGCATAGGTATCCAACCCCTCAAATTCAATCTCATGATGCTGCTTTTTATAATTCTCATTATTTAAATTAAAAGAGCTTTTATAAATCCAATCTTCTTTATCAATCCACTGAACTTTTGATTCATTTAGTCTGTAGTACGGGTCTTCTATAATTCCATTAGCTATTAAATCCGTATGGATACATCCTGGAACAGTTGCCTTGTACCATTTTTTAGTACCTTTTTGTTGGAACTGCCAATTTGTGTGGAGCTTTTGTTCCAAAATAGTGTTTTGAGCAAAACTATCAGCATTATAAAACAAGAAGAAAAAAGTAATAAAGTGAGATAGTTTCATCAAATAAATATAATTAATGTTGATTTATTTGTCTTCATTTTACTTTAAATCAGTTTTCTATAAATAAGGATCAACCTCATTTAATTTTAATGTTTATTTTATATTTTAGAAGAGGTTTTTAAAGTTTTATTTATTTCAAAAAGTTCTTTTTTGGTAAAGTACCTCCATTCCCCAACTTTCATATCGAGATTGATATTCATAATTCTAACCCTTTTTAATTCCTTGACATTGTAACCTAGATATTCACACATTCTTCTTATTTGTCTATTTAGCCCCTGAGTTAGTACTATTTTGAACTTTCTACTAGCTAATTTTTGAACCCTACATTTTTTGGTGACAGTTCCTAAAACTGGTATTCCGTTACTCATTTTACCTACAAAATCATTATCAATAGCTTTATCTACACTTACAATATATTCTTTTTCGTGGTGGTTACTGGCTCTTAATATTTTATTGACCATATCGCCATCAGAAGTTAAGAAAATGAGTCCTTCACTTGGCTTATCTAACCTACCTATTGGGAAAATTCTTTTAGGGTAATTTATGAAATCAATAATATTGTTTTTTTCTCTTTTTATGTCTGTTGTACAAACGATGCCCTTAGGTTTATTAAATGCGATGTAGATGAATTTATCTTTTTTGGCTTCAATATCTTTATTATCTACCGAAACCCTGTCACCAGTCACCACCTTTGTTCCAATAAGTGGTACTTTTCCATTAATTTTGACTCTGTTTTTAGCAATTAATTTATCAGCTTCCCTTCTCGAACAAAATCCAGCCTCGCTTAAAAATTTATTGATTCTTACGCCTTTATTTTCAATCATTTAAATGGTGGTATTCAACCAAATATAAAAAGACTTGCCATCATACGATGCAGATTATTCGTTAATCAGTTAAAAATTGCTAGTTTTATTTAAAAGATAAGGTTCATGGCTAACGAAATTAAAGATCCCGGAATAGGTACTAAAATTGACGAAAAAGTGAGGAGAATGATTAACGCCGATGGCTCTTACAATGTCATAAAAAAAGGATCTGCCAAAGGAATTAGAGATATTTTTAAATATTTAGTTGAAATTTCTTGGACCTGGTTTTTTACGATATTATTTGTAGGTTACATTATTTTTAATTTAATATTTAGTCTTATCTACACCTATTTTGGAACTGAAAACATTTTGGGGATTGACCCTGAAAATGGTTCTGTTTTCTTTCAAACATTTTTTTTCTCAATTCAAACATTTACCACGGTTGGTTACGGAACTTTAGCCCCATTGGGAATAGCTACACAAATAGTAGCCTCTATTGAAGCTTTTGTTGGCTTCCTTTCTTTTTCACTAGCTACTGGATTGTTGTACGGACGCTTTTCTAGACCAAGATCGAAAATTAAGTTTGCTGATAATTTTGTTTTTTCAAAGTATGAACAAGGCCATAGTTTTAAATTTAAATTGACCAATTTAAGAGATGTTGTTCTACAAGATGTTGAGGCTAAAATAATAACCATGTTTAATAAGGAAAATGAAAACGGTCAGTTGGTAAGAACTTATTATGAGTTACCCATCACACTTCCCAAAATAGATATTATGGCTTTAACGTGGACGTTAGTTCACAAAATTGACGAAGAAAGTCCATTTTGGAATAAATCAAAAGAAGAAATTATCAGCCAGCACCCAGAGTTTTTAATCTTTGTCAACGGGTTTGATGAAATTTACTCTGAAAGAACTAGAGCTAGAAAATCCTATGTTGTAAAAGATATATTATGGAATAAAAATTTTACAACGAATTTCAAGTCCTTAGAAAATGGTAAATTATTAATGGATGTTAGAGATTTAAATAATGTAGAAAATGAGTAATAAATTATATAGAAAAGAAGGGTATATTGGAGGAGTTTGTGAAGGGTTATCCGAATGGAGTAATACTCCTAGTATACTATGGAGAATTGCATTTGTTTTTTTTATTCCGGCAGCCTTTTGGATTTACATAATTCTTTGGTGTTTTTTAAAAAAACAATTTTAAATCAGTATCCTTTTTTTAGGGTTTAATCACTGTTAACACAAATTAGTGTAAATTGTACACATTATGAAAAACATATTTACCCTAGCTTTACTTTTTAGTATTAAAATTTCTTTCTCTCAAAACATTCCTATAGATTTTGAGGCCAATGGCCACGGTCTAAATTGGAATTGGACTACTTTTGAAAATGACACCAATCCACCTTTAGAAGTTGTTGCAAATCCTGACCCTTCTGGAATTAATACATCTGCAACTGTAGCAAAATTCACTGCTTTGCAATCAGGTGCTGCATGGGCTGGTTGTGAATCTATGCACGGATCAGATATTGGTTCTTTTTCTTTAAATAATTCTAATTGTACTGTTTCCATAATGGTATGGAAATCGATTATAAGCGATGTGGGTATTAAATTCGTTGATGCAGCAAATGCAGCTCAACCTGAAATTAAAGTAGCTAATACTTTAACGAATCAGTGGGAAGAAATCGTCTTTGACTTTTCGTCAAGAATAGGCGTTTTTCCCATTACGAAAGACCAAATAGTGATATTTCCAGATTTTAATTTGAACGGAAGAACACAAGATAACATTATTTACTTTGACAATGTTTATGGTTCTAACTCTAGTACTGCAACAGATGCTTTAAACACATCTCATGCGGTAATCTATCCAAACCCTTCAAAAGAAACAGTCTTTATTGAGCTTGGCAATTATCAAGGAAACATTAATGTAAAGGTTTACGATCTTATGGGAATTCTAGTCGCTTCTTCAACAAGTAGACGAATTAATATTCAATCTTTTCCAACAGGAGTGTACTTATTTGAGATCAAATATCAAGGTAAAACAGAAGTTAAAAAAGTTATAAAAGAGTAATTTTTAAACATACTCTTTTTGCCTAATATAATTTTTATGTGTAAATTTAAGATATGAGAGTATTAATATTCTGTTTTTTTTCAGTGTTTATCTTTTTCTCTAATTGTTCTAAAGTCGATAAAGATTTAAAGAAAAAATACAATTGTGAAAAATTATTGGGTTACCATAAGTTTATTTACGAGCCTATTGTAATTTCTGAAGATTGTAATTGTATTGTTTCCGGAAGTGTTAAGTACATTAAAGATTGTCAAACAGTAGCTTTAGTAGAGTATGGAAACGGTGAATGTGATAATTTTGCAACCAAAATAATCTGTAAAGATGGCAATTGCTTTGATAAAGAAAAAAATCCAATAAAATCATTTGATTATACCTTAGATTGCAACGGCAATAGTATAAATGAAGGATTGGTAAGTGATCAAGAAATCCAATTATTACACGATCCTAATTCTGGACCTCAACCCTAAACATCATTTTCTTATTTCTAAATTTCTAGCGCCTTACTAGATTAAGTTATGATACCTTTACTTAAATGAATGCGTTAATAAATAAATCTTAAATTAAAAGAATGTGCGGAATTGCTGGTTTTGTAGATTTTAATAAAAACTCAACAGAGTTAAATGTAAAAGCAATGATAGCTCCATTAAATCATAGGGGGCCAGATGGAGAAGGTACTTTACTTTTAGAAAATTCAGAAGCGGTTATAGGACTCGGTCATAAAAGGTTATCCATTATAGATCTTTCTAATAATGGTAAGCAACCCATGTCTTTAGACCATTTGTATATCACTTTTAACGGAGAAATTTATAACTACAAGGAAATTAAAATTGAATTATTAGAGTTAGGACATCAATTTCGTGGGGAATCCGATACGGAAATGATTTTACATGCTTATAAGCAGTGGGGTATAAATGCGGTCGATAAATTTATTGGAATGTTTGCCATTGTTCTTTATGATGATTTAAATAAAGAAATTCTAATTTTAAGAGATCGCGCTGGAGTTAAACCTCTTTTTTATTATCAAAAGAACGATTTATTTCTATTTTCATCAGAACTAAAGTCATTTCAAGAACACCCAAAGTTTGAAAAAAACTTAAACTTAGATGCAGTTGCTGCTTTCATGCAATACGGAAATGTACCTACCCCACATTGTATTTTTAAAAACTGTAAAAAAGTTAATCCTGGACACTTTATAAAAATTGATTTAAAATCAAAAAATAAACAAGAAATACAATATTGGAATGTTTACGAATATTATAAAAAGCCAAAATCAAAAATTTCTTATCAAGAAGCGAAACAAGAAACAAAAAAAATTCTTTTGTCTGCTTGTAACTACAGAATGGTAGCTGATGTACCGGTAGGTATTTTTTTAAGTGGGGGTTACGATAGTACTACAGTTGCTGCTTTGTTGCAATCAGAATCTACTACAAAATTAAAGACATTTACAATTGGTGTTCCAGACATTGGCCTTAACGAGGCCCCTTATGCGAAAGATATTGCTCATCATTTAGGAACAGATCATACGGAGGTTCATTGTACGGAAGAAGAAGCTTTAGAGATGATTAAAGACCTCCCTTTTTATTACGACGAACCTTTTGCAGACTCTAGCGCAATCCCTACGACCCTAGTCTCAAAGATGGCTAGAAAAGATGTAACGGTTGCTCTTAGTGCAGATGGTGGAGATGAAATATTTGCTGGTTACAACCGATACGATTTCATGGTTAGATATGGAAAAAAACTCAATAAAATACCTTCTTTTCTCCGCAACTCTTTGGTGGGAGTAATGAATAATGTTTCTTCAGAAAGTTTACCTATTTTAAAAAACAAATACAATTTTCATAATAGATATGAAAAACTAAAAACAGTCCTTAAAGATCCTTCAAAAAAAGAGATTATGCTTAGCCTGAGCCAACAGTTCACTAATAAGCAAATGAGTAAAATCATGAAAAACAACTTTTCAGAATTGGAAACTATGTACCAAAGCAATGAACTTTTGAAAGAGTCCAATTCTTCCTTATCTTACATGATGGCTATCGACTTTCAAACATATCTTTTGGACGATATTTTGCAAAAAGTGGATCGAGCTACGATGACTCACAGTTTAGAAGGAAGAGAACCCTTCTTAGATCATAGAATATTAGAATTTGCAGCACAACTACCAGACAATTTCAAATATAATAATGGAATTAAAAAGAGAATTCTAAAAGATATTACCCACCAATATATTCCGCAAAAACTTTTAGATAGACCTAAAATGGGTTTTGCAATTCCCATTGCAAGCTGGCTCAATAACCAATTAAAAGATTATGTAGAAGAATATATAAATGAGGACAGAATTGTAAAACAAGGTATTTTCAATTGGTCTTATATATGCCAACTCAAAACTTCTTTTTATTCTGGAAGAAAAGAGTACGATACAAAGCTTTGGTATTTTTTAACGTTTCAAATGTGGTATTCAAAATGGATGCAAAATTAAAACTACATTATTGTTTCCATTTAAATAAGATACTAAGTTTTTCATTTCAAGAAGGGTGGTCTTGTTTAACCTCTTTTTTATTTGTTCAAAAACAGTTTTTGTTCATATTTAAAGAGCAAAATTATTTTATTTCCCGTATTTTTTTGTTTAAACAACTTGTTCAAAAGTTAAACAATACTTACTTTTGTTTAAGTTTAAAAACAAAAATATAAACAAAATGAAAATAAAAAATACAATAACAAGTTCATTATTTGGTTTAATAATGACATTTTCTAACATCTCATTTGCTCAAACAAATGTTTTTGACGATGTAATAGCAACCTCACCAAACCATACCTACCTGGAAGCAGCACTTTTACAAGAAGGTTTAGATGCAGCACTTAGACAGAATCCAAATTGTACTGTATTTGCACCAGATGATAATGCATTTAACAATTTAGCTACAGCTTTGGGTGTTACAATATCAGATCTCTTGGCATTACCTAATCTTTCAGACATATTGATTTACCATGTTTTAAATTCTACTGTACTTTCAACTGGAATAAGTAATGGAGCAATTGTTAATCCTCTATCTACTACAAACACTTTAAAATTAACTAAAACAAGTGCGGGTGATGTATACGTAAACCATTCTCAAGTTTCTACTGCAGATTTAACAGTAGATAATGGAGTAGTACATGTAGTTTCAGAATTACTTTTACCAGATGAAACTGTTGCTGATATTGCAATAGATAATGGATTCACAACACTCGTTACTGCTGTTGTACAAGAAGAATTATTACCTGTTTTAACTAATCCTACTTCATCACTTACAGTATTTGCACCATCAAACACTGCATTTGACGAGTTAGCACTTAAATTAGGAATTACCATAAATGACATATTAGCATTGCCTAATTTGGCTGATATTTTAACATATCATGTAATTGGATCTGAAGTGGTTTCAAGTGCTTTAACTAACGGACAAATAGTGCAACCAGTAAGTGCAACCAATACCATTAAAGTTTCTGTAAACAGCGACGGTGTATTTGCTAACCAATCAAAAGTAACCACTGCAGATATAACGTCAGATAATGGTGTGGTACATGTAATCAGTGAGGTTGTATTACCTTCAGAAACTGTAATTGATATTGCAATTGATAATGGATTTACATCTTTAACTGCTGCAGTTGTACAAGAAGGATTGTTGTCTACATTAACCAACCCACATGGACAGTTTACGGTATTTGCACCTACAGATGCAGCATTTGACGATTTAGCTGTAGCTTTAGGAACAAACTTAAGCGGCGTATTAGCCAACCCAGATTTAACAAATATTTTATTATATCATACATTAGATTCAAAAGTACTTTCAACAGACTTAACTAATGGCACTGTTACCACTTTAAATGGACAAAACATTACAGTAGATTTATCAATGGGAGTAATGATTAACGATGCTAATGTTACATCTGCAGATATTCTTTCAGATAATGGTGTAGTTCATGTATTAGATAGAGTATTATTACCAACGGCAACAAGTAGTGAATCTATGAACTCACCAATAGTCACAGTTTACCCAAATCCAGCTGTAGATTTTATTAACGTAAGCAATATCGAAGGAACATATACGATATTAAACATGAATGGAAAGTTAATTTCGAAAGGTGGAATTAACAACAATCCAATAAATGTAAGTTCGTTAAGCGTTGGAAATTACATATTGAATGTAGTAAATAACAAAAGCAATTTTTCATACAATTTCATCAAAAAATAGAGGTTATAATTAGCTATTTTTAGTAGGGTGCTCAGATTTCTGAGCACCTTTTTTATTTACGCGATCTGGTATGAGTATGAATAATCCTTTTATTTTCTAACTTAACCTCCTTAGTTCTTCTGTGATCCCATATTTTTGCTCTTGCAAGCCTCCCTGAACTAATTAAATCTACAATTGGAGTCTTATAATTATAATTTAACTGGTAAAAGATCTTATCCATTTCGGTCATCATCCAAGGTTCATGAATAAATTCTTTAGGGACATCCTTTAGTTCGTCTACCCATTGCTTAATAAATAAACCCTCAGGATCATGGTCTTTTGATTGTTTAATAGGGTTGTATATTCTTACTGTATTTATTCCTGTTGTTCCAGCTTGCATTTGAAATTGAGGATAATGTATCCCCGGTTCATAATCTAAAAATATTTTAGCCATGTGATATACCCCTTGTTTCCAACTGCAATCTAAATGATGACATAAAAACGAGACCAACATAGCCCTCATTCTAAAATTGATCCATCCTGTTTTAATTAAACACCGCATACAGGCGTCTATTAAGGGAAATCCTGTTTTTCCTTTTTCCCATGCACGAATCAAATTTTCATCATTTTTATGAGGGAGTTTCTCAAATCCTCTATTAATACAGCTTATCTCATAGTCACATTCTACTTCAAACTTTTGAATAAAATGATCGTGCCATTTCAACCTTGTTAGTATTCCATTAAAACTTCTTTTATTGAATTTATAATTAGAATGAGTTTTAATAAACTGTACAGCTTGTCGAATACTTATATTGCCCCATGAAAGATAGGGGGAGATTCTTCCGCACGATGTTCTACTTTCCATTGGCTTGGAGATGTTTTTGCTGTAGTCGGCACCTCTTTTTTTACAGAAAGAGTTTAAATATTTCCATGCCAGTTCTTCTCCTGCTTTTTGAAAAGAATTAGGATAGTTTTCCAACTTTTTTTTAAGAATTGGTTTAATTGTGAAAGGGTTTTTAATTTTCAATATTCGCTGTTCCTTGAAAATATTTTTAAGAACATTTTGATTCATTATATGATACCAGTTCTGATCCCAATTTTTTCTTGTTTTAATACCTCTAATAACACCATCTTTTTGAACTTCTCTCCAAATAATCTTCTCATTTTTAAAATATTGGGATAGTCTTTTATCTCTTTGCCAAGTTTTTCTGATCCCAGTTTCTTGATAAGAAAAAATATTTTTTACTGCAAAAACATTGCAAAGAAATTTAAAAACTATTTCGGCTTCCTCATGGAAGACATGAATTTCTTTATTGTATTTAGATAGTTTTTTATTAGCATCTTTTATGGACTGGTACACAAATTGTAAATGTCTTAAAGAACAATCCGGATGCTTTATAATAGAAGGTTCAAATAGATATACAGTTAAATAATTAAGCTTATTTTTCTCAGCTAAATCAAAAGGCTCGTGATCTTGAGTTCTTATATCTCTTTTTACCCAAACTATATTTAGTGATTCCTTCAAAGCGTTATCAATATTTATACTAAATAATAAAAAGATTCTCTTGGTTTTTAAACTGTTCTACTTCAAATAGTATTAAATAAAATTATATCCTTCTTACTTAAGAAAGTTAATCAACTATATTTGCCACTTTTTTAGAAAATTTAGTATGATGAAAAAGTTGTTTAATAATTTCACTTTTAACCCAAAAAATGACATTTTATCTGGGATTACCGTTGCTCTAGCTCTTGTCCCTGAAGCAGTTGCTTTTGCTTTTGTAGCTGGAATAGATCCATTAGTAGGTCTTTATGGTGCTTTTATAATGGGAATTATTACTTCTTTATTTGGCGGTCGTCCAGGAATGATTTCTGGTGCTACTGGAGCTATGGCGGTCGTGATGGTTCACCTTATTAAAGAAGGTAATCAAGTGGGGTTAAGTTTAGAAAATCCAGTAGATGCACTTGGTTTGCAGTGGTTATTTATAACCTTACTTCTAGTAGGTGTTATTCAAGCCTTTGCGGGAATTCTAAGGTTGGGAAAATTTGTAAGATTAATACCTCACCCGGTGATGATGGGATTTGTGAATGGGTTAGCTATTGTGATATTCTTGTCTCAGCTAAATTTATTTAAGACCAACAATAACGGGGTTCAAAAGTGGTTATTTGGAAATGAGCTTTACATAATGCTTGGCTTAGTAGTCCTAACCATGTTAATTATGTATTTAATTCCAAAGTTGACCAAAAAAATACCAGCTGCTCTAATAGCCATTATTTTAGTAGCATCTGTTACCATCTTTGGAGATCTTGGTGTAAGTACAGTTGGCTCCTTTATTAAAAACGGAGGTGGAGCTGGATTAGAAGGTACTTTGCCCATGTTTCAATTTCAAATATTTGAGTTATTTCACACCATACAAGGGCATTGGAGTTTGGTAATTTCAACCGCTTTTTTATTAGCAGCAGTTGGTTTAATAGAATCGCTAATGACACTTAATTTAGTAGATGAACTAACAGAAAGTAGAGGAAGTGGAAATAGAGAAAGTTTAGCACAAGGATTAGGAAATATATTAAACGGTTTATTTGGCGGAATGGGGGGATGCGCCATGATTGGGCAATCCATTATTAACGTTAATTCTGGTGGAAGAGGACGGTTATCTGGTGTAACAGCCTCTATTTCTCTTTTAATTTTCATTCTTTTTGCAGCACCCTTAATTGAAAAAATTCCAATAGCAGCTCTAGTAGGTGTAATGTTTATGGTCGTTATAGGGACATTTGCATGGAGTAGCTTTAGAGTGATTAGAAAAATCCCAAGGGCAGATGCTTTTGTCTTAGTAGCAGTTTCTGCGATAACTGTATGGCAAGATTTAGCAATTGCAGTAATTGCTGGAGTAATCATATCTGCTTTAGTTTTCGCTTGGAAAAATGCAATCATGATTAGAGCTCGAAAAAAAATAAAAAAAGATGGGACTAAGGTGTATGAAATTTGGGGTCCACTTTTCTTTGGCTCAGTTCAGAACTTTAGTGCAAAATTCAATGTTAAAAACGATCCTCAAAATATTGAAATTGATTTTATAGAGTCTAAAGTTAACGACCATTCAGGAATCGAGGCGATAAATAACTTAGCTAAAAAATACCTTAAGGCAGGAAAAAAGCTTACACTTACTCACTTGAGTCCTGAATGCAAAACTCTTCTATTAAAGGCAGATCCATCTTTCAAAAAAATTATTCAAACTTCTGTAAATGACCCTAGATATTATGTGGTAACAGATCAAATGGATGTAGAAGTATAAAATAAATTATTAGTCTTTTCGCTCTTGATTTATTATCTAATAATCATTTTAATTTTGTTTTCATGTTTTATAGTCTTTATTTAGGTATTAATTTGGTTAAATCCTTAAAATGAATTACTCTAATTTAAACTGGCAATTATCTAATTCTGACTTAAATATTTGCTTACCCATTATTCTAACATTAATATTCTTCTCGTTATATTGGTTCGTATCCAAATCTGAAAAAATTAAAAAGAAATTTTACGATAAAAGTAATTTTGATGAGGCCTCTTTAAAACACATTTTTTTCACCAAATACTTTGGATTAATATCCATGGGAATTTTACCAACTATTTTATTATTATTTTTCATTCCGAGTATGTCTCTTGAAAAACTGGGGTTTACCATAAAATACGACACAAGTTTATTTTCTTTTCTATGGACATTAGGACTCTCAATATTAATTGTCCCACTGGTTTATTTTTCTGCTAAAAATCCAAAAAACTTAATCAATTACCCTCAAATAAGATCTAAAATCTGGACTCGTAAAACAATGTTTTTAAATGCTTTGGGATGGTTTTTATATTTATTTGGATATGAATTTTTATTTAGAGGAGTTCTACTAATTCCTCTTTTAGATTCTCTAGGAATGTGGCCTGCAATTGCCATCAATATTGCACTTTACTCAGCTACCCATATCCCTAAAGGATTGGATGAAACTATTGGAGCTGCTCCTTTGGGACTTGTACTTTGCTTGCTTACAATTTCATCAGGAACTATTTGGATTGCTTTTATTGTTCATGTTGTTATGGCTTGGACTAATACTTTTACAGCATTTAAATTTCATCCAGATATGCAATTTCAGGAAAAATGAAAGATTTAAAGGGAAAAGTAGCCGTTATCACAGGCTCCAGTCGAGGGATAGGAAAGGCAATTGCAATGGAACTGGCAAAGAATGGTGCCTACATAGTTTTAAACGGAAGAGATGCCTCAAGACTTGAAGCTGCTACGGAAGATGTTTTAAAAATTCATAACAAAGTAGTTAGTTATTGTTGCGACGTATCTAAACCTGAACAGTCTGAAGAATTAATTAAAGCAGCTATAGATAATTATGGAAAGTTGGATATTCTTATAAACAATGTTGGAGTTTCAATGAGGGGAGATGTAGCAGACTTAAAACCACAAGTTTTTAAAAAAGTCTTTGAGAGCAATGTCTTTGGCTCTGTAAATCCTACTATCCCAGCACTTAAGGAAATTAGAAAGACCAAAGGAAGTATTGTGTTTATATCAAGTTTAGCCGGGATCAGAGGATTACCCTATCTTTCTGCATACAGTTCTTCAAAAATGGCTCTCAGAGCTATTGCAGAATCTATCAGAATAGAAGAAAAAAGTAACGACGTTCATGTTGGTTTAATTTTAGTTGGTATAACACAAATTGAACATAATAAAGAGACAATAGCTTCTGACGGGTCCAAAAAAATCCTTAAAAAAAGAGATGCATCTAAAGTAGATTCAACAAATACGGTGGCAAAAAAAGTCGTCAATAATATCAAAAAAAGAAAATTTATTACAACGCTTACGACAATAGGAAAATTAAATAAATTTTTACAAGCAAGATTCCCCATGTTAGTGGAAAGAATAATTTTAGGAAACCTAAGTAAGTTTCAAGAAAAAAGCGAGTAATTATGTTAATTGGGTCGGATTTTGATAAAATAGAAATTTCTTTTTTGGGCTTGGATTTATTAGAGCCTAATGCATTTATTGGTGATACGCTTATACTTATTACAGCCATTACTCTTGGCTATAAAACCAAGAAAATAAACAAGCATCTTCCTTTTTTTATTAATTGGAATATTTTCTTTTGGTTGTTTGGGATAGGAATGTTTCTTGGTGGTATTGGCCATTTAATGTTCAATTACTTTGGATTTTGCGGTAAATATTTCCCCTGGTTAATGGGTATTCTGGCTATATTTTTTGTCGAAAAAGCAATGATTAGTTTAATGAGTGTAAAGTACCAACCGTATTTTAGTAAGGCAGTACTTATTAAGTTAATTATTTCTCTGTTTTTAGAAATTTTGGTTTTTGTATTTATAGACATGTCTTTAGACCACTCAATAGGGCTAAGAATACCTGCAATTAATTCTACAATAGGGTTTATTTTTGCTTTAGGTGTATTGGGATACAAGTTTAGTAAATCTATAAATCCTCATTTTATTTGGCTTTGTTACAGCGTTCTTTTAATGTTACCCTCCGGGCTATTTATTGCTCTAAAAATCAACATCCACCAATGGTTTGATAAAAATGATTTTGGACATTTAATTTTGATTTTATCCATGTTGTTTTTTTATAAAAGTATCAAGTCTTACGGTCTTAAAATCAAAGTTTAGAGTATTATATCTCTAGCAATCTTAATTGAAAATCTTTATAAAAATTGATTACAATTTGCTAATTTGAAAAATGAAAATTACCTTAGAACTAATGAATTATAAATACCTAATTTTATTATTACTTATCATAAAATTTAATTCATTTTGGGGTCAAAATAGATACCCAGAAAAAGATGTAGTTACTGAGCACGACACTATGTTTTTAAAAATCAATATGAATAAAATAACAGGTGTTGTTTACAACAAACATGGAGATATAGGAAAATTCATTGTTGGATTAAAGGACGGAATTCATAGAGAATGGTTTAGAAATGGGAATTTAAAAGACGAGATCACCTACTTAAATGGTTATAAAAATGGAGAATTTAAGTATTGGGATGACAAGGGTCAGCTGCTTAAGAAGGGTCAGTATTTAAACGACTCTTTGGAGGGTTTCATTAAAGAATGGTACCATAACGGAAATATTAAATTAGAGGTTCATTATATTAAAGGGGAAATGCACGGTCTCAGAACAGAATGGTATAAAAGTGGTCACAAATGGTCTGAACAACAAATGGAAAAAGGGTATGTTGTTTCAGGGAGACATTTTTATAATGATGGGACAGAAATCACACACGGGAACTTTCTAAAACATTGAATAAAACCAAAATAACTCTTCAGATTTGCGGTTGGTCAAGTCTCTTAATGGGGGGAATATTTTTTTTAAATCCTTATTTTTATGTGGCCTTAGAAGGTGCTAACAATGAAAATATTGCTTGGTTGAGGAATTTAGGTGCTGCTTTAATTGCGGTCAACGGAGTTGGGGCTTTATTGGCCTCCTCAAACCCTAGAAAAGAAAAAAAATTATATGACGTTGTTTTGCTTGCTTCATGTTTGGAAACCATTGCCTTGTCTTGGTCTACATATAATTGGGAATTTTCAGCTACTCTATGGTACTACATAGTTTTGCCACTATTATTAGCGGGTTTGGTAAGCGTGATGCTCTTAATTTTTAGACCTAGTTAATGTAGTTTTTGAATTTAACTTCTTCTTTTTTTTGGTTATCCTCATTTTAGATTTTCTTATTTATTGTACTTCAATAATTTTCTTTAGTTAAAAATTATTTTCTTCTTTATTAGTTTTGTAGATTTAATAAAATTTAAAAAAAATGAAAAATATTTTAATATTACTTACAGTATTACCATGCTTTATTTTAGGACAAGATCAACTTTCTTTCAGTGACATTTTAAAGATTAAAAATCAGGATGCATTTTTAAAAACAGTTATTGAAAAAGGATATTCAGAAGGTAATTCTACGGGTGAAAAATCATATTATGGTTTGGGTTTATCTAAAGACAAAACAGAAGCAACAGATTGGGCAGAATATACCGCTTTAAGTAATGAGTTCTATTTTGAACAAAGTAATTTAGATTATGCAAGAAAGTCAGCTAAAGGAAAAAATTGTTATTACGATCAAGTGGTTTCAGAAATAAAAAATACCTGCGAGTATAATAAAGTAATGAAACATTCCTCTACTAAAAATGGGGCTGTTAATTTCA
>Ga0257120_1000738_pt1 | contig 23365 bp, 25 predicted proteins | sample SI106_10metaG_FD_190153 | JGI IMG/M metagenome (GOLD analysis project Ga0257120, IMG submission 190153) | Marine microbial communities from Saanich Inlet, British Columbia, Canada - SI106_10 | ecosystem: Environmental > Aquatic > Marine > Inlet | place: Canada: British Columbia | collected... | reverse complement strand
ACAAGATTCAAGCAAGTTTAGAAAGTTCTCCATATGCTGCAGATACAAACGCAGGAACATTATTGTTCAAGACAGCTAATGCATCAAACCAAATATTGGACACAAGAATGGTTATTGACGGTGTTGGCAACGTCGGGATTGGAACGACTAGTCCTAGTGAGAAGTTAGAAGTGAACGGTAATGTTAAAGCAACAAGAGTAATATCTAACACTTTAAGAGACACCAATAATAATGGGCACCTTGTTACAACTATCACAAACGCTTCTAACACTGATACAGCTGTAGGTAATGCAGCGACTGCTAACAGCCTATCTTTAAATGTTAAGGCATCTGGTAATGTTACTGTGCCTAACGGTAAAGTCGGGATCGGGACGACTAGTCCTAATGCGCCCCTGCACGTAGAAGGTCCAGTAAGTGGTAACGGGCTTATCGCTGATTTTAGTATAAACGGTGGGTCTGGCTACGGTATGAACAACTTGAGAGTAGAAATTCCACAATATGGCTCTGGTATAAAAGTCTATTCACCAACTAGTTCAGGCACTGATAATTCAGCTATGTCATTTTACCAACAAACCTCCAGTGTAGGAAACATTACTATAAACACTTCAAGCACAAGTTTTAATACAACCTCAGATTACAGGTTAAAAGAAAATAAAGAGGACATATCAGACGCTGTTAGAAGAGTAAAAGAATTAAAACCTTTGAGATTTAATTGGATTAAAGAACCAGGTAAACCAAAAGTAGATGGATTTTATGCTCACGAGTTAGCAGAGGTTGTACCTGAAGCTGTTACTGGTGAAAAAGATGCTTTAGATTGGGAAGGAAATCCTAAATACCAAGCTATTGATCAAGCTAAAATAGTACCTTTACTAACAGCTGCTTTACAGCAAGCTATAGATAAAATAGAAGAATTAGAATTAAGAATACAAACAATAGAAAATAAATAAATAAACAAAAACAAGAATTATGACTACTTACAACTGGAATTGCAAAACAGTGGATGCTTATCCACAAGACGGAGAATACACAGATTTAGTGTACAATGTACATTGGATCGTTACTGGTGTGTCAGATGAATTGAACCCTCAGGGCATAGCTTACAGCGCTACTAGTATCGGGACACAAACACTAGACACTAGTGAAGTTACAGATTTTATCCCTTTTGAGGATTTAACAAACGAACAAGTTGTTATTTGGACAAAAGGAGCAATGGGTGAAGAGCAAGTTGCTTCTATTGAAGCTAGTATTCAATCTCAGATCGATGCTTTGATTACACCTACAACTGTTACTTTGACTATTGGTGAGCCAGTGCCACCAACAGAAGAGGAAACTGAGGAGTAATTATCGAGTAAAACGTGTAATGATAAGTCAAGCACGACTCTAGTTTTAGAGTATAATCAAATTAAATCAAATTAAATTAAATATGACTGACAAAATCGTCAAAAACTTAAACTTTGGTGACGAAGCTAAGGTTAAAGTATTCGAAGGAATTAATAAACTCACTAAAGCCGTTAGTTCTACCTTAGGAGCTAGCGGTCAATGTGTGATATTAGAAGACAGTAGCGGAAGACCGATCATTACAAAAGACGGTGTAACAGTTGCTGATTCAATAACATTACTAGACCCAGTAGAAAATATGGGTGCTACGCTTTTAAAGGAAGCTGCTAGAAAAACTGTTAAAGAAGCTGGAGACGGAACGACCACGGCTACGGTACTAGCGCACTCAATCTTAAGTGAAGCTTATCAAGCTTCTAAAGAAAATAACATTAGAGTTATTAAAGATGGTATTGCTACAGGTGTAGAAAAGGTGATAAAGTACTTAGAAAGAAAAAGTATTGAAGTTAGTGGAGATATGTTGAAAGACATTGCCACTATTAGTTGTAACAACGAAAGAGATTTAGGTGAAATCATTGGCGATGCCTTTGAAGCAGCTGGAGAAAACGGAGTTGTTATAATGGAACCAACAGATACTGAAGAAACTAGCTTTGAGTTAGTTGATGGTGTTCAGTATGAAAAAGGTTTGACAAACTCACATTTTGTGACTAGTCAGGAGAAAAGAATAGCTGAACTAGATAAGCCAGTTGTTTTACTATTAGAATCACCAGTTGAATCTGTTAGAAAAATACAATCTATCTTAGAATATGTTATTCAAAACAACAAGCCTTTATTGGTTATAGGTGATTTAGATCCACAAGTGATTTCTACATTAGCTATGAACAAAGTTAAAGGTAATATTAAAGTTAATGTAATCAACGCTCCTACATACGGGGTAAACAAGAAAGATGTATTATCTGATTTAGCCGTCTTAACAGGCGCTACAGTAATAAACGAAGATCTTGGAGATGACTTAGATGTTATAAACCCAAGTTTACTAGGTACATGTATTAAGAGTGTTACTGATGATTACGAGACTATACTACAAGTAGATAACGAAACAGAAGAAGTTAAAAGTCTAATACAAGAGGTTAAAAACCAAATTAAAGAAGCTAAAGCTCCTGGAGACGTTATTAGATTAGAAAGAAGACTATCAAGGTTATCTGCTAAAGTAGCTATAGTAAAAGTAGGTGCTAACTCAGAAGTAGAGTTAAAAGAAAAATCTGACAGAGTTGAAGACGCTATCTGTGCTACAAAAGCCGCTATTAAAGAAGGTATAGTATCTGGAGGTGGAATCGCGTTGTTAGATGCATCTATTAAAATTAAGCCTAAGAATATTGGTGAAGAGATACTTCTAGAGGCCATTAAGGCGCCATTTAAGAAGATATTAAGTAATTCAGGTGTTGAGTTTCAAGTGTCAGGTAAAGAAGGTGTAGGAATCAACGTAGTGACAGGTAAGATGGTTAATATGATTAAGAAAGGAATTATTGATCCTTTGTTAGTTACTAAAAGCGCTCTTAAAAACGCTGCCTCAGTTGCAACAACGATATTATCTACTGATTGTGTAATTAATAACTTAAGAGTTGGAGATGAAAGCAATAGGAAATAATATTCTTATAGATAAGATAAAAGAAGGGCCTGTGTCTAAAACAGATGGAGGTCTACTTCTAACACAGTCTCAGAGGCAAGATGTTAGATATAAAAAAGCTACAGTTTTAAACTGTGGTGATCAAGTTACCGGAGTTAAAGAAGGTGATTTAATATTTTACGATAAACACGCTGGTCACAGGATAGAAATAGATGACGATGTTTATTATGTTATTAGATTTCAGGATGTTGTTGTGGTGTTATGAGAATAACGCCTAATGATATCAAAGATCTTAACATCTTTAAACATTATAGAATAGTAAGAAAGTGGGCTTGTAAAAATAATAATCTTAACGACGCGGATCTTGAGTTATTAATATACTTAGATTGTATGGATCTATTTTCAAGAAAAGATTTTGAAACAGGCTCCTATTCTTATAGTTGGAACAATAGAAGGTGGAATAAACTTCTACAAGAGGATTGGATAAAAGTATGGAGACCTAGAAATAGGACTACACAGAAATACAATATATATAAAGTTTCTTTTAAAGGTAAACAACTGATACTCAGGATGTACAAAATACTTTTAGGAGAAGAAGATATACCAACTAGTACTAGACGAAATAAAATAATGAAAGGTCAATCATACATAGATAAAGTATTGATAACCTCGATTAATAATGTTAACAAAGATAAAGATAGATAATCATGAACAACCAATTAATGATAGACCCAATGACTGGGATGCCAGTGCAGCAAAACGCTGTTACTCCTCCAGTTCCTGGTAACGAGTTAGGCTATACAAAGCCAGTTTTTAATCCACAAGCACAAGCGCAAGCTAATGGTGTTTTTGGAGATGTTCAACAAAAAGCAAACTCGGTTAGTCCATTGTTTAAAAAGAAATGTAGTTATTAAAAACAAAGATATGAAAGGAAAAAACGGAATTGTAGGAGAAAACACTTTATGGGACGGACCATTAAGTCAATTAGGTAGACCTCACGGTAAAGGATCTAGCTCTGGTAAAAATGGAATGAAGCTCAAGTTAGAAGACTGCGGTTGTGAGTCTTTAAAAGGGCCAATAACATCAAGAGTAAAAGGATATTAATATGCCTTATATTCAACCAGATAGCTCCCCTTTTTTAAAGGTTAGAAAAACCACTAAAGGAAAAGGTAGAAACTTTCTATCGACAGAGGAAGGAGCAGGAATGACCTCTGCTGGTGTTAAGAAGTACAGAAAAGAAAACCCTGGTAGTAAGTTGAAAACAGCTGTAACTGGAGATGTTAAACCTGGAAGTAAAGCAGCTAAAAGAAGAAAGTCTTTCTGCGCTAGATCCAAAGGTTGGGACGGTGAAAGAGGTAAAGCTGCTCGTAAAAGATGGAAATGCTAAATGAGCTTTAAAATGAAGATGGGCAAATTGTCCATGGATAACACACCGATATACCAGATAGACGAAGAGGATGGTATTATGGGTAGAGCTAATAAGAACGGCTCTATCACACTAAATAAGAATCTAAGTCCATTGGAACAAGAAGATGTTATAAAGCATGAAAAAGTGCATTTAGATCAAATGAAAAGAGGCGACTTAGATTATGACGATAAGTATGTTTACTGGAAAGGCAAGAGAATGCCTAGATCTAAAATGGAGGAAGGTGCTAAAAGTCTTCCGTGGGAGAAAGAAGCTTACAAAGCTAATAGATTAAAATAGGCTTTATTTTTTATAGTTTTTTTGTTATATTAGACATTATAAACTTAAATTTAAATAAAATGAAAAACTTATTATTAGTATTAGCCTTAACAACAACACTATTATCAAATGCTCAAGTAAACAAAATGGAAGGTTCTTGGGTTAGTGAAACATCATCGTACGTTATGACTATCATAACAAATGACTCTAAGCCAGTTAAAGTTTTTAATACTAGCTTTTCAGAAAATAAAGTAATAGAAGAAAACATTACTAGCAGTAACGCAACGTCGTTTACGACTAAACTATACAACGCAGACAACAACTACTCTGTTAACGTTAAATATGTTTTAAAAGATTCAAACACAATGTTATGTTACTACACTGGTGACTTAAACGAAACAATTACAGTTAAAAAGTTATCACACTTTTACATGGAATAAATAAATAAATAAATAAATAAATAAATATTATGGCTTACAAGCAAAACCCTGGTCGTGGACCAATGATGAAAACAGGTAAAGGAGTTCCTTCTGCATTATTACAGTTAGATCCAACGGATCCTGCTAAAAAGAAATCAGATGAAAAATCTGGTACACCAAAATACTATGTCCCAGCTGGTGGAGATTTCAAACCAGCACCAGCACCTACTTTTTCTAGTGATGCTGATGAATCAGTAAGATCGTTTGTAAAAAATAAATACGAAAAAAAAGTAAAAGCTGACAAAGATTTTCACACTAGCCGCGAGTCAAAAATGGCTAAGAAGGGTTGGGCTCAAGAAGGAAATTACATAAAACAACCAAAAGGTTCTCTCTATGTTCACAGTGTTGACAAGAAAACAGGGGATTACACTTTAGGTAAAACACGTGGAAACACTGTAAATACTTTTAAAGTTCCAAGAAACGTCATGAGAAAAAAGACACTTAGAGGTGAATCTTTAATGTAATGAACAAAATATTTCAATGGCTTACAGGCGGCGTCATAAAAAACATAGGTGACGTCGTTGATAAGCTTACCACCACTGAAGAAGAAAAGCTTGTAATAAAAAAGCAGATTCAAGAAATACTAGAGAAAGCGGATAGCGATGCTCAAGCGCAAGTTACAGATCGATGGAAGTCAGATATGGCTAGCGATAGTTTCTTGTCTAAAAACATACGCCCGCTTGTCTTAATATACTTAACTGTTATTTTTACTATTTTATCTTTCTTTGATGGTAATATTGGAGGCTTTGCTGTAGCGGAGCAATATATACCCATATTCCAATCATTGTTGATCACAGTGTATGGAGCTTACTTTGTAGGAAGGACTTGGGAAAAATCAAAAAGATCAAGTGATAATAAATAAATGAAAACAATTAAATTAAATCAAATGGAAAACAAGATCACAGCAGAAGAATTAAAGTTAGTTCAAGAGAACCAAGGTAAAATGAGTCAAGCATTATCTCAAGTAGGTGTGTTAGAAACTCAAAAGTATGGTTTGATCGCTCACATTCAAGAGCTGAACAAAGAAGTAGAAGACAATAAAAAAGTCTTAGAAGAGAAATACGGAGCAATCAGTATTAACTTAGAGGATGGTAGCTTTGAAGAAATTAAGAAAGAAGAAGAAGTAGAAGCTTAATATATGTCATCTATTATAAGAAAAATTAGTATAGGTTCCGACTACAAAAATGATGCGATGCATTACGCTGTAGGTCAGTCTGTTTATGGAGGTCACGAAATATCTCATATACTACATGATGAATCTAACAACTCTTATAGTATACATATAAAGAAAAACAACGAGGTACTGCCATGGAAGAAGTTTAATTCTAACATGGCTATATCCGTTGAGTATGACTTACAGTATTAATGAGAAGTGTATTCGATTTTATAGTAAAACCTGTAGAAGGAAGATATGATAATGAAATAAAAGTTGGTGAAAAAAAGTTAATGCTTAATTCAAGCATAGAGGACTTTAAGTTTATAAGCAGAACAGCTAAGGTTGTATCTGTGCCAATCGCTTTTAAATCATCTGTCAATGTTGGTGACGTAGTAATAATTCACCACAACGTGTTTAGAAGATATTACAATCAAAAAGGTGAAGCCGTTGATAGTAGTAAGCTTTTTAAAGAAAACTTATACTTTTGCCAACCAGATCAAGTCTACTTATACAAAAGAGACAATGAATGGAAACCAATTGGTACTAGGTGTTTTGTAATGCCGATTAAAAATAACAATCCTTTCTCAATGGATAAGGAGAGAAAGCATATTGGAGTATTAAAAATTGGTAACAAGTCGTTAGAAGCGCTAGGAATAACCGAGGGAGATCTTGTAGGCTTCAAAGCTAACAGGGAATTTGAGTTTATCGTAGACGACCAACGGCTTTATTGTATGGAATCTAATGATATTTTATTAAAGTATGAATATAAAGGAGACGAAGAGGAATATAATCCTAGCTGGGCAAAAAGCAGTTGAGGAACTTATACAAGTTGCTAAAGAAAAGATAGTTGATTCAGACGATGATATATCTGCAGACAGATTAAAAAACGCTGCAGCAACTAAAAAGTTAGCAATATTTGATGCTTTTGAAATACTTAGTAGAATAGAGGAAGAGGAAAAACTATTGGAAGAAAAGCCAAAAGAAGTTAAACAGGAAAAGTCTTTTAAAGGCTTTGCAGAAGGTAGGTCTAAATAATGTACAAGCAAACATTAATAAAGACAATAGAAGACCACGTAAAACCTGCTTTACTAAAAAGAAATAATAGAAATAAAAAGTGGGCCAAAGGATACGATAATGACCATGATATGGTTATTATAAGTTCTGATGGAACTATAGGTGAAATTGTAGAGATACAAAACTTAAAAATTGCTTTACCTGCTGTTCCAGAAGATGTTTACAAATGTTCTGACAAGAAAGAAGAACAAATGTGGTCTAGGTTAGAATATCCTAAAGAACTTGCGAAAATCAAAAGCGTTTTTGATTGGCAAAAATATCCCACTGATTTTCAAGAAGAATGGTATGGATATATTGACAAAGAGTTTGAAAAAAGGGAAAAGGGTTTTTGGTTCTATAATAATGGCAAGCCAACTTATGTTACTGGTACTCATTACATGTACTTGCAGTGGGCCAAGATTGATGTTGGGGCAGCAGATTATAGGGAATCAAACAGAATATTCTTCTTATTCTGGGAAGCTTGCAAAGCAGACATCCGTTGTTATGGAATGTCATATCTCAAGAACAGAAGGTCAGGTTTTTCGTTCATGGCTTCAGCTGAGACCGTTAACATGGCAACAATATCAACCGACGCACGCTTTGGGATTTTGTCCAAATCTGGTGCCGATGCAAAGAAGATGTTCACAGATAAAGTGGTACCTATCAGCGTTAATTACCCGTTCTTCTTCAAACCGATACAAGACGGTATGGACAGACCAAAGACCGAACTCGCTTATAGAGTTCCAGCTTCCAGGCTTACGAGAAGAAAACTCAACGAAGGTCAAGTCGAAGAGGAAATTGAAGGTCTTGATACCACCATTGACTGGAAAAACACAGGGGACAACTCGTACGACGGGGAAAAACTAAAACTACTAGTACACGATGAAAGTGGAAAATGGGAAAGACCTGATAACATATTAAATAACTGGAGAGTTACAAAAACCTGTTTAAGATTAGGTAGTAGAATCGTAGGTAAATGTATGATGGGATCTACTTCAAATGCCTTGGAAAAAGGTGGTGGTAATTTCAAAAAATTATATTATGCCTCAGACGTTACTCAACGAAACCGCAATGGACAAACTAGCTCGGGATTATATTCTTTGTTCATACCTATGGAATGGAACTACGAGGGATTCATTGATACTTATGGATTACCTGTATTCGATCAGCCAAAAAAAGGAACAGTAGATCCAAGCGGAATACCTATAACTCACGGAGTAATAGAGCATTGGGAAAACGAAGTAGATGGCTTAAAAAGCGATCAAGACGGTTTAAACGAATACTATCGTCAGTTTCCTAGAACTGAAAAACACGCATTTAGAGATGAAGCTAAGTTATCTTTGTTTAATCTAACTAAGATATACGAGCAAATAGATCACAACGAAGAATACTTGAATAGTAAATTAGTTACTAAAGGTAGTTTTCAATGGGAGAACGGTGTCAAGGACACTAGAGTTGTTTTTACTCCAAACAGCAATGGTAGATTTTTAATAAGTTGGATTCCATCCGCAAATCACCAAAACCATGTAATAGTAAAGAATGGAGTAAAGTACCCAGGAAACGAGCATATGGGAGCTTTTGGGTGTGACAGCTACGACATATCTGGAACAGTAGACAGTAGAGGATCTAAAGGAGCTTTACATGGTCTTACTAAATTTAGCATGGAAGATCATCCGGTTAATATGTTTTTTTTAGAGTATATAGCTAGACCTCAAACAGCTGAGATGTTTTTTGAAGATATACTAATGGCTTGCGTTTTTTACGGTATGCCAATACTAGCAGAGAATAATAAACCTAGGCTTTTGTATTATTTTAAAAGAAGAGGTTACAGAGGTTTCTCAATAAATAGACCTGATAAGGTTTATGCTAAGTTATCAGTAACAGAAAAAGAAATTGGTGGTATACCAAACTCTAGTGAAGATATTAAACAAGCACATGCCGCTGCAATCGAATCTTATATAAATGATTTTGTGGGCGCTACAGAAAGAGGTTATGGAAATATGTATTTCCAAAAAACTCTTGAAGAGTGGTCAAAATTTGACATAAATAATAGAACAAAGTTTGATGCGACTATAAGCTCTGGATTAGCTATAATGGCATGCAATAAAAACAAATACACACCTGTTTTCAAGGCTACTAGAGAGCCAGTATCAATCTCTTTTGGTAGATACGATAACAGTGGTTATACCTCAAAAATAAAAAGATAAATGATTTACAAAAGCGTAAACAGCACTTTCCCAAGTCAGGTAGTACCGGACGAAGTAAAGCAGAGTTATGAATACGGTTCAGAAGTTGCTAAAGCTATAGAGAACGAATGGTTCAAAGGAGATCGAGGAGCAGGTTCTGGTGGTAGGTTCGGTAACAACTGGCAAAACTTTCACAGATTACGTCTATATGCTAGAGGAGAACAATCTGTTCAAAAATATAAAGATGAATTATCAACTAACGGTGATTTGTCTTATCTTAATTTAGACTGGCAACCTGTTGCCGTGTTATCTAAGTTTGTAGACATCGTTGTTAACGGCATGACAGACAAAGGGTATAAAATAAAATCATTTGCTACAGATCCTTACGCTCAAAAACAAAGAACAGACTACGCTAGCGCTATTCTTAGAGACATGCAGGCTAAACCTTTGTTGGCTGACATAAAAAACACTCTTGGTGTTGATATGTTCTCCACAGACGATCCTGGTTCATTGCCTGAATCTAAAGAAGAATTAGATTTATTTATACAATTAAACTACAAACAAGCTGTAGAGATTGCAGAAGAAGAGGTAATAGATAATATTCTTGAGTTTAATAGATATGAAGAAGTAAAAAAGAGAGTTGCTCAAGATCTAACTGTTCTTGGAGTAGGTGCTACTAAAACAGATTTTAATCTTTCAGAAGGTGTCACAGTTGATTACGTTGATCCTGCTAACCTAGTTTACTCTTATACTGAAGACCCTAACTTTGAAGACATATATTATGTTGGTGAAGTTAAATCAGTGTCTTTACAAGAATTAAAGAAGCAGTTTTCAAACTTAACAGACGCGGAACTAGAAGAAATTCAAAAGCAACCTGCAAGTTATAATTATACTAGACAGTACAATGGTCAAGATGATAATTATGATAATGTGCAGGTTATATATTTTGAATATAAAACATACTCTAACCAGGTTTTTAAGATAAAGAAAACAGAACAAGGTCTTGAAAAAGCTTTAGAAAAGACAGACACGTTTGATCCTCCAGCTAATGATAATTTTGAAAGAGTACATAGATCTATAGAAGTTTTATACAGCGGGGCTAAGATTTTAGGTCAAGATAAAATGCTTAAATGGGAGTTAGCTCAAAATATGACTAGACCTTATAGCAATCAAAACAGAGTTGAAATGAATTACTCTATATCAGCGCCAAGAATGTACAAAGGTCGTATTGATAGTTTGGTTAGTAAGTGTATTGGTTTTACTGATATGATACAAATTACTCACTTAAAAATTCAACAGGTTTTATCTAAGATGGTTCCTGATGGTGTTTTTGTAGACGTTGATGGTTTAGCTGAAGTTGATTTAGGTAATGGAACTAGTTACAACCCTCAAGAGGCACTTAACATGTACTTCTCAACTGGTAGTATAGTTGGAAGATCTTTAACTCAAGACGGTGACCCTAATAGAGGTAAAGTGCCTATTCAAGAGTTAAACTCTTCTTCAGGTATAAATAAAATACAGGCGTTAATTCAAACGTATCAATATTATTTACAAATGATACGTGATGTAACCGGTCTTAACGAAGCTCGTGATGGTAGTATGCCAGCTAAAGATTCTTTAGTGGGTCTTCAAAAACTTGCAGCAGCTAATTCAAACGTAGCTACTAAGCACATATTGCAGTCGTTAATGTACGTAACTGTTAGAACATGTGAGAATATAAGTCTAAGAGTAGCGGATATGTTAAGCTTTCCTTTAACTAAAGATGCTTTAATGAATTCTATAAACGCTGCTAACGTAGCTACACTACAAGAAATAGGTGACTTGAATATGCATGAGTTCGGTATATTCTTAGAATTAGAACCAGAAGAGGAAGAAAAAGCGCAGTTAGAAAATAATATACAGGTTGCGTTACAAACGGGTAGCATAGCTCTTAGTGACGCTATAGATATTAGAGAGATTAGAAACTTAAAGCTAGCTAATCAGTTTTTGAAGCATAGGCAAAAAATTAAAAGAGATCAAGAGCAACAAGCACAGCAAGCTAATATTCAAGCGCAGGCACAAGCCAATGCTGAGACAGCTGAAAAAGCTGCTATGGCTGAAGTTCAAAAGCAGCAAGCTTTAGCTCAAACAGAGTTACAAATAGAACAAGGTAAATCTCAGTTTAAGATACAGCAGATGCAGCAAGAAGCTGAAATAAAAAAGCAATTGATGGCTGAAGAGTTTCAATATCAAATGCAATTAGCTCAAGTTAGAGCAAACGCTGAGAAAACAAAGCTTCAAGACATCGAAGATAGAAAGGACGAAAGAACAAAAATACAAGCAACTCAACAATCTGAGTTAATAAGCCAAAGGCAAACCGACTCACTACCAAAAAACTTTGAATCCGCAGGTATGGACAATCTAGGTGGATTTGGGTTAGAGCAGTTTGATCCTAGGTAAAGAATTTTTTAATTATTTAATTATATTATATTATGTCAGAAATAGTAAAACAAGAAGGGGACTTCAAAATCAAGGCTAAGCCTAAAAAGCCTAAAAAGTTAGTCACTGATAATGAAGTGATTAAGGTAGAAATGCCAAAAGTAACTTTAGAGCAAGCTGAAAAAGTAGCTCCAGAAATTACAAAGATAGAGATTAAACCTGAAAAAGTAGATCAAGTCGAAGAGGTTATAACGGAAGAAGTAAAACCAACAGAGGTAGAAAACGCAGTGACTGAAGATCCAGTTATGCAAGAGATCATCGATGAAGAGGTTGAGACCGTTACAGAACAAGTCGAACAAGCTGTACAGGAAAACAAACAAACAGGTAGAGCTTTACCTGAGAACGTTGAAAAACTAGTTTCTTTTATGGAAGAGACTGGCGGAACAGTTGAGGACTATGTTAGATTGAATGCTGACTACTCAACAGTTAATGACGCTACTTTACTTAAAGAGTATTATAAGAAAACTAAACCTTATTTAGAAGGTGAAGATATAGATTTAATCTTAGAAGACTTTTCGTATGACGAAGAGTTAGATGAGGAAAGAGAAATACGTAAGAAAAAAATTGCGTATAAAGAAGAAGTTGCAAAAGCTAGAAACTTTCTAGAGGAAACAAAGAGTAAATACTACGACGAAATCAAGTTGAGACCCGGCGTAACTCAAGAACAACAGAAAGCTACTGACTTTTTCAACCGTTACAATGAAGATCAAAAAGCTGCAAAACAACAGCATGACTTATTTGTGCAAAGTACTAAAAACTTATTAAACGACGATTTCAAAGGTTTTGATTTCAATGTTGGTGAGAAAAAATTTAGATACGGAGTCAAAAACGTCAACGAGGTTGCCGAAGCACAATCTGACATTTCTAATTTTATAGGGAGGTTCCTAGATAAAAAAGGAAATATCGCAGACGCTAAAGGTTATCACAAAGCTATGTATGCAGCGCGAAATGCTGACACTATAGCTCAACACTTTTACGAACAGGGTAAAGCCGACGCAGTTAAAGATGTTGTAGCTAAATCAAAAAACATAAGCACAGAACCTAGAAAAAATTCTAGTGGAAATGTATTTGTTAACGGGTTAAAGGTAAAAGCAATTAGCGGTTTTGATTCTTCGAAATTAAAAGTAAGAACAAAAAAATTTAACTAAAAACAATTAATTATTATGGCATTAGATCCATTATTTGGTAGTATCGTACCATCACAAAAACAACAAGCATTAGCTACAAACTTTTTATCATTCAACGGAGGAGCAAATCCTGGAGATAGCGACACTTTCGCTCAACAGTATTTACCAGAAATCTACGAACAAGAAATCGAGCGTTACGGAAACAGAACGTTATCTGGATTCTTGCGTATGGTAGGAGCAGAGATGCCAATGTCTTCTGATCAAGTAATCTGGTCAGAACAAAATAGATTACACATCTCTTACACAGATGTAACAAATGACCAAGTAAATACTTTAACTATTCCAGTTTCTGCTACTGTAAGAAACGTAATTTCAGTTGGTTCAACTATCGTTGCTATCGACAAATTAGGAGCAGAATTAAAGTGTGTTGTAACTGCTTCTAACCTTTCTACAGGTGTATTGACAGTTGCTCCTTATACTGCTACAACAACTGCTACTTTAGCTGTTGATGATATCAAGATTTTCGTATACGGTTCAGAATATGGAAAAGGATCAAGCACTCCTAACTACTCTGCTTCACAAACAGATGGTTACGTAAGTGTAGACCCTGATTTCACACAATTCTCTAACTCTCCAATCATCATTAGAAACAAATACGTAGTATCTGGATCTGATATGGCTCAAATCGGATGGGTAGAAGTTGCAACTGAAGACGGAACTTCTGGATACTTATGGTATTTAAAAGCTGAATCTGAAACAAGATTACGTTTTGAAGACTATTTAGAAATGTCTGTAGTAGAAGGAGAAAAAGCTTCTGCAACTGGTGCTGGATCTGCTGCTGCAGCTGGGTACAAAGGTACTGAAGGTTTATTTGCCGCTATCAAGTCTAGAGGAAATGAAGAAGCTGGATTCAACGCTGCTGCTGATGCATTAGGAGAATTCGACGCTATCTTGAAGAACTTAGATACTCAAGGAGCTATTGAAGAGAACATGTTATTCTTAAACAGACAAACTTCTTTAGGATTTGACGATATGTTAGCTGGATTAAACGGTGGAAACGCTGGAGCTGGTTCTGCATATGGTATCTTTGAGAACTCTGAAGATATGGCATTGAACTTAGGATTCTCTGGATTCCGTCGAGGTTCTTATGACTTCTACAAGACTGACTGGAAATACTTAAACGATGCTTCTACAAGAGGTGGTGTAACTGAAGCTGCTGCTACACAAGCTCCAAAAGCTGCTATCGATGGTGTATTAGTACCTGCTGGAACTTCTACTGTTTATGACCAAGTATTAGGAACAAACATTAGACGTCCATTCTTACACGTACGTTATAGAGCTTCTCAAGCTGATGACAGAAGAATGAAGCAATGGTTAACTGGTTCTGCTGGTGGAGCAATGACTTCTGACTTAGACGCTATGGAAGTAAACTTCTTATCTGAAAGATGTTTATGTGTACAAGGTGCTAACAACTTCGTATTGTTCACTAAGTAAGAGTATATTAATGTAATTCTTACCCTCGTTACATCAACGGGGGTAATTATTACCCTTATTAAATTATTAAATTATATTATATCATGAAAACAAAAGTAAAAGCAAATGAAAAGTGGGAGATCAAAGATAGAACCTATTTTGTTACAGGATCATACCAACCATTAACGTTAAGAATACCAGCTAGGCACAGTTTAAAGTCGCCTATGCTTTATTATGACGAAGAAACAAATGAACAAAGAGAGTTAAGATACGCTACTAATATGTCATCACCATTTAAAGATGAACAAAAAGGAGAGGTAACTTTAGGTCATATCTTATTTAGAGATGGATCTTTGTTTGTACCAAAAAGAAATCAACAATTACAAAAACTTTTATCACTATATCACCCTTTAAAAGGGGTTAGATATACTGAATTTGACGCTGTTGAAGAAGCTGAAGATGAGTTAGATGTTATGGAGATGCAAATTGAAGCTTTAAATGCTGCTATGTCACTGGACGTTGACCAATCAGAAGCAATATTAAGAGTAGAATTAGGATCTAGAGTTAGTAACATGTCATCTAAGGAACTTAAAAGAGATTTACTGCTATTTGCGAGGCAGAATCCTGCTTTGTTCTTAGAACTCGCTAAAGATGAAAACGTACAATTGAGAAACTTTGCTATCAAAGCTGTAGAAGCTAAGATTATTAAGTTATCACAAGATCAAAGATCGTTTTCTTGGGCAAGTAATGGTAAGAAACTAATGACAGTTCCTTTCGATGAAAATCCTTACTCAGCTATGGCAGCGTACTTCAAAACAGATGAAGGTGTAGAAGTCTTCAAATCTGTAGAGAAAAAACTTAAATAGCATGTAATACTAATATAATGGGGATCACTTCGGTGGTCTCCTTTGTATTATAACAAATATAAAAAATAATGGCAATAAACGTAGACACAGTATACAAAACAGTTCTGTTAATACTTAACAAAGAACAGAGGGGTTATATGACACCTGATGAATTTAATAGGGTAGCTACTCAAGTACAGTTAGATGTTTTTGAGCAATACTTCGATGATTTAAACCAGCAACTACGAGTGCCACAATCAGATTACGATTACTCAGACAGACAAATGAGTATCGATGAAAAACTCTCACCATTTAAAACTTCAGGAACTTGTGTATACAGTGGAAGCAAGTTTAATTTTCCCGTAATAGAAGCTGGAGGCGGTACGGTTATCTACGACGGCTCAGAACCTTCTGGCTCTCAAGTAGCTTTCCACAGTCTAGGCACGGTGCTATACACGCCTTTGACAGGGTTTCCAACAGAAATACAAAGATTAGCTCGTAACGAATTCTACAACATACAGCAATCTCCTTTAACGGCATCAACAAAAGACTTTCCAACATACTTATACGAGAGTGGTAAACTAACAGTTAGCCCTTCTTCTATACAATCAGAAGTTAGCATTAGTTTCTTAAGAAAACCAAAGAATGTAATTTGGGGTTACAACCCAGGTAACTTAGGTCAATATGTTTATTCGTCTGCAGATTCTCAAAACTTTGAGTTGAACACCGGCGAGCAAGTTAACGTTATAACTAGAATTTTATTTTACTCTGGAGTTATTATTAGAGACCCACAGGTTATACAAGTTGCTGCTTCTGAAATACAACAAAACGAAAACAATAAAAAAAGCTAATAGATGTCATTAATAACTGAAAACAATAGACAATACTACGAAGGTGCTCAAGGTTTTAGAGGTGACGGTACTACAGTTTCTTTTACTACAACTTTCAATACCGATCTAGAGTGGTACGCTGCTTCAGGTTCTGATATAAACTACGCAAACAATAACTTTAAACTATATAGTAGCTCTAATGGTCTTCCAGGTAGCTGGAGTGAAGTTACTACAGGTTATACTGTTTCTGGAAATACTATAACATATACAGATGCTCCAGTTAACAACCTTTATATAGTAGCTCAACTAAAGAGACTGGATGGAGGTAATTATGGAAACACATACGCTGAAAAAGCTGTTGGTGAAACCGTTGAAAAGAATTATGGCTCATACGCTTACACGAAACTAAATGATATTATAAATAACTTTATAGTTGCTTACGTTGGTGCTGGTAAATTAATTCCAAGCGCTAAACGTACAGATATTATTTTTCACGCTAAGAGAGCAATGCAAGAGTTTAGTTATGATACATTACGAAGTGTAAACTCTCAAGAACTCACGATACCTCACAGTCTTAGTCTACCTATTCCACAAGACTACGTTAACTACGTTAGTATGAATTGGATTGATGATCAAGGTGTTAAACACGTTATGACACCTACATCTATGACTACGAACCCTGGAGCTATACCATTACAGTCAGACAACGGACAACCGATGCAGGACAACTTCGGAGACAACGTTGACGGTACGTCTATAACAGAAGACAGATGGAGTAATAACGCTTTAAAGAACAGAAGAGACGTTATAGATAACGGTGACTTTAGCTGGGACCTATTATACGGAGAGCAATCTTATGGCGTTGGCCAATTGTATGGTCTTGATCCACAGAACGCAAATATTAACGGTTATTTTACTATAAACGATAGAGAGGGTAAGTTTTCTTTTTCTTCTGACTTGGTGAATAGAATAATAATACTAGAGTACATATCTGACGGGCTTTCTACAGGAATGGATACTAGAGTACCAAAGCTAGCTGAAGAAGCGATGTACGCTTATATAAGCCACGCTATTATAGCTTCTAGAATAAACCAACCTGAATACGTTGTAAATAGATTAAAAAGAGAAAAAAGCGCTAAGCTTAGAAATGCTAAATTAAGACTATCTAACATTAAACTTAACGAGTTTGTTCAAGTTATGAGAGGTAAGTCTAAATGGTTAAAACACTAAAATAAATGGCAGAAGTTAAAAATGCGTTCATAAGATCCAAAATGAATAAAGATCTCGACGGTAGATTATTACCGTCTGGAGAATATAGGCATGCGCAAAACGCTCAGGTTAGTAAATCAGAAGGATCAGATGTTGGCTCTTTAGAGAACATATTAGGTAACATTAAAATAGCAGATTTAACACAGGACATTCCAGATGTTTCTTCTATAGGTTATTTTGCAGATGATTCAAGTAGCACGGTTTATGTATTTTTAACGGACAACACTGGCGATAGTTATGTACCTACAGGTGCTGGTTCAAATCATTTTATATATAGATACAGCATTGCCACTGACACAGCGACTAAATTAGTTGAAGGTGCTTTTTTAAACTTTAGTAAATCAAACCTTATTTTTGGTGTAAACCTTTTAGAGGACTTGTTGTTTTGGACAGATAATAGAAATCAGCCAAGAAAGATAAATGTACAAAAAACTCTTGGTTACTACACTAACGAAGATCAAATATCTGTAGCTAAATACTATCCTTTCCAAAGCATAGAGTTGTTTAAGGAAAGCGATATAGCTACTGGAGAATATGAAACAACAATGAAGGATGTTGTTAGCAAAAGCTTACCTAATGGAGGATCTGCTAGTGTGAGCTCTGCCGTGACAAATTCATCTTCTTTTAATATACAAAACCTTTCTATACCTACATTTCCTAATGAGTTAAAAAGTGGCTTTACTGTAGGATACATTGATCAACAAGGAGCAATAGTAGATACAAATCAAACTGTCGACACTTATGTTGATCCTACATTAACTCTCACTGGGAACGTAAGCATACCCTTAGTTGGTTCATCTACTGAATTGGTTTTCAACATTAATCCATACTACGAATCTGATTACTCTGGTGATATTGCTTTTTTAGAAGACAAGTTTATTAGATTCAGCTATAGGTTTAAGTTTGATGATGGAGAGTACTCTTTAATAGCTCCATTTACGCAACCTTGTTTTATACCTAAGCAAGATGGATACTTTTTAAATACTGAGGTGGTTGAAACTGGTCCTGGAGCGGGTGTTTCTGGAGATGAAAACGAAGCAATATCATCTACTGTTGTGGCTTTTATGGAAAACAAAGTTAATAATATCCACTTACAAGTGCCACTACCTTACTCTAAAGGAACTTTAAAAAGTAGTCTTCACGTAGACGAAATAGATATAATATATAAAGAATCTGATGGACTAGCTCTTCAGGTTATAGAAACAATAAAAATAGATCAAAACTTCACAGGAACAAGTACAGTTTTAGATTATGATTATCAAGCAAAAAAACCTTATAAAACTTTACCTGGAAAAGAAATAACTAGAGTATATGACAAGGTTCCGGTAAAAGCTTTTTCTCAAGAAGTTATAAGTAATAGAATTGTTTATGGAAACTATTTAAACAAGCCTACTCCACCACAGTTTATAAACTACAACGTTACCGCTACAGAAAAATTTGATTTCGATATAACTGAAAACAAAAATAGGACTAGTGTTGTTGAGTATCCTAGCAGTAGTTTAAAAACAAATAGAAACTATCAAGCAGGGTTTGTATTAGCTGACAGATTTGGTAGACAATCTTCTGTTATACTTTCAAACAACGAAAGATCTATAACGGTTGGAACAACTACATATACGGGTTCCACATTATACTCACCATACATAAACGAAGAGATAGGCGTTAATATAGACTCGTGGAAAGGAAACTCTATAAAAATTTTACTAAACGACCCAATACCAGGTAGCTCAACAGGATTGTATAATAATGACACGAGCTCTATTAATTACAATCCAAACGGATGGTATTCTTATAAAGTTGTTGTTAAACAAACTCAACAAGATTACTACAACGTATACGCTTGTGGAGCTGTTAAGGGTAATCCTTTTGACAGCAGTGAAGATCTTAACTATACTTATATATCTCTGCAGAGTGACAACATAAACAAGGTTCCTAGAGATTTATCCGAAGTAGGTCCATTGCAGAAGCAATTTAGAAGTTCTGTAAAACTATATGGTAGAGTTAATATAGACAATAGGTTAGCCTTAAACGAAGGAGGAGATAATAGCCAATTTTATCCTGGTAAAACTTTTTTCACGTCCCCAAAAATACAGGACATGTACGAAACTTTCGGTGTAGATAGATCCGATAATACAACTTGGCCTGGAGGAAGTATAGCTGAATTAAGTATGTTTCAGAATAGCACTTCTAACCCACTCTTGTCTTCAATTATAACTTCACAAGACTCTGATCTACAGTTTGGAATAGTATATGATAGTTTAGATGGAGGATTTTCTACCATGAGCAACTTAGTTGTTTTAGAAACTGCTCCAGAAGAATCTAGATTAGATATATTTTGGGAGACATCTACCTCTGGAGTTATAAACGATATAAACGTTTTAGCTGCTGGTAGTGGGAACTTAGTTACTGGGTTTTCTAGTTCTTACAATGATTCTGGTTTCGATGAGTCTTTAATCATTGACGACAACGTGTCGAGCGCTAGCTTTACATTAGTAGATTCTGTTGGTGCGAATATACCAGTAGCAAACATAGATAGCTTTAATTTAGATTCTGTTTTCACAACACAGACAACACCGTTGGACGTTTCTATTTATTTTGAATTATATGAAGTAGATCCTGTTCTTTTACCTGGTTTTTATAATATAAAAGTAACCAGCGATTTTGTTGACAACGTTTTTTATGGCAGCGATCAAGGTTTAAGAGTTTGGAATTTCACGTTTACAGCTGTTATAGACGGTGTTGTTAATGTAATAGAAAAACAAATAAATTTAAGTAATGTAGTACCAGTGATGACACCAACAGGAACACTATCCATAGACACAGATGGGTTTGATTCTATACTGACAACATTGACAGCTACTAATGGAGCTAGCGCAGATAATCCTCATAGAGGTGAGGAAATAAATTGGTTTATACATTCACAGTCAGGCGCAAATGCTGGCACTGTCAACTACTTTAGTGTAGACTTTTCAAATACTGAAAGATTATCTACATGTAACCTATTAAATGATCTTGTTGGTATTCTACCATCAGATGTTTACACAGTTACTTTAAGAGCTGAAGACGCTGGTGGTCTTTTTGATGAAATCATTGTGACAATAAATAGCTCCATACGAGTTAACTATGTTAGACAATATGATTTTACAGTTACCGGAACAACATATTACTTTACTCTAATAAACGCTGTTGACTCTACAGATCCAAACAAATCTGGTTACTACGCTTATCTTGACACTTGGAGTAATTTAGCTGGGCTATCACTTGATGTAGACTTAGATTATACAAACAGCGCAAAAACAGGATGTCCTATGTCGCCTAATAAATGGATATTTAAAGCCTCTGAAAGTACAGCTATAAATCAAGCAAAAGAGTGTTTACTAGCAGGATACCAAGGCTCGGTCAATTTTGTGCTTGTAAATACAAGTGGTTACACTTTTGAGATAGTGTAATAAAAACTAAAAATAAGTAATAATTATATGGGAGCAGTTATAGAAGTAAAATATTTTAATACTTTTTTGTTAAGAAAGACAAACGAAGTAATAGCAGATCCTGATCAAACACCGGCTTGGAATGGCTCGTTTGGCGTGCCTTCATCTGTAGGTGGTGGTTACCCTGTAATTCCAAGTAGTGATATCTCTGACACTGGTAATAACTGGGTTGTAGAAGAATCAAGAATAAGAGGTGGTTATAACAATACAAACGTTGACTACGGTGTTAGAGCATATATAGCTGAAGATGAACCTAATGGCTTCCGTAGACCTAACTCGTTAATATACTCAGGTATATTTAATTCCAGAACAGGTATAAACAATACAAATGTTTTTTCTGTAGCTGAAGAGATAACTAAGTCGGCAGATCCTGCTAATGGTAGTATACAAAAGCTATATGCTGAAGATACTAATTTAGTTATTTTTCAAGAAGCTAAGGTTTCTAGAGCTCTAATAGATAAAGACGCTATATACACTGCTGAAGGAGGCGGTAGCGTAACTAACATAAATACGACGATAGGTACAATACAACCTTACGCTGGTAATTTTGGTATAAGTAGAGACCCAGGTAGTTTTGCTGCTTACGGCTATAGAAAGTACTTTACAGATAGAGACAGAAACGCAGTATTAAGATTATCAATGGATGGTTTGACTGAGATATCTAACTACGGTATGAATGACTATTTTAGAGATGAGTTTTCTTATATAGACATAAACAATATAAGTGGAGTAGTAACAGGAGGATGGGACACTTATAATAAGCAATATGTTTTATCAACTCAACTTTCTGCAGTGTACAATTCTGATTACTATAAAACATTGTCATTTGATGAAAGCGTCAAAGGTTTTCCTAGTTTTTATTCATACAAACCTGATCAACTTTTTAGCGTTAGAGGATCTTTTTATAGTTTAAAAGACGGTGAGATATGGAAACATTACGATAACACTGTCAATAGAGGTAGCTTTTATGGAGAAACAAATTATGATAAAACTAAAAGTTATATTGAATTTATCTTCAACCCAAACGTTAGCTCCTCTAAAGTGTTTAAAACTATAAACTACGAAGGTAGTAATGGTTGGAAAGTAGATAGTTTCGCTATGGATACTGGAGATACTACTAATATCGTTTACAGTTATGATGAAGGATCTTATATAGAAAGCGGTGTAACTTATAGAGTAGGTTTTGATAAAAAAGAAAATAAGTACCACGCTAACCTAGTTAATAGCTCTGGTGTAAAAGCTGGAGAAGTTTTATGGGGTAGTGACATGACAGGTGTCAAGGGTTACTTTGCGACAGTAAAAGTATCCACAGACGAAACTACGAATCCGGGTGGATCTAAAGAGCTCTTTGCGGTTTCATCTAACTATGTTGAATCATCTTATTAAAATATAAAAATATAAAACTATGCCATTAATGACAGCAGGCCTCATAACAGGAGGTATTCAAGCTTTAACAGGTTTGTTTGGAGCTTCAGCAGCTAAAAGAAGACAAGCGGCTGCAGCTAACCAAAAACGAGACGCAGCTAAGAAGTTGCAAAGCTTAGAAGACAATAGACAAGCAATTATTAATCCTTATGAAAATATGGAAGATTTGTCTGGCACTATTCAAAACCCTTACGAAAACTTAGGTGTAGCCACTCAAGCAGCGGAGATGCAAGCTGAGCAAGCTGATGTATCTTTAGCGAATACGCTAGACACTATAGCCGCTACAGGTGCTAGTGCAGGTGGTGCAACTGCTTTAGCTCAAGCTGCTTTACAATCTAAAAAAGGGATTTCAGCAAACATTGAGCAGCAAGAGGCTAGAAACGAAAACCTTAGAGCTCAAGGTAAACAGCAACAACAGCAAATGATAATGGCTGAAAAACAAAGAATACAAAATGCTGAAGCTAAAGGATCTGAATTTATGTATAGAGAACAAGAAAATAGAGATCTAGCTCAAATGGATAGGTTGTCAGCTCAAATACAAGGAGCAGAAGCTAGAGGAATGCAAGCATCAGCCGATAGAACAAACGCTATCACCGGTGCTGTGGGTGGAATTGCTTCAACTGTTGGAGGAATGTATCAAGCAGGTGCTTTTAACCCAACTCCAACTACGCCACCGTCACCTTTTCCGGCATGGATGGATAATGTTCATTTTGGGTCGTTTAGGTAGTAATTAAATAAAAAAAAATGAGTTATAGAAACCCACAACAAAACGTAGATACTCAATCCGGGCAAGCATTTGCTAATTTACAAAGAACAGTAGCAGGTGCTTTCGGAGGTATAGTTCAGCAAGAAGTTGCCGAGCAAAAAGAGCTTGCAAAAAAGCAGGCCAAGCTAGCAGAAAAAAGAGAAA
>Ga0257120_1000734_pt1 | contig 23431 bp, 17 predicted proteins | sample SI106_10metaG_FD_190153 | JGI IMG/M metagenome (GOLD analysis project Ga0257120, IMG submission 190153) | Marine microbial communities from Saanich Inlet, British Columbia, Canada - SI106_10 | ecosystem: Environmental > Aquatic > Marine > Inlet | place: Canada: British Columbia | collected... | reverse complement strand
GAAAAAATAGCACTGCAAGCCGGCGAAACACAAACAGTCACATTCACTTTAACTGCAAACGAGCTCTATTATTTTAACCCAGAAAACGATGGATACGAAATTGCCCTCGGAGAATATATAGCCCACGCAGGCGGATCCTCTGACATGCTTACTGAATCTGCACCTTTCACAATTACCACAGGCACAGCCGCTCCAGACCTAGAGATTACTCGTATCTTTAGTTATCCAAGATACCCATCAATGGGCGACTCTGTTTTATTTCTTGCTTTGGTGAAAAACCAAGGTACTCAAGATGTTATGCCCGGGACATCCGTAAAACTTATGTTCGAAGTAAATGGATCTGAAGTGAGTTCCAATACAACTATTGATGATACACTATTTGTAGGAGGTGCAATTTTGATAGGTGCTAATCAGGGAATTTCTGAAACTCCATTATGGGTTGCCACAGAAAATAACAGCTATTCAATTACCGCCACAATTGACAGCAATGCTGAAATAACAGAACATATCGAATCTAACAACGCACTTACGACAAACCTCTTGGTGGCAGATACTACAGAACAAATTAATACGAATCTTTGCTATCAAAAACCCGTAAATGCTTCCTCAATTGAAAGCGTTGAACACCCAGCAGAAAATGCAGTTGACGGAAACTTCAGTACACGTTGGAGCTCGCAATTTTCAAATCCGCAACAGATTGTCGTTGATCTGCTTGACCTATATCATTTAAATATGATTGCATTAGCATGGGAATCAGCGTATTCCTCTGAATACACCCTAGCAGTGTCAGAAGACAACATAAATTGGATTCAGATTGTCCATGAAACAAATGCCAACGGTGGAAATGATCTGTTTTATCCAGAAATTAATGCAAGATATATACGAGTTAAAGGTCTTCAAAGAGCCACTCAATGGGGACACTCATTATTTGAGATTCAGGCCTTTGGTGAATTAACGTCGGGTCTAGCAAATAAAGAATTTATAAGCAAGAATATTCGCCTGTACCCTAACCCTACATCTGGAGATTTCTTTATCACTGGGTTACCTGCTAATGAAAATGTAGACCTTGAAATCTTTAATATTCTTGGACAGCTAATTTTGAAAACCGCTACCGCTGAAAACCAAAGAATCGTTCTCCCGGTTCAGGAAGACTCTAAAAGCATTTATCTGTTACACATTAAAGGCGAAAATTTCAAAGAAATACGAAGTCTTATAATGGAATAAGACATTAATATAATGTGACTTCTGCTTAAATAAAGCTACAATAGCGGTTCTGTCGCATTAAAACACCAAATATAGAATCATCAGGTTCTATTAAAAACGATTACTATGTTAAAGAAACCCCTACTAAAACAATTTCAAATTATGAGGCATCTACTATTATTCAGTTTGTTAATCATCAATACGCCCCTAACATATGCACAATGTGAAGCTGATCACGTTGTATTACTCAGTAATTTCGAGTTCGTGCCTTCTGAATTGGTTATTCTTCCTGGTGAGTCAGTTGCATTTATAAATCTCGAGGGCAATCATGATCTCAATGGAGTTGCAAACACTGTTACTGGTGAGTCTTTTGGGAACCCTGTTGATTTTATATTAGAGGCAACTATTGGAGATGCCCAAGGTGTCTGTATGAATAGCCTAGTGTTTGATGTTCCTGGAGTTTATAATTTTGACAGCAGTGTCAATTTTGATGCCTTAAATGGAATGAATTTTACGCTGACAGTTGACGCTTTTGATTTAAACGATTTATTAAATTCAATGGAAAATGTGTTTGAATCCGCTTATGCTTTCCAATCCTTTACACCAGGTTACCTAACGAGTGCGGGTCCATGGACACTTTTTGTTCCAAATGAGGCTGCGATTGATGACATACAAGCATACATGAGTTTGAGTCAGTTCGATATGTTGAGTATTCCAGATTTTCCTGAAATTATGCAGTATCATATTGCTCCAGGTCTTTTCATGGCAGAAGATTTAGCTGATGGAATGTCTTTAACTTCTGCTCAAGGGCAAAGTTTAGATATTACAGAAGTAGGAGGTAGTTTTTACGTAGAAGACGCCCAAATTGTAAGTACAAATTTCACCGCATTTAATGGTGTTGTTCACCTAATTGATCGGTGTCTTGCGCCAGACAGTTTGCCAGGAGCGAATGTTATGAAGGTTATTGAGGAGAGTCCTGATCATCAAATTTTTGAGGAAGCTATTTTTGCTGCAAATTTAAACGACGAGCTTTCTTTTCAAGCAACTATTGACGACACCTATGATGGTCCAGGCCCTTGGACCGTTTTTGCACCAACAGACAACGCGTTCGATGCTTTTGCAGCCAGTTTAAATATGACTGTTGATGAATTTATAGACTCTCAATACTTGTACGAGATTGTAACGCAACATATCGTTAATGGATGTGTTGATAATTTCAATTCGCCAAATGAAATTGACGAAGACTGTTCCAATGGATTGATTGATGCCATTAACACATCTACCATTTTTGCAGGAACAGTTGCTACAAACCTGGATGGAAATCCGCTACAATTTAACGTATCGGACAATGGAACTATTTCTGTGATAGGCCTTAATAATACAGTCGATATAACGGTAACAGACATTTACGCCTACAACGGAGTTGTTCATGTTATTGATGCGGTTATTAGCACAAATATACCCGATTTGGAGGGTACATGTGGATCTTGGACATTAGAGCTTCAATCCAACTCAAACGGCTGGGAAGGCTCTTTTTTATATCTAGAAGTGAACGGTGTTATAATTGATGACATAACCTTGTTGTCGGGAAATAATACTACCTATAATTTTGCAGTGAACGCTGGTGATGTAGTGAATATATACTATGTTTATGAAGGTGGTGATTATCAATCTTACGCTTTGTTTGATGGCGAAAATCAAATAGTGGTTCAGACTTCGGGAACAGAATCTAATACTCCTTCAAGTTTTTATGGTATTACTGCTTGTAAAGAGCCCAATACTTCCGATGCCAATTGTGGAGATATAACGCTAGAGCTTTACAGCATTTCTGGTTATGGGTGGCTTTCAAGTTCTTTAGATGTTTACAGAAATGGCTCTCTAGATTATACTGTGGAAATGCCAACTGGTTATGGTCCTCAAATCACAACAATTAGTGCCAATTTCAACGATTCTTTTGATTTTATAGCCAATAGTACAAATCTTTTTAATCCAGAAGAGCTGGGTTACCGAGTTTACGACACTGAAGGTGCGTTAATCGTTGATCAAAACAGTTTTATTGTAGCCCCTCAAAATGCAACAAATATTGTTTTTTGTGAGTCTGAAGAGGGTTTTGATATTGCAGAAACTAAAGGTCGAGAAGCTCGATTAATTAAAATGGTTGATGTTTTAGGAAGAGAACAAAAAGAACATAAGAAAGGATCCGTTCTATTTTACATCTATGATAATGGCAATATAGAAAAGAAAGTCATACACTAAACTTATTCAAATCTTTCCAAAAGCGGTTCGAACGAGTGCCTCCATTGAGAGTCTTAAAGGACAACTTAATATTTCTATTAAGTTGTCCTTTTATCGGTTCTGTAGTATCAATTTGAAAAACGTATTGAAATTCAATTTGAATTAAAGATTATGTGAATTATGATAAGAAACCTTTTGAAATAGGATTTCTTAGAATCAACGATTTGATTCTTTCAAATAATAAAGACCAATCAATTTCTGCTAGAGCTTCCTGTGCAAATTCAAACTCTTTAAACCTGATATTTCATCTAATCTCACTAAAAAATAGACTTGTGGAGATTTAAGTTAAAAGAGAAAAAATTCAAAAATTGGTATTTCAATCCGGATTCGATTACGAAAAGTCAAATGAAATTTCGAGGCGCAAGCATAAATTCTATATTCTACTGTATTCCAGAAATAGCAAAGAAATTGAAGAAAACTAAAAGCGGAGAACCGGTTAAAAGCAACCAATTTTCCGCTTGGGTGACCCCGAAGGGATTCGAACCCCCAACCGTCAGAGCCGAAATCTGATATTCTATCCAGTTGAACTACGGAGCCATTTCCTGCAAATATATTATTTTTAGAGTCTATGCGTTGTATATAAGTTTTATTTTTACACTATGAAAAAAATACTCGTAAACAGCTTACTAATACTAGCTATGCAAATACAGGCTCAATCCATTAAAGTTGGCGATTGGAGAGATCATTTATCCTATTTCGAAACCTTTGATGTTTGCGCGCAGGGCTCTAAAGTATACACAAGTACAGATAAAGCTTTATTTGTGTTTGATAAAAGAGATCAAAGTATAGAACGTTTAAACACCTTGTCAGGCCTTTCCGACGTAAATGTAAGTGCTCTTAATAGTAATGAAGAACTACTAGTAGTTGCCTATGAAAATGGGAATATAGACCTAATCGAAGCAGGGAAAACTGTGAATCTTGCAGACATTAAAAGAGCCTCATTAATCGCAAATAAAAAGATAAACTCTATTAGTATTCATGAAAACAGAGCCTATTTATCCACAGGCTTTGGTATTGTTGTACTCGATTTAGTGAAAAAAGAAGTTAAAGAAACTTATTTTATTGGGGAGGGAGGAACCTATATTAATATACTAGCTTCCAGTATTTCCAATAATTCGATATTTGCAGCTACCGAAAATGGCCTATACACCGCCGATCTAAATCATCCAAACTTATCAGATTTCCAGGCCTGGAGTAAAATGAACTTTAGAGCAAACGCTGTATTTAATTTGCTAGAGACCTTCTCAGGAAAATTGTATGCAAATATACAAGGGGCGTCCTTTAATACCGATAGTTTGTATACTTACGACGGAGAAAATTGGGCTCTGTTTTCGCATCCATTCACAAATGTTTCCTTAAAATCACAAAACGGTCAACTCTCTGTTACCTCAAAATATGGACTGCATGTGTACAACGAAAATTTAGAAACAGTAAAAAATCTAACAAGTGCTGTGTTTAATTTTCCAAAAAAAGAATTTAGAGCTGGTGTTTACCTAGATAATGAATTTTGGATTGCGGATAAATACAACGGTTTATTAAACTACTCTAATGGAAATACTAGACAGCTTATGCCAACAGGTCCGCACAAAACAAACGTTGCCAAAATTACTAATTATGGAAATGAAATATGGTTGGCCCACGGTTCGAAAAACGAAAATTGGGACCCTACTTGGTCTCGTAGTGAACTTTCTATACTTAAAACAGATGACTGGACGAATACCAAAACACTAATTGACAATAGTGTTTTAGACCCAGTAGACGTTGTCGTAAATGGAAACATAAGCTATGTAGCTAGCTGGCAAGACGGATTGGCTGTGTTGGTAGACAATGAATTAAGCGTTTTATTTAATGAAACAAATAGTAGCCTACAAAAAAGATATCCGCATAATGATTGGTTAAACGTAGGAGAAATTAAATTTGATTCAGAAGGTAATTTATGGTGTACAAACCCTCAAACACTTGAACCCTTATCTGTTCAATATACAAATGGAGAATGGGAGTCCTTTTCTCTTGGAAATAACGTTACAGAAGCTCAAAATTTAGCCGAATTAATGATCGATGTAAACGACCAAAAATGGATACAACTAAAAAACAACGGCCTTATTGTATTTGACGAGAGTAGAACAGGCACAAAAGCAAAAAAGATAAGCAATGGAGAAAGTAACGGCGATTTAAATTCGGATAGAGTTTTTGCAATGGCAGAAGATTTGGACGGTGAAGTGTGGATTGGAACCGACAATGGAGTAAGTGTCTTCTACAACCCGGCAGAGATATTTGACGGAGAACAAGCATCCAACATAATTGTGAGCGAAGGCGAATACAATACCTACTTACTCGATGGCTTATTAATTAACGACATCGAAGTTGACGGAGCGAACAGAAAATGGTTTGCAACAAACAACTCAGGAGCAATATTAACCTCAGAAAATGGTACAAGCGAGCTCATCCATTTTACTGCCGAAAACAGCCCATTATTTTCTAACAAGGTAGTAGATATTGAAGTAAATGATGAAACAGGAGAAGTGTTTTTTGCTACAGACAAAGGACTAATCTCCTACCGAGCGGGCGCAACTAAAGGAAGCGACGACTTCTCCAATGTATTGGTTTATCCAAACCCTGTAAAACCAGATTACGAGGGCACTATAAGCATAAAAGGATTGCTTACAGATGCAGTAATTAAGATTACAGATATTAGTGGAAATTTGGTTTACAAAACTACCGCACTAGGCGGGCAAGCTAATTGGGACGGTAATATGACAAATGGAAAAAAAGTAAACTCTGGCGTGTATTTAATTTTCTGTTCCGATGAAGATGGAAATGAAAACCACGTAAGCAAACTACTCATTATACGAGACTAAATGCAAAGGTCGAGGGCAATCGTATTAAATAAAATAAACTATTCGGAAACGAGTATAATTATTAAAATATACACCGAACAAGACGGTTTACTTTCCTTTATTGTAAAAGGAATAAGAGGTAAAAAAGGAAAGTTAAGAATGGCGCAATTTCAAGCGCTCAACCTTCTTGAGATAGACTACAAGCAGTCGGGAAAATCTGAACTACGCTATCTACTAGACTTAAAGATTTCGGAACCATTCAGCGACTTATTGTTTGATCCAATTAAAAGAGCTGTAGCACTATTTGTAGCAGAATTAATTCAAAACTGCATACAAGAAGAAGAGCAAAATAAAGAATTGTTTCTTTTTTTACACCAATCTATACACTGGTTAGACCTTAGCAAAGACTCCTGCACGCACTTTCATTTGGCTTTTATGATGAAACTAACAAAATACCTGGGATTTGCCCCAATGGAAAACAACACTAATGCACTTTGTTTTGACCTGCAAACAGGACAGTATCTTAAACACCAACCAATTCATACGTACACTATACATGGGGAAGAAATGGACGCTTGGACAAAATTGATTTCCTGCTCGTACGAGCACCTGCAATTACTTCAGTTTTCGAATGCATTAAAAAGAAGCTTGGTACAAGCTTTGATGGATTATTATAAATTTCATTTAATTCATTTTAAAGAATTAAATTCGCAGCATATACTCCAGATACTATTTGATGATGAATAAGCAGCTTGTCTTTTTGTGTATACTAAGTCTAAACTTCGTACAGCTTTTAGCACAAGAATTTAGGGTTCTTGATGAACTCGAAAGTCCTATACGAGAAGCACACATTGTTAGCCTAGACAGAACATCACATGCATTTACAAACAAAGCAGGCTTTGTAAACCTATCCAACTTTAAGGATACTGAAAAACTTGAAATAAGCCATCCTAGTTTTATCACAGTACTAACAAGCAAACTAAAGCTAAAGGAACAAGGCAATAAAATAGTGCTCTTATTTAACCCAGAAACTTTAGGAGAAATTGTGTTATTAACACGAATTGACGATGAAAACCTAAAAACTACAGCCGACAGGAGAGTCGTCTTGCACGAAAAAGAAATAACAAGGTTAAATACTCAAACAACAGCAGATTTACTGGAAAAAAGAGCAGGTATAAATGTTCAAAAAAGCCAAATGGGTGGAGGGAGTCCAGTAATTAGAGGCTTTGAGGCAAATAGGGTTTTATTGGTGGTGGATGGAGTACGATTAAACAATGCCATTTACCGAGGAGGACACTTGCAAAGCATTATATCTGTAGACAATGCCAGCTTAGAACAAGTTGATATTATATTTGGCCCAAGCAGTTCCGAATATAGCAGCGATGGGCTCGGAGGGGTTATTCATCTTCACACAAAAAGACCAAAATTTACTAAAGTCCCAAGCCTTAAACAAAATTACAACACGCGTTTTGCCTCGGCAAACAAAGGAATCAGTAAGCACTACGATGTAAGCTACACCTCTACAGATTTCTCAATATTTACCTCTTTTTCTGCCAACGACTTCGATGACCTAAGAATGGGGAATGTTCGTAAGCACGGATACGAAAACTGGGGAAAGGTTTACCACTATATAGAAAATGGAAAACAGGAAGAAAATGAGAATCCAAACATTCAAAAAAATACGGGATACAGCCAAAAAGACTTTATGCAAAAAGCCATACTTAGGCTAAGCGAGAAATTGCTGTTTACCGGAAATTTCCAATACTCAAATACCTCAAACATACCCCGGTTTGATAAACTTAACGACTATCAATCCATAAGCTACGACCCGAGTGCTGACAGAACTGTTTACGAAGATTTAAAATACGCAACCTGGAATTACGGCCCTCAAAAGCGTAGCTTCTATTCGATGCAGTTTGACTACTCTACGCGCAATGTATTAATAGACTCCGCTCAGCTAATAGTTGCCTACCAGGATGTATACGAAACAAGGTTTGTACAAAAACTACAATCGAACGAGCGAATTGACCAGCACGAAAATGTGGATATTTACAGCCTAAATGCAAACTTCATAAAAAACAAGTTCCACTATGGGTTTGAGTATTATAATAATGATGTGAGCTCAAGAGCACTTAAAACAAATAATACGGTTTCTGCTGCTTACGATCAAACAAGATACCCCAACGGAGGTTCGAGCATGAGCTCTTGGGCTGGTTACATTACCTATGGAAAACAACTATCGGAAAAGATAAAGTTAAATACCGGTTTAAGATACACAGAAAATCAATTAAATGGAAAATACATACAAGTCCGCTACCCAACTATTACATTACCCTACGACAGTATAAACAATAAATACGATGCCTACACTGGAAATCTAAGCTTGGCCTACTTTCCAAACGAATCTTGGAAAATAGCCGGTATTGTTTCTACAGGCTTTCATGCACCAAATTTAGACGATGTAAGCAAGGTGTTTTACAAAGGGAGCAATGTTACCATTCCAAACTTTAACCTTGCACCAGAGTACGCAAATACAGTAGAACTAAACATTACTAAAAACATAAAAAACAGAGTTCTAATTAACGCAAATGCTTATTATACCGTTTTAAACGATGCAATTATGAGAGTAGAAGCAGACAGCAGTAATACAGCAGGACTTATTATAGATCCAGAAGAAGGATTTACCAGCATTAAAACAAATAAGAATACGGGTAAAGCAGAAATATACGGAGCTACAGCCAGTGCATCTATTCGAATAGCGAGTAACTATACCTTAGAAACAGACTACACAATTATTAAAGGAAGAAACAAGGACACAGACCTGCCCTTTACACACATACCACCCAGTTTTGGTAAAACAGCATTTTATGCAGATTTTGACCAATGGAGGGCTTCGTTTTACGCCATTTACAATGGTAAAAAACCCTTATCAGAATACGACCTAATATCTGGTACAGACAACGAGGAGGAGTCTCCTATAGAATGGGAGTACCAGGAAGCTACAGATAGTTGGATAGCAAAATACCAAGGAACACCAGCCTGGTATACATTAAACATGAGTTTTATGTACCGATTTACAGAATCGTTTACGCTTCAAATGGCTGCAGAAAACATACTAGACCATCACTACAAAACATTTGCTTCTGGTCTTTCTGCACCAGGAAGAAATTTTATTTTAACTTTTAGAGCCAGCTTTTAAATGAACTCATACAAGCATCTTCGAGAATTAGTAGCTATAGATTCACCTTCGGGATTCACAAAAAAAGCAGAAGACTACTGTTACCATTTATTGCTAAACCTGGGATTAAAACCTAGTAGAACAAATAAAAATGCAATTAGATGTAGTTTTAATGCTAAGCCTAGCCTTGCAATCGCAGCGCACCTAGACACCCTTGGGGCAATTGTAACGGGCTTTAATGCAAACGGAACGCTAAGCACCTCGCTTATTGGTAGTCCCTCTTTAAATCAAGCAGAAGGAGAATACGTAACTATTTATACCCTGGATGAAAAAACATTTACAGGTACTTACCTCCTAAATAACCCGGCCAAACACGCAAACAAAAGCTTGGGGACCACAGTAAGGAGTATTGAAAACATGCACATTCGTTTAGATCAAGAGGTAAACTCTGTAGAAGATTTAAAAAAGCTTGGAATACGTATTGGAGATATTATTTGTTTAGATACACGTTACCAAGAATTGGAAAGTGGTTTTATAAAATCGAGGTTTATGGACAATAAAGCTGGATGCTTTGTATTGTTCGAATTGGCCAAAAAACTAAAAGATACAAATGCTCCTGTAGAGCTGTTTTTTTCCAATTATGAAGAAGTAGGACACGGTGGAACCTGCGGATATGCAGAAACGATTGAAGAATTACTGGTAATAGACATGGGGGTAATTGGAGACGATTGCGAAGGACAAGAAACCAAATGCTCTATATGTGCTAAAGATTCTACAGGACCTTACGACTACGAAATGCGTAAAAAATTGAGTCTTTTGGCTGAAAAAAATAACATTCCGCACCAAATAGATGTATATCCCTATTACGGTTCTGATGGTAGTGCGGCTCTAAGAGCAGGAAACGACTTTAGGGTGGCCTTAATTGGCCCCGGAGTTTCTGCTTCTCACGGAGTAGAGAGAACCCACAAAAAAGGGATAGAAGCTACTATAGATTTGTGCATAGCTTATATTAATGAGCTGATATTGAGGAATAAGTAAATAATTTATTTATTCATTAACCATAATTGAGGATTGAGTTTTTGAGAACCCTTCCATAATTGAAAATCGAGAACCGTGCTTCCCTCCTGTTTTGAGGTAAAAACCAAGCCTATTTGCGACTTAGTCGTTACTTCCTCTCCTTTTTGAACATACACATCACTAAGGTTGGCGTATACACTTATGTAAGCTCCATGACGAATCATGACCACCTTAACTCCGTTTGGCATCGAGAGTACGCTACTTACTTTTCCGTTAAAAACAGCCCTACAAGCACTATGTATCTCGGTAGCTATTTCAAGCCCGTTATTTTCTACCACAACGCCAGAAAGTACAGGGTGATTCTGCTTCCCAAATTTTGAAATAACCAAACCTTTTGAAACAGGCCAAGGCAATTTGCCTTTGTTAGACGTAAAACTCTCTGAAAGCGCAAGTGCTTCGGGCGTAGATGTATAGGTTTTTGAAGTGCCGGAAGCATTAACTCTACGTAGCTCCTCGGCGATTAATCGTTCAATTTCTTTTTGAATTTTCTTGCGCTTTCTACGCTTAAGCTCTAGGCTTTTACTTAATTCTTTCTCTTTTTCTGAGAGAGTTGCTAAGCTAATTGACTCTTGAGCTTGCTCTTGATTCAACAGTTGGTTTTCTATAAGCTTATCTGAAATTAAGTTTTGTTTTATTAGTCTTTGATTCTCTAAAACTAAAAGAGATTTAGCTAAATCTAAACTTCGTTGCTCTATAAGGTTGGCTTGAAGGACTCTATATTTTGAAATTTGCCGAATGTAAAAAAGCCGTTTATAAGCCTGCTGAAAATTAGTAGAAGAAAATAGAAATAAAACTCGGTTAAAATGACGGCTGCTTATATAGGCTTGTTGAACTAAGGTAGCATAAGTTAACTTTAAAGAATCCAAATCATGCTCTAGAATAATTTGTTGTTGAGATTTTAAATCGATCTCTTCTCGTATAAGTCCCACCTCTTTTTGAATGGTTCTTATAAGTTGGGTACGAATGGATATTTTTTGTTTTAAAGCCTTTAACTGGTGTAAAGAGACATTTTTGTTTACCAAAGTTTGATCTAAAAGAGAATTGCTCAATTCAATCTCCTCCAAAAGTTGTTTTTTTCTGTTTTGAAGCTCTGTGCGGTTTTGGGCAGTTAAGCTACTAAAAGACAGTAAAACAAGGCCTATTTTAACGAATAACTTCATAGGATTTTGGAACTTTAAAAGAAAATTTAAGTTTTTTGTTGAGATTTATCTTCGAGTACGCTAAGTTAATACTTAAGCCTTTAGCCTTAACAATAGTTACATCGATAGATTCAGAAAAATGTTGATTGTCGTGAAGTTCAAAATCTTCGTATGAGATGACTAGTGTTCTATCGAGAAAGTGGTTCTCTAGACTTTGCTTTGTGATTTTGGAGTTTATAGGGTTGACAAAAGCAGTAAAAACCTCTTGATTAGATTTTCGGCGACTTTTACGAATCTTTTTGAGTTGCTTATCACTAACAGACGAGATTTTAAACAGTTGGTTTACTAAAACAGAATGGTATTTTCTTTCTTCAAAAGCGCTAATCGAATTGCCCACTAGCAAATTTTGTATTCTGGCAAAACTAAGTGGACTCTGTATTTTCTTACTTATATCAGCATAACTACTTTTAAAATACGTCTTGTCAAAACGATTCATAAAATGGAGCGTATCTGTATCAAACAAAACGCGAGCCAATTCTAAACCCAAGCCAGGGCTTATAGACATCCATATAAGGCTGTCTTTTTTAATTTTTATCGTCCCTTTAAACGAAAATGTCTGAGCATCGTCCTTGTATTTACCGGCAACTTTACTGCTAAACAAATCAAAATTAAAATGTGAATTTGTAACAGAATCTATAAGAATCTGAACTTTTGGGGCTTTGGTAAAGGTAGGTTCTACAGTTTTTGCAGAACGACAACTCGCCAAAGCCAACAAGAGACCAAAAACCAGTACAATTCTATTCATACAAAATTCCTTCATTAGCCTTTTTAAGCAGAAGTGATGAGTTTCCTCCTAAAGAAACTGCTTTAAGCCAGTAACGCAAGGCCTCTTCTTTAGCTCCATTTTTATACAAAGCATCGGCGTAATGCTCAAAAATTACTGCGCTTTCTGTATTCGAATTTTCAACTGCCTTACTTAACCAGTCCTTTGCTTCGCTATAGCGAGCTAACTTATACAAAATCCAACCGTAGGTGTCTTGGTAGTTAGCCACGTTTGGTTTTAGCTCATTGCAAAGCTTTGAATACTCTTCAGCCATCTCTAATTTAACTTCTCGAACAGAGAGGTAGTAGCTATAATTGTTTAACACTATCGGATTATCTGGAACTAAGGATAAGGCACTTTCGTAACTCGTGTCAGACAAGTCGTTTAAATCTAAACTGTGGTAAGCATCTCCTAAATAGTTGTAAAACTCTGCTTTTAAAGGGTTGTTATTTACAACATAATTAAGACCTCTATTTAAAAGTAAAACAGCACTTTCCTGCTGATTATCTATAGAATAAGCCAGCCCAGTAAATAAATACAACATAGGTTGTATGGGGTTCAGTTCAATCGCTTTCTCTCCCTTGGAAATAACCTCAGCATACATTTGCAATTCCAAGCCCATTAACAAACATCTGTTCCAAATAAAATATTCGGTAGCGCCTAAGTCAAGCGCTTTAGAATAGGCGTTATAAGACTCTATAATTTGGTTTTTTTGGTAAAACAAGTCTCCATACAAAGCATAAAAACCAGACTCAGCAGGATGATGTAGTAATGCCTTGTCTAGAAGAGAAGCTAAAGAAACAGAATAAATGGAATTCTGATTTATGACTTGAAAATAGCTTATTAAAATTTGAATCTTCACATCTTTACTAAAACCCGCATTGTCAAAGCAATTATTTAGGTGTATAAATACTTTATCAAAATCATTTTTGAGTCGATAATGGTCTGCTAAAGCTATATTTGCTCTAGGTTCTTTGGGCTCTACTGTAAGTATTTCATTGTAAATTTTTAAGGCTTTATCTTCCAAATTATTGGCCTGATAAAGCTCTGCTAACATACCTCTATAACGTACTGAACTTGGAAATGAACTAATGAGTTTTTGCAATTCGTTGGCCGCAGACTTTAAATCGCCAAGTGCAATATATAAGCGCTCTTTTACCACAGAGAGTTCTTCTGTAACTCCAAGTCTTTTCTCGATAAGTTGGTATACCTGAATAGCTTTTTTAAACAGGTTGTTACTGGTATAAGCTTGAGCTAGGTTGTATTGGTATTCTATATTTGAAGGATCCAGTTTCACTAAGTTTTTGTAAGCATTTAGCTCGCCTTCGGTATTTCCAAGTGCAAAGTTAAGTTGAGCTAGGTTTAGTAAAATCCATGAATTAGTAGGATCTAAGAGCTGAGCCTGTTTTGCGTAAAACAGAGCAGAAGTTAACTGTTCGGTTCTCGTGTAAAGTAGCGCCATCTCAAAATTTGCATCTGCATTTAATGGGTCTATAGCTATACATTGCTCCATTAAATCGGCGGCTTTTGTAAAGTCCTCTAAAGCCTTTAAACGCTGAGACTCAAAAAACAAATATTTAAAGCGAAACTGATTCTTATAAGTTAACTCCCCTTCGGTATAAGAATTTAAGAGGGTGCTACTGTTCTGCGGCAGTTTTTTAACTCCTGAACAAGCAGAAAGGGTTAGAATGCTAGCTAGAATGTATACTATATACTTTGTTTTTTTCATCCAATTTTAGAATAATCGCCAATACTAACGCGTTTTGTACCCCCTTGATAATTTACATTGTTACCGATCATAGAATCTTCTAAATCAGCGTTTTGTATAAGGGTGTTGTTTTGAATAATTGTGTTTGATAAAACACTATCTGAAATTTTTGTGCCCGTACCAATAGAAACATGAGGGCCAATGGTGCAATTGGATAAATGCACATGGTTGCCAATAAAACAAGGTTCAATAATAGTTGTATTTACGAGATTTAAGCCTAGTCTACCTTGTTTCTCAAAAGTATATTCTAATACTCTTTTATTGGCATGTATGGCGGCAGTAGGATTTCCGCAATCGAGCCACTCCTCTACTTTGCCTGGAAAAAAGTCAACACCTTTAACTCTCATATTTTCCAAGGCATTGGTAAGTTGGTACTCGCCGTTGTCTTTTATGTCGTTGTCAATTAGGTATTGAAGTTCGGTGCGTAAGTGCATACCGTCCTTAAAAAAATAAATTCCAATGATAGCGAGGTCAGAAACAAATTCCTTTGGCTTTTCTACAAAATCAGTTATAACCGAATCTTGATCCATTTTTACAACCCCATAAGCACTTGGGTCTTCTACTTTCTGTACCCAAATAATTCCTTCTTTATTCGTGTCTAAGGTAAAGTCTGCTCTAAACAAGGTGTCTGCAAAAGCAACCACAACAGGACCAGAAAGGGACTCTTTTGCACATAAAATGGCGTGTGCAGTACCAAGTGCTTGGTCCTGATGGTATATGGACCCTTTGGCTCCTAAGCCTTCTGCAATAGCAATTAGATCCGTCTCTACTTCCTTGCCAAAATCTCCAATTACAAAGGCAATTTCGTCTACAACTTGTCCGCAAACACGCGTAATGTCTTCTACCAATCGTTTAACAATGGGTTTTCCTGCAATAGGAATGAGCGGCTTAGGAACTGTAAGTGTATGTGGTCTGAGGCGGGAACCTCTTCCGGCCATGGGTACAATAATTTTCATGCTGATTACAATATAATATAGTTACTATTTTTTTCCTGTCGAGCCAAAACCACCCGCACCTCTATTGGTATCCGAAAGTTCTTCAACGGAATTCCACCGTGCTTTAGTATAAGGTGCAATGATCATCTGAGCAATCCGGGTTCCATCTTCAATGCAATACTCAACATCGGAGAGGTTTACTAATAAAACACCTACCTCGCCTCGGTAATCTGCATCTATGGTTCCTGGACTATTTAATACGGTGATTCCGTTTTTATAGGCAAGACCGCTTCTGGGTCGTATTTGAGCCTCATAATTGTATGGAAGGGCAATGCTTATTCCCGTTTTAATAAGAGCTCTTTGCATTGGTTTTAAAACCATAGGCTCTTCAATGTTCGCATATAAATCCATTCCGGCAGACAAATCTGTTTCGTACTTCGGGAGTGGATGTTTTGAACGATTTATGATCTCAATTTGCATAAATATTCTTCTTGATTTAAGGCTTGAAATTACTTCTTTTTTTTTGCTTTTCTGACACCAAAACAATGAACATGTAAACCAAGCATAAAAAAGTACTTAATAAGTAATTCGAAAAGAAAGTGGCTTGGTTAAAGATGAACCAGGTATAATACAGAGCTATGGTTAAAAAGAGGTATAAAAAAATACGTTTCAAATCGTAGGGAATTGGATAGTGTTTTCTGCTTAAAACGTATGAAGCTACACACATTGAAAAATAACAGAATAAGGTTGCGTAAGCAGAGCCTACGTAAGACATAGAAGGGATTAACACAAAATTAAACGCAAGAGTAACCAGTGCGCCGAAAACAGACAAATAAGCACCATAACGTGTTTTCTCGCTTACCTTATACCAAACAGAAAGATTGAAGTAAATGCCTAAAAAAAGATTGGCTAACAAAAGGATGGGAACCACCTGAAGACCTACATGATAGGACTCATCTCTAATAAATTCTTTTATAGTATCTATATAAACGTTTACGCCCAAAAAAATGAGGCCTGTAAAGGCTACAAAATAACGCATTAGATTTGCGTACTGATGTTTTGCATCTTTGTTTTGAGCCTGAGCAAAGAAAAAAGGTTCAACACCATACCTGTAGGCTTGTATAAAAAGAGTCATAAAAACAGCAATTTTATAGCAAGCAGAATAAATTCCTACCTGAGTGCTGGCTATGTCTGCAGGCAAAAGATACTCAAGTAAAATTTTATCAATCATCTCGTTAATAACAAAGGCTAAACCACCAATAAGCAGTGGAAAACCGTAGACTAACATTTTCTTCAACAAAGCAAAGTCGAAGCTTAACTTTAGTTTAAAAAACTCGGGCAAAAGTAGTGCTAGTGTAAGAACGCTGGACGCTAAATAAGAAACAAAAATATAACCAATACCAAAAGAGGGCTCGTATATCAAAGCAAGAAAGGAGTTTGAGTAGCCCTTACTTTTAAGGTAAGGACAGAGTAGAAAGAAAAATAAGTTTAGTCCTATGTTTAAGCAAATATTTGCAATCCTAACCGAAGCAAACTTCCAGGGTTTGTTGTTTAGGCGCAATCTGGCAAAAGGCAAGGTTGCTATAGTATCAAAAGCAATAATAAAAGCCAAGAAAGTAATAAAAATGGAGTTATCAGGAATATGTAGTAGTTCTGCAATAGTGCTTGTTTGAGGTACTACCATCAACAGAAACAAGCCGGTGCTTGCTAAAAGCGATAACACTCCGGTAGAAAAGACAGCGTTCGTGTTCTTCTGCTTAGTCGAAAAATGAAAAAAGGAGGTTTCTAAGCCATAGCTTAACACAACCATAGCAAAGGCTACCCAAGTCATTAGAATGGACAGTACACCATACTCGCCCGGAGTAAAAATGCTGGTATATAAAGGAACTAACAAAAAGTTGAGCAAACGACCAACAATACTGCTTAAACCATAAATAGCGGTTTGTCCAACTAACTTTTTAAGTATACTCAAGTCTATTAATTTATCAATGAAAATTAAAAACTAGGCCTTCTTTTGTCTAAAAACGCGCTTGTTCCTTCAGTGAAATCGGGAGTGCCAAAACAATTTCCAAAAGCATTTACTTCGAAAGCTAAGCCGTCTACACCCGCAACATAATTAGCATTTACACACTGGATGGCTGCTCCAATAGCCATTGGAGAGTTACGCAAAATCTTTTTGGCTAGTTTTTGTGCTGCTGGTAACAAATCTTCTAAAGGAACCACTTTAGTAGCAATACCGTAAGACAAGGCTGCTTGGGCGTCAATCATTTCGGCAGTTAAAATCATTTGCATCGCAATTCCTTTTCCGGCAATTTGAGCTAAACGCTGAGTTCCGCCATAACCAGGAATAACTCCTAAAGAAGTTTCAGGCAAGCCTACTCGGGCACTTTCTGAGAAAATTCGAATGTGAGCGGCCATTGCAAGCTCTAAGCCACCGCCCAAAGCAAAACCATTTACTGCAGCTATTACTGGTGTTCGCATACTTTCTATATAACTAAACAAGTCATCGTGCCCCTTTTGAGAGAGTACTTTTCCTTGCTCAACAGAAAAGTGAGCAAACTCAGCAATATCTGCGCCGGCAACAAAAGCTTTTTCGCCAGCACCTGTTAAAATGATGGCACGAATACTTTGGTTTACTTCTGCTTCTTGTAAAGCAGAACTTAATTCCTGAATGGTTGCGCTATTTAATGCATTTAATTTTAAAGGTCTGTTAATGGTGATGGTTTGTATTCCAGACTCAGGGTTTAAAAGAATGTTTTGGTAAGTCATAATCATCTATTTAAAAAAGTAAAATTAGGCTTTTTGGTGAAGTAAGGGAATGCTTACAAAGAATGTAGTTCCTTCGGTAGCAGAGGTTTCAAAAGAAATAGTTCCGTTGAGATCGTCAATAATTCGCTTAACCATGGCTAAGCCAAGTCCTGTTCCACTTGTTTTAGTTGTAAAGTTTGGTTCAAATATTTTACTTTGTAATAAAACGGGTATTCCAGTGCCATTGTCAGCTATTACAAGTAAGGCAACTTCCTTTTTCTTTTCCAAAGAAATGGTTACTAAAGGTGTTTCTCCATCCTTTACACACTCAATAGCATTGTTTAACAGGTTGTTAAGTACGCGTACAATTTGGTCCTGATCAGCGAATATAAAACAATTCTTATCGAGTTTTAGTATACCACTACTCGTAGGGTCAAAAAATGAAATGGTGTGGTCGACTATCTCCGAAAGGTTTAGTGCTTTCTTTTTACTGGAGGGCATACGAGCAAAATCAGAAAATGCAGAAGCTATATTTGCTAAGGTGTCTATTTGATCAATCAGAGATGAGGTAAACCTTTTCATTTTAACAGGGAAGTCAGGGTCGTCTTGGCTTACCCTTCGCTCAAACATTTGAATGTTTAGCTTCATTGGGGTAAGTGGGTTCTTTATTTCATGAGCTACTTGCTTAGCCATTCCTTTCCAGGCAGATTCCTTTTCTGTTTGGGCTAACTTCTCGGAACTCATCTCTAGCTCTTTTACCATAAAATTATAATGCTGAACTAATTGACCAACCTCGTCGGCAGAGTTCCACGACAAGGGCATATACTGCTTGACTAATGCCGCCTTTTGCATCACGGAAGACAGCTTAACTATGGGCTCTGATATTTGCTTAGAGAGCAGGTAAGCCAACAAACTCGTAACCATGAAAAGTAAAAGATAAATAGGTATTAAAGCAAGGAAATATGCTTTTAAGTCTCTTTTATAGGTTTCATTTAACTCAAAATATGGAATGCTAATAATAGCAAAGGGCATTTCATTCGTATCGTAAACGTATTGGTAAGAATTCAAATACTCTATGTCCTCAAAATACAAGCGTTTTGTTAGCCTAGATTTTGTTTGTAATAAATCTGATATAATCTTTGAGCCAAGTTTAGTTCGAGAATACTTGTTTTGGACTCCAATGATAGATGAACTTATAATTAAATCTCCTTCTAAATTGTATAAAATTAGATCCAAATTGTGGATGTCCGCTAGTTCGTTCAGTTTGTATTTAAAAAAATCATAGGTAGTGGAGTCGTTTAACTCAAAAGTACGTTTCTTAAGGTAATAAGAAATAGAAGCTAGGGTCGAAATTTCTTTTCTTTGAAGACGATTGTTGTGGTATTCAATATTCTGACTTCTAAAATTGTAAAAAGTAGACACACCAATAAAAAAGAATGAAGCCAATAAGAGGGCTATCATTGAAATGTAGATTCTGTTACCTAGTTTTTTTGGATATAATACAAACGATTTCATAGCCTCAAAGATATAAAACAAAAAAACCCTGCCAAGGCAGGGTTTTTTTTGTGGATAATATTATTGTTTCAGCGCTTCTGCTCCACCAACAATTTCAAGTATTTCGTTGGTAATAGCCGCTTGTCTTTGACGGTTGTAAGTGAGTGTTAAATCATCTTTAAGATCTTGTGCATTGTCTGTTGCCTTGTGCATTGCAGTCATACGAGCGCCGTGCTCAGATGCATGTGAATCTAACAAACCTTTGTAAAATTGAACTTTAAGAGACTTTGGTATAAGGTCTAAAACAATAGAGGATTTAGAGGGCTCAAAAAGATAATCTACATTCATTTCCACAGATTCGGTTTGCTCAGATCTAACGGGTAAAAAGGGCTCGATAATAATATTTTGAGTTGCAGCGTTTACAAACTCATTGTATATAATCTCAACTTTGTCAAAAGATCCGGCTACAAAAGCGTCCATTATTTCTTGGGCAATCAGAGTAGAGCTCGCGAATTTTAGATCGTTAAAAATAGTAAGATTAGAATTGAATATGGCATGCTTACCAGTAAAATAATCTGCCGATCTTTTCCCTATTGGATATACCTGAACGTCGAATTCAGAAAGCTGTTTAATTCTTCTTTCTGCCGTCTTAAAAATGTTCGCATTAAAAGCTCCACATAAACCACGATTAGAGGCTATAGGAACCAAAAGTACTTTTTTAATTTCGCGTTCTTGACTGTAAACACCTTCGGTTGAGTTTTCTAATGTAGCACTAAGATTTACTAATATTTCGGACAATTTCTCTGCATAAGGTCGCATTTGAGTAATTGCATCTTGAGCACGTTTCAACTTTGCAGCCGACACCATTTTCATGGCGCTCGTAATTTGCATTGTAGAAGCTACAGAAGTAATTCTAGTACGTATTTCTTTTAAGTTAGCCATTTTTAAGTCAATTGAAAGTGAGAACCGAGACCCTCATTAGTTCAGTCTTATAGGTATTTTGAAGAGATTTCTGATGCTGCACTTTCTATAGCAACTGTTGCTTCAGCAGATAACTTACCCGCTTTTAAAGAAGCTAATTCGCTAGAGAATTTGTTTCTCATAAAAGATAAAAACTCCAATTCAAACTCCTTAACTTTAGCTACAGGAACTTGAGACATTAAGTTTTTAGTACCGCAATAAATCATGGCAACTTGCTCTTCTACTGGAAGCGGAGAGTTTAAACCCTGCTTCAACATTTCTACGTTGCGCTTCCCTTTGTTAATTACCAATAAGGTTGCATCATCAAGATCAGAACCAAACTTAGCAAATGCTTCGAGTTCGCGATACTGAGCTTGATCAAGCTTTAAGGTACCGGATACTTTCTTCATTGATTTAATCTGGGCGTTACCCCCAACACGAGATACCGAAATACCAACGTTAATTGCCGGACGAACTCCTGAATTAAATAAATCAGCTTCTAAAAATATTTGACCATCTGTAATAGAAATTACGTTGGTAGGTATGTACGCAGATACATCGCCTGCTTGCGTTTCTATAATTGGAAGTGCAGTTAAAGAACCACCACCTTTTACGATTCCTTTGATAGAATCTGGGAGGTCGTTCATGTCGTTTGCAATGGCATCCGAATCGTTTATTTTAGCTGCACGCTCTAACAATCTAGAGTGTAAAAAGAATACATCACCTGGATAAGCCTCGCGTCCTGGAGGACGTCTTAGTAAAAGCGATACCTCACGGTATGCAACAGCTTGTTTAGATAAATCATCGTATACAATTAAACCATGGCGACCTGTGTCGCGGAAAAATTCTCCAATAGCGGCACCGGCAAATGGAGCGTAAAACTGCATTGGAGCAGGATCTGAAGCATTGGCTGCTACAATAACAGTGTAAGCCATTGCTCCTGCTTCTTCGAGAGTTTGAACAATATTTGCTACTGTAGAACCTTTTTGTCCTATGGCAACATATATGCAATATACTGGCTCACCAGCATCGTAAAATTCTTTTTGGTTTATGATCGTATCAATAGCCACAGATGTTTTACCTGTCTGACGGTCACCAATAATTAATTCACGTTGACCACGACCGATAGGAATCATAGCATCTACAGCCTTTATTCCTGTTTGCAATGGCTCTGCAACCGGCTGACGGTAAATAACACCTGGAGCAGTACGCTCCAAAGGCATCTCGTAAGTTGTTCCAGAAATTGGTCCTTTACCATCTATTGGAGTACCTAAAGTATCTACAACACGACCTAGCATACCATCACCTACATTGATAGATGCAATACGTCCGGTACGTTTTACGATATCTCCTTCTTTTACTTCTTTAGATGAACCTAACAAAACGGCACCAACATTGTCCTCTTCCAAGTTCAATACAATACCTTGTAAACCCGATTGAAACTCAATCAATTCACCAGAACCTACGTTTGTAAGTCCGTAAACACGAGCAATACCATCACCTACTTGTAGTACGGTACCTACTTCAGCTATTTCTGCCTTGGTTTTAAGACCCGAAAGTTGCTCTTTTAATATTGCTGAAACTTCAGCTGATTTTATACTTGCCATAGTAGTACTATTTTATGTACGGATTGGAAACAAATTCTCTTTTTAATTGTTGCAGTTTATTGGCGATGCTAGCATTATATTCTATGTCGCCAATACGAAGAACAAATCCACCAATGATGGATTCATCAACACGTTCTTCAATGATAACCTCAGCACCGCCGGTAACTAATTTTAGTTGGGCTAATACTTGGTTGCGTATGTTTTCGTTTATTAAAATTGCAGTAACTACCTTTGCTTTTACAATGTTTTTAAGCTCATTGTATAGGTCCATAAAGCTTTCTGCAATAGATCCTAAGATAGCTTCGCGGTTTTTTTCTAGAACAATGTTAATAAAAGACAAGCTGAGTTCACAAACTTCCTTTTGGAAAATTTGATTGAGAACAGCGCTCTTTTTTTCTGCTTTCACGATTGGGCTTTTCAGCATATCGATCAAATCTTTGTTTTCTTTACAAACGGAGGCTACAGTGAGCATGTCTTCTTTAACTTGCTCAAGAATGTTACGTTCTTCAGCTAAAGAAAGCAAAGACTTCGCATAACGCAGGGCAACTCTGGTTTCTTTCATAATTATTAGTTAAGCTTAACGTCTTTAAGCATTTCTGCTATGTAAGCATTTTGTTTTTCAGCATCGTGTAATTCAGCTTTTAAAACTTTCTCTGCTATGTCAACAGATAATGCGCCAACAGTACTTTTTAATTCAGTAATGGCCGCAATTTTTTCTGTTTCTATAAGCGCTTTAGCAGAAGAAATAATTACATCTGCTTCTGCTTTTGCCGCGTTTTTTGCATCGGCAACAATGCTTGATTTTATGTCTCTGGCTTCTTTAAGCATCTCGTCTCTTTCAAGTCGAGCTTCTTGCAAAATACGTTGGTTGCCTGCTTGCAAATTAGCCATCTCATTGCGGGCGTTTTCTGCAGATGCTAATGCATCTTTAATAGAAGCTTCGCGTTCTTTTACGGCACCTAATATTGGAGTCCAAGCTAGTTTCTTTAAAAGTAGCAACAGTATCAAAAATGACAGTGCTGTCCAGAATATCAATCCTATTTGAGGAGTTACTAATTCCATGTCTTGCTATTTATGTGTTTTTGTTTTAACAGAATTAAAACAAACCTTTCAGGCAATCCCTGAAAGGTTTGTTAAAGCAATTTAGTTTGTTGAAACTAACAAAGATACTACTACGGCGAAAAGAGCTACACCCTCAACAAGGGCAGCAGCAATGATCATTGCAGTTTGAATTTTTGATGTTGCTTCTGGTTGTCTTGCAATACCTTCCATTGCAGATCCACCAATTTTTCCGATACCTAGTCCAGCGCCTATTACAGCTAAACCTGCACCAATTGCAGCTAATGGTCCCATAATTAATTTTTTAG
>Ga0257120_1000728_pt1 | contig 23598 bp, 20 predicted proteins | sample SI106_10metaG_FD_190153 | JGI IMG/M metagenome (GOLD analysis project Ga0257120, IMG submission 190153) | Marine microbial communities from Saanich Inlet, British Columbia, Canada - SI106_10 | ecosystem: Environmental > Aquatic > Marine > Inlet | place: Canada: British Columbia | collected... | reverse complement strand
AGACAGCAGGAACCCTGTCATTCTGAATCTGAATCGAGTTCAGATTGACAAGGTAAAGACTTTGAAATTCCATGAATCTGAATCAAGTTCAGATTGACAAAAGAAAAACACCTTTTCCTAGATGGACTGCTTATTTATACACTGCTTTAATGAACTCTTCGTACGAAACTTCTTTGGTCTTAAAGCTCATGTTTTCTTTGTAAAAAGTCAATAATTTTTGACTGATTAACTGTGCTTGTAATTTTTGCGCTTCTTCTTGATTGGACAAAATTCTTGTTGCAATGTCATCCAATTCTTTTTCTTCTGGATTCATGTTTCCAAACTGAGCCATTTGCGAACGGATAAATCCTTTTGCATAGTCGATCAATTCGGCTTGACTTAAACGAATATTGTTCTCTTGCATGATTTTGCCTTCGATCAATTGGTAACGCAATGCCTTTTCAGATTTTGCGTATTCTTCAGCGGCTTGTTCGGCAGACAACGGCTTTTCTCCAGCAGTGGCCAACCATTTTTGCAAAAATGCTGCTGGCAAGTCAAACTGGGTATTTTCAACCAAATATTCTGTTACGGCATTTAACAATTGTTGATCTCCTTGTTGATTGAATTGCTTTTCTGCATCTTCTTTGATTTTCTCTTTTACTTGGGTTACAGAGGTAACACTTCCATCAGGAAATAATTTATCAAAAAGTTCTTGATCTAAATCTGCGGGGGTAGTTTCTGTAATCTCCTCTAAGGTAAAGGCCACCTTGATGTCTAAACCGTGAACTGCTTCATGAGAAATTCCTAAAACCGTTTGCAATTTGTGTTCGTCTGCAAACAAGCCTTTTGTTTTTAATTCAATAACATCTCCTACTTTGGCACCCACCAACTTTTTTAAGGTTGCTTTGCCTTGAACATCTTTTAAAGAAACTGAAGATTTATTTTCAATTTCGTTTGCTGCATTGACAAAAGTACCGGTTACATTTGAGGAGGCAGTTACCACATCTTGGGCATTCATTTTTCCGTAACGCAATTGAATATTTTCAATTTCTTTGTCAATCAAGTCATCGGTTGCGATGATGGAATACTGAGTTACTTTTTTCTTGGCTTTTAAATCTACCTCAAACTCTGGTGCAAGACCCAGCTCAAATTCGAAAGAAAAACTCGCTGCTTCCCAATTAAAATCTTCTTGCATTCTAGGGATTGGATTTCCTAAAATGTCTAATTTTTCTTCTGCCAAATAGCTATTCAAAGAAGATTGTAAAAGCTTGTTGACCTCATCAATCAGGATCGACTTTCCGTATTGCTTCTTGATCATTCCCAATGGAACATGCCCTTTTCTAAATCCGGGAATGTCTGCTTTCTTACGATAGTCTTCCAAAAGGCTGTTTACTTTGGATTGATAGTCTTCTGCTACGATATCAATTTTTACAACTGCGTTCAACGCATCGATGTTTTCTTTTGTAATGTTCATTTTTTTCTAGGCTTCAGTTCTTAAAAAATCGACTGCAAAATTACTCATTTTAATCAACTATACCAAGATTTCAACCATTCAATTATTGGAAGGTCTTTAAGCGAGTAACGAACAACGATCATCGAACAAAAAAATAAACATTTGAATAGGTGAATCCAGTTTTTCATATTTGAACATAAACCAATGTAAATAATATGTTTTCTGCGCCCCCCTCCCACTTATTCCCTTATTCTTACCACTTATTCTTTTTTTCTACCACTTATTTATTTGTCTGCAGCACACTTTGAGAATTTCAGTTCATTTGTGGTAACTAAATAAAAAACTATTTGATTCAATACTCAATAAAACATTGATATATGATAATAAAACTACCTATATATGTTTTAACATTATTCAGTCTCTATAATTTTGCACAAAGTTCGTCTGAAAATACAGGGAACCCCATCTTATTGAAATCTACCATTACCACTGCAGGTTCTGGCAATTCGTTGGCCCTGTATGATGGAAAAGTTACTGTGCTACACAAACCACTTTTTTGATTATCGAAACTTTTGCGAAATTACGGGCGTTGTAACAGACTGTTGCCACTGCAGCTATCGAGCCCCGAGCTTGTCGAAGGTGCTCATTTCGACTCCGCTCAATGAGCTTTGGCAGAGCTTCTTGATCAAAATATGCAAGAGACGGAAACGGAAACAACACTCGAACTCAATTTTGCAATGGTGAAACTCAAACATGTGAGTAAAAGGAAAAAGAAATAAGCTCATTTCGACACGGTTCGGGAGTCTCACCGACTGAAGCTCAATGAGCTCATCGAGCTCTCATCGAGCGGAGTCGAGATGGAGTCGAGATGAGTAGCTTTTCGCTCCAATTCTGCCTGGAATTCTTCCATAACTGGTTTTACGGTACTCTCAGGGATATCGGCTACTTTGATATACATTAGGCCATCAATAGCATTGTTGAATTTTGGATCTACATTAAAAGCCACCAAACGTGCGTTTTGTTTGACATACTTTTTAATCAACACCGGAATTCTTAACACACCTGGTTCTATTTCATCAATGATTTTATCAAACTTTTGCATATCTGCTTTGGTTGCATCAAAAACAAAATCCTTATCGGCATCTTTTAATTTTACCTTATACTCTTTTTTGGGTTGAATATATTGCGCCAAATAAGGATCGTAATAATGCGATTTCATAAACTCAATCATCAACGATTTTGAGAAATCAGAAAACTGATTGCTAATAGAAACCCCTCCCATTAAGAATTTATGGTCTGGATATCGCAAGGTAACATGCACAATTCCTTTCCACAATAAAAACAAGGGCATGGGCTTTTGCTGATACTCTTGAATGATAAAAGCTCTTCCCATTTCAATGGTTTTTTCCATCATTGGATACAGTTCGGGCTCAATTCTAAATAAAGTTTGAATATAAAATCCTTTGATCCCATATTTTTTATAAATCTCCTTCCCTAGCCCCATTCTGTAGGCCCCTGCCAAGCATTTCGCTTCTCGATCCCATAAAAATAAATGAGAATAATAGGCATCGTAAGCATCTAAATCGATGGCTTTATTGGTGCCTTCACCAATGGCTCTAAAAGTGAGTTCTCGCAAACGCCCGATTTCTTGCAATAGATTGGGAATGTCTTTTGCTTCGGCAAAAAAAACTTCATAATTTTTACTCTCAAGCAAGCGCCCATCATTAGCTCGTAAAGCATCGACTTCTTGTAAAAATAAATCTGTATTCTTTTGAGGAATGATTTTTTTTACAGGCTTTTTGATTTTGATTTTTTGAGTAGAAATCAAAGAATTTTTTTTCTCAAAAGGATTTGCCAACATATAGGTTTTCTTTCGAAGAAATTCGCAGAAAGAGGGGATGTCGGTATATGCATTCTGATCCTGTACCGAAATCGGTTTCCCAATTCGAACTTTGATCACTCTGTTTTTTTGAGAAATGACCTCGGAAGGTAATTTTGCCGTTCTTAGCGTATCACTAATTTTAGACAGCACATAAAAAAGGCGAGAGTTCTTGGCATGAAAATAGATTGGAATGACGGGCACATTGGCTTTCTGAATCAAACGAACAGCACCTTCTTCCCAAGGTTTGTCTACATTCAACTTTCCGTCTTTGTAGGTAGAGACCTCCCCTGCTGGAAAAATCCCTAAAGGCTTCCCCTCTCGTAAATGAATCAGTGCACTTTTTATTCCTGCAACACTCGATTTTGCATCCTTTCTGTTCTCAAAAGGATTGACAGGCATTATATAAGGTTTGAGGGGAGCAATTCGATGCAATAAGAAATTGGCGATAATTTTATAATCGGCTCTTTTTTCAATTAAAAGCTTTAGCAATAACACTCCATCAATGCCTCCCAAAGGATGATTTGAGATCGTAATAAAAGGCCCTTCTTTTGGAATTCTTTGAAGATCTTCTTCTGGGATTTCAAACTCAATTTTACAATCTTTGATAACTCCATTTAGAAAATCAAGATCTGTTTTATGTTGATTCTTAGTATAGATTTTATTGATGACAGAAATTCGTAAAACACGAATCAATATCCAACCAACTAGGTTTCCCCAAAAACCAAAACGTTCTAAACCAATTACCTGCGATACTTCTTTCGCCGTTACCAATGCCATATGTTCCAATTAGACCAACGAACAAAAATACTGTTTTTTTATTTAAATATCTTGCAAAATAATCTGAATGGTTTCTTTGTTTGTTTGTGATAACAATGTTTTTCCTCGTTGAGAAATCTCCGCTTTCGTAGTTTCGTTAAAATGACGAATGGTATACAAATCGACCTCCTTTTGGAAATCAATTTCAAACTCATTTTTCAGCTCAATATAAAAAGCATCAAAATTTCCAAACTTGTTGTCTATACATACCGAAAAACTAATGGCAGAATTCTGAATTAAATTTACTTTTAATTTATAATCGTGTAGTTTTTTAAAAATATAACTCAAGTTGTTTTCGACCATGAAAGAAAAATCATTGGCAGAAATGGATACCAAAATTTGATTTCTCTTGATAATAAAGCACGGAATATACGGTTCGAGATGGGTTCCTTTGGAAACCCGTGTACCTGTTTGGCTCGGATTGATAAAGGATTTTACATACAAGGGAATTTCTTTGTTTTGAAGTGGCTGTATGGTTTTTGGGTGAATGACCGAGGCACCATAGAATGCCATCTCAATCGCTTCTTCGTATGAAATTTGTGATAGCAGAGTAGTGTCATTAAAAACCCTAGGATCTGCGTTAAGCACCCCAGGAACATCCTTCCAAATGGTCACACTTTCTGCATTCAAACAATAGGCAAGAATTCCTGCCGTATAGTCGGAACCTTCTCTTCCTAAAGTAGTGGTGTTTTCGGTGTCGTTTCCTGCCAAAAATCCCTGAGTAATATTGAGTTTTTTAACATCAATGCGTTCATTGACTATTTGTTGAGTCAATGTCCAATCGACTTTAGCATCTCTATAATTGCTGTCTGTTTTGATATAATTTCGCACATCCAACCAGTGATTTTCTATCTGTAACACCGATAAATATCCACTTACAATTCGCGTAGACAAAAGTTCTCCAAAACAAATAATTTGATCGTAGACATAATTATATCTTTGCGAAGTATTGCGCTCTAAAAACCAATCCAATTCGTCAAACAGTACCTGAATCGTTTGATATACTGGGTGGCCTTTTTCGAATAAATCGTCCATGACCTTTTGATGATAGGCAACAATATGAGCTTTCTTGCTATTCAAATCATCTGTTTTGTAAAAATAGGCATCGATCAATTCTTCAAAAGCATTGGTCATTTTCCCCATGGCAGAAATCACTACCAAGGTATTCTCTACCCCTTGATCTTGCAATAATTTGGCAACATTTTGAACACCCTGTGCATCCTTGACAGAGGCGCCTCCAAACTTAAAAATTCTCATTGCTAATTATTTTGTACAAATTTTTCTAAATTCTCTTGATTCATTTGCACTACAGACCAATCACTTAAAATAGTAGCTCCTGTGCTTTCATAAAAATCAATCGCATTGGTATTCCAGTCAATAACTTCCCATGAAACTCTTTTGGCTCCTATACTGTGGGCATATTTTAAAACTTTTGAATACAAGGCCATCCCTACTCCTAATTTCCTTTTTTCTTGTGTTACAATCAAATCTTCCAAATGCACAATGGGTCCTTTCCAAGTAGAGTATCGCATATATATAAACGCAATACCAATAACTTTTGACGCTTCTTCGGCAACAAAAATCTTAAATTTTGGACTGTTCGAAAAACCATCTCTTTCGAGATCAGCAACTGTAACTTCTACAGCGGTAGGTTCTTTCTCAAAAATGGCTAATTCATTGATTAAATCTAGGACAGAAGGTAGATCTTCTAGGGTCGCTTCTCGTGTTATAAAACTCATGTTTTTCAATTTATAGCTCAAAGGTAATTGATTTGTAATCAATCAAAAATTAATGCAGAATAATAACAATAAAAAGGCTTTTGTTTAAAATTAAAAAACAGGGCGAAATCGATGTAGTTTTGAAAATAATTAGCATCTTTGTGAGACAAAATTGCATTTCAAAATGGCTATAAAGAATCAAACTTTAGGAGAGTTTATTATTGAAAACCAGAACGATTTTCAATATTCTTCCGGAGAACTATCACGATTGTTAAACTCCATTCGACTGGCCGCAAAGGTTGTTAACCACGAAGTAAACAAAGCAGGGTTGGTAGACATCACCGGGGCCGCTGGAGACACCAATATTCAAGGAGAAGACCAGCAAAAACTCGATGTCTATGCCAACGACACCTTTATTCAAACCATTACGAATCGAAATATCGTGTGCGGAATTGCCAGTGAAGAAGAAGACGATTTTATCAGCATCAATAGCCAAGATGCCAATCACCAAAATAAGTATGTCGTTTTAATCGATCCACTCGATGGCTCTTCCAATATTGATGTCAATGTTTCTGTAGGAACTATTTTTTCAATCTTTAGACGGGTGACCCCAGTAGGAACCCCAGTTCAAAAAGAAGATTTTTTACAATGCGGAAACCAACAAGTTGCCGCGGGATACATTGTATATGGTACCTCTACCATGCTCGTCTATACCACTGGAAATGGGGTGAATGGTTTTACCTTAAATCCTGCATTGGGAAGTTGGTACTTATCCCATCCAAACATGCAATTTCCAGAGGACGGACAAATTTATTCTGTCAATGAAGGAAATTACTTAGATTTCCCAGAGGGAATTAAACAATACATCAAATACTGCCAAGCCCAAGAAGAAAATCGCCCCTATACTAGTAGATATATTGGGTCTTTGGTTTCCGATTTTCATCGAAACATGATCAAAGGAGGCATCTATATGTATCCAAAAAGTTCTGAAAATCCAAATGGAAAATTGCGTTTATTGTATGAATGCAGCCCAATGGCTTTTATTGCCGAACAGGCCAATGGAGTTGCATCGGATGGGTTTCAACGAATTTTAGACATCAATCCTACCGCATTGCACCAACGAGTTCCCTTTATTTGTGGAAGTAAAAATATGGTTGCCAAAGCTGAAGAATTTCTAAGAGCGTTTCAAGAATAAGAGATTTCTATTTCACTATAAATTTTCAAAAAGCAAACTACTTGCCTAACCGTTTAATTATGGTTAAATTTACCCTCGTAAAAATGATACTAACTTTTAATCTATAAAAAATGGCTTTTCAATTACCAGAATTAGGATATGCGTATGACGCATTAGAACCAAATATTGATGCAAGAACTATGGAAATTCACCATACAAAACATCATAATGCTTATACAACAAAATTAAACGACGCTGTAAAAGGAACTGCTTTAGAAGGAAAATCTATTGAAGAGATCTTAACCAACTTAGACATGAGCAATGGTGCTGTTAGAAATAATGGTGGTGGTTTTTACAATCACTCTTTATTTTGGTCTGTAATGAACCCAAATAACAAAGGAACACTTGCCGGAGAATTAAAAGAAGCTATTGAGGCTGCTTTTGGATCTGAAGAAGCGTTCAAAGAAGCATTTTCGAATGCTGCTGCAACACAATTTGGCTCTGGATGGGCATGGTTGTGCGTACATAAAGGTGGAAAAGTAAGCGTTTGCTCTACTCCTAACCAAGACAATTCTTTAATGCCAGGTGTTGGTTGCGAAGGAACTCCAATTTTAGGATTGGATGTATGGGAACATGCCTATTATTTAAACTATCAAAACAGAAGACCTGACTATATCAATGCATTTTTCAATGTAGTGAACTGGAATGAGGTTGCTACTCGATATGCAGCTTCAAAATAAGCGGTAATCTTTTGAAGTGTGAAATTTCTAAAACCCGAAGCAATGCTTCGGGTTTTTTAGTAGACCTCACAGATTTCAAAAGCCTGTGAGGTCTTCGTATTTCTTAAAATTGTTCAAGAATTTGAATCCGTTTTTGGATCGGTGGATGTGTTGCAAACATTCCATTAAAAAATGAAACCAGTGATTTTTGATCTTTTTTCTTGGTGGGGTGGTCTATAAACATCTGTGCAATGTCTTCTCTTTTGACAGCTTCTATCCAAGGATCCTCAGAAATTTTCCGCAAGGCATTTGCCAAAGCCAATGGTTTTCTAGTCATTTCGGCAGCTCCAGCATCGGCCAAATATTCTCGTTTTCTTGAAAGTGAGAATCGGAAAAAAGAAGACAATATCAATCCTAAGATTCCGAGTCCGAGAACAATAAGAACAGCCCCTCCTTCTTTTTTTCCAGAACTTCTACCTGTTCTATAAAACACAGATCGGAACGCCAATTCGGTGATGAAAGAAAAGATGCCAACAAAAATGATAGACACTATTAAAAGGCGGACATCTCGGTTAATAATATGGGTGAGTTCGTGCGCAATGACCGCCTCCAATTCATCGTCGTCCAATTTTTCAATGATGCCTCGAGACAGGGTTACGGCAAAGGTTTTTTCGCTGAGCCCACTGGCAAAAGCATTTAAAGAAGTATCTTCAATGATAAAAATTTTGGGCATTTTGATCCCTTGAGACATACAGAGGTTTTCTACCAAATTGTAAACTCGCTTGTGTGTTTTCCGTTGTAAAGGCTTGGCACTTGTTGCACGTTGAATTAACGATGCATGTGAAAACCATGCAATTAAAAACCAAACAGCTACAATGAAAATGACATAGGGAATGGTTCCCAAAAAAGCATCATGAATTGCTGCCATCGAGATTTCTGCATCGGTAGATCCTGAATAGAAAAAGAAAAAAAAGAGCCATACCAATCCCAAAAGCAATAATGGAAAAGCCAACAGTAATACAATCGATTTAAAATTATTGCTACTTATTTGAGATTGTAACCCAATGTATTTCATGTATTAAAAGGCAATATGAGGTGCCTCGTCGAGTTTTGCTCTTTGCGTACCTCCCAAGTCAAACATCGATCCTTTCTGAAAAGAAAACATCCCAGCAATCAGGTTTGAAGGAAAGGTTTCTACGGCATTGTTGTACTCTTTTGTAGAGGAATTAAAGAACCTTCTGACGGCGGATAATTTATTTTCAATATCAGAAATCTCTTCCTGAAATTGCATAAAATTACTACTTGCCTTTAAATCTGGGTAGGCTTCTACTGCGATGTTCAACCCACTTAAGGCTGAAGACATTTGATGTTCTGCAGCAATTTTTTCGTCAATGGTCGTGGCATTTAATGCTCCAGCTCTGGCGGCCGTAACGGCAGTCAATACTTTTTCCTCATGTTTCATATAGCCCTTTACGGTCTCTAATAACTGAGGAATCAAATCGTATCGTTGTTTCAATTGAACATCAATATCTGCAAAAGCATTTTCCCGATTGTTGCGAAGTTTCACTAGTCGATTGTACAGTGAAACCAATAGCAATACCAAAATTGCAATGCATCCTATAATTATAATGGTTGGTGTCATAAATGATACATTTAAACTTAATCAAAGATAACGGATTCTTATTGAATAATCAAATAGGACTAATAGGCCCTTTTATCATTTCCTTCATAAAAATTGATAAAGGCTTGATTGACGACTCTATTTCCTCCTGGTGTTGGATAATCTCCTGTAAAATACCAATCTCCTAAATTATCTGGACAGGCTTTGTGCAAACCTTCAACCGATTGATAAATAACATCAACATCAGCTTTGATGTCTTTTGTTTTTAACATTTCTGCGATTTTAGCAGAAACTTCTTCGGTCGTAAAAGGAGCATAAATTTCCTTCACAAAATTGACGATGTCCTCATCTTGAAAGGATTGCTGTGCTTTCGATTTCTGATATACCTCATCTACAATTGCATATTGATTGGTATCTTTCAACAACTCAATGGCCGCTTTAAAAGCAATAAATGCTTCAATTCTAGCCATGTCAATTCCGTAACAATCTGGATATCGAATTTGTGGCGCAGAAGAAACGACCACAATTTTCTTCGGATTCAATCGGTCTAATATCTTGATAATACTTTTCTTCAAGGTGGTTCCTCGAACAATACTATCGTCGATAATGACAAGATTGTCTGTCGATTTTACAACCCCATAGGTTACATCATACACGTGCTCTACCAAATCATCTCTACTGCTATCGTCTGCAATAAAAGTTCTTAATTTTGCATCTTTGATCGCAATTTTCTCAAATCGAGCTCTCTCAGATAAAATTTCGGTAACTCTCTTTGCCGATAAGGCTTTGCCTCCTGCTAGTATTTTGGCTGTTTTTTGCTGATTTAATAAATCCTCTGCAGCTTCTGTCATTCCGTAAAATGAAGTTTCAGCAGTGTTGGGGATGTATGAAAAAACAGTATTGGAAACATCTGAATCGATGGATTTTAAAATTTGAGGGAAAACCAATTTTCCTAAATTTTTACGTTCTTCATAAATACTTGCATCACTTCCTCTAGAAAAATAAATTCGTTCAAAAGAACAAGCTTTTTTTGCTTTTTGTTCTAAAACAGGCTGGATAGAGGTTTTTCCATTTTTCTTAATGATCAGTGCATGTCCTCTTTCCAATTCTTTCACTTCTTCAATCTTTACATTGAAAACCGTTTGAATAACGGGTCTTTCGGAAGCTACTACCACCACCTCATCATCTTCGAAAAAATAAGTAGGGCGTATTCCGTTAGGATCTCTTAGTACAAAAGCATCGCCATGCCCTACCAAACCTGCAATGGCATAGCCACCATCCCAGTTTTTTGCAGATCTTTTTAAGACATTTTGCAAATCTAAATTTTCTTCAATAAAGGGTGAAGCATCTTTTTTGCTAAAGCCTTTTTCTTTTGCTCTTGCATACAAACTAGCAACTTCATCTTCTAAAAAATGCCCGATTTTCTCCATTACGGTCACCGTATCTGTAAACTCTTTTGGGTGCTGACCCAATTCAACCAACTCTTCTAACAATTGTTTCGAATTGGTCATGTTAAAATTCCCGGCAACGATTAAATTTTGATGACGCCAATTACTTTGACGCATAAAAGGATGCACACTTTCGATACTATTTTTACCAAAAGTACCGTAACGAACATGTCCAAGAAATAAATTTCCAATATATGGCATGTTTTCTTCTTGCCATGCAACATCCTCCTTCTTATCGGGATGTTGTTCTAAAACACCGTTGAGTCGATCGTTGATTTGTCCAAAAATATCTTGAATTGGTTGCGATTTGTTGGAACGAATTCTACTAACATATCGAGTTCCTGGAGCAACATTAAATTTTACACTTGCAAAACCAGCGCCATCTTGCCCTCGATTGTGCTGCTTTTCCATCAATAAATACATTTTGTTGATTCCGTAAAAAGCAGTACCGTATTTGTCTTTATAAAACTGTAAAGGTTTTTTTAATCGAACAAGTGCAATTCCACATTCGTGTTTAATAGCGTCACTCATCAGTAATTTCGTTTTAGTTGGGTATTGTTAATCTTTATGTTTTTAAAAAAAAATCCGCAGTCGGAACTACGGATTAAAATTAAGCTAATTTTATATCAAATTGTGTTAAATCTTTGAAAGCTTGCAAACGGTTCTTCACTTGGTCTGCGCTAAGGGTTTGCATACGCTCTGTACCAAACTTCTCTACACAAAAAGAAGCGAGGTTGGCTCCATAGATCACTGCATTCTTCATATTGTCAAAGGAAACATCTTCTGTTTTGGCAAGATATCCACAAAAACCTCCTGCGAAAGTATCTCCAGCTCCAGTTGGATCAAATACTTCTGCCAAAGGGAGTGCTGGTGCATAAAACATTTTTCCATTATGAAACAACAAAGCACCGTGTTCTCCTTTTTTAATGACCACATATTTGGGACCCATCGCATGAATTTTCTTTGCGGCATTTACCAAAGAATATTCTCCTGAAAGCTGTCTAGCTTCTTCATCATTTATAGTAATCACATCGACGCGTTTTAAAACCGTATGTAAATCCTCTAAAGCAATATCCATCCAAAAATTCATCGTATCCAAAACGACTAATTTGGGCCTTTGAGCCATTTGATCTAAAACGGAGACTTGCGTTAATGGGTGTAAATTTCCTAGCATTACAATCCCAGCATCTTTAAAACTTTCTGGAACTACTGGTGAAAATGTTTCTAAAACATTGAGCTCTGTAATTAAGGTATCTCGAGAATTCATATCGTTGTGATACTTCCCGCTCCAGAAAAAAGTTTTTCCTTCTTTTACAATCTCAATTCCATCGGTATTGATTCCTTTCCCATTCATCATTTCCAAATAGGCTGCAGGAAAATCTCCACCAACAACAGAAACCACTCCCGTTTGCACCCCAAATTGACTGGCTGCCAATCCAACGAAAGTTCCAGAACCACCTAAGATTTTATCTGTTTTTCCAAAAGGGGTTTCAATGGCATCAAAAGCGACAGTTCCTACTGCTAATAATTTACTCATTTCTTATATTTTATACGTAATTTTGCAGAGCAGAAAAAACGCTTTTTTTAGAGACACAAAAATAAGTTTTAAAAATGACTATCAAAGAAATACAGGAAGAAATTATTGATGAGTTTTCGATGTTTGACGATTGGATGGATCGCTACCAATATATTATAGACCTCGGAAAATCGTTGCCCATCATTGATTCTAAATTTAAATTGGATGAAAACTTAATCAAAGGGTGCCAATCTAAAGTTTGGCTGTATTCTGAGTTAGAAAACGAAGTGATCAAATACACTGCCGATAGTGATGCTATTTTAACCAAAGGAATTGCAGCCTTATTGCTACGTGTGTTTTCGGGACAACCCCCCAAAGATATTTTAAGTGCCGAAACAGATTTTATTGATGCCATTGGCCTCAAAGAACACTTAAGTCCTACAAGGGCAAATGGGTTGGTTTCGATGATCAAACAAATAAAAATGTACGCGATTGTACAACAAACACGATTATAAATTAAATACCTTACAAGATGACAGATAAAGAATTAGATGAGATTGGCGACAAAATTGTACGTGTTTTAAAAACCATTTATGATCCTGAAATCCCTGTAGACATCTACGAGTTAGGATTGATATACGATGTTTTTGTCTCTGAAGAATACAATGCCAAAATATTAATGACACTTACCTCTCCAAACTGCCCAGTAGCAGAAAGCCTACCGGTTGATATTGAAGAAAAAATAAAATCTATCCAAGAAATTAATAGTTGTGAAGTAGAAATTACGTTCGATCCTACTTGGACACAAGAAATGATGAGCGAAGAAGCAAAATTAGAATTGGGCATGCTATAGGTTTTTTGTGCTTTTAGCCTTTAGAAAAAAACTTCATACTTTCAAAACACACACATGGAAAAAGAAATCGTTAATAGAGTTGCCAACAGCAAATTAAAAACCTTTGATTTGGAAGAACTTTATCCTGAAGGAAAAAGAGTGCTGTTTGATATCAAAGACTGGTTGTTTGAAGAAATCATTTTAAAAGAAGTCGATTTCAGAAGTTCAGTAAAAAATCACGATTGGACCCAATACAAAAACTGTTTTGTGGCCATTCATTGTTCTGTGGATGCCATCATTCCTTCTTGGGCTTTTATGTTAATTACCGCAGAAATAACTCCTTTTGCAAACAAAGTAGTTATTGGAAATTTGGAATTATTAGAAACAGTACTCTACCAAGAATTGTTAGAATTTATCGATTTTTCACCCTTTACAGATGCCCCCGTAATTATTAAAGGATGTGCAGAAAAGCCGATTCCAAATACTGCTTTTGCATTTTTAATTGGGAAATTGCAACCCATCGCAAGTTCCATCTTATTTGGGGAAGCGTGCTCTACAGTTCCGCTATATAAATCTAAAAAATAGCTTAGTTTTAATATTTATTTTATTTTTTTAAAAAAAATAGCTTGCAATAATAAAATCAAAAATTCGTTTTTCCTAAGTTTATTTGTGAAATTAAAATACTGATTTACAGTTAAATATATTGTTTAGTTGTAGTTTAGATTGATAGAATACGAAAAGCTTTAAGTAAAAAAGGATCGAATTCCTTTTTTTACTTTTTAAAAAAAAGTATTTTGCCAACAATAATAAATACAAAAAAATGAAAAAATATCTTTTCTCACTTTTATTGGTCAGCATTGGTTTTTTTACAAACGCACAAACAGTTGAAGAATTAAAACAAAAACAAGCTCCTAAAAAGGCTGAAATCAAAAAACTACAAAAAGAGGTCGCAGCTTTACAAGCACAAATTGATGCACTTCCTGGCTGGAGGGTTGGCGCATTTGGAACCATTGGAGGGAGCCTATCTGGCTTTAACAATTGGTACTCAAGAACAGCGCCCAATGCTGCTGCAGGAAATATTGGAATCACCATCAATGGCTTTGCAAATTTAATTCAAAAAAAATATTTTTGGAAAAATTCGGCAACCCTAAATTTGGGTTGGGTCAAATTAGACGATAAATCTATAGCTGGAGATGAAGGTTTTGAGACTGCGACCGATGTGTTTACCATTTCCTCTTTGTACGGGAAACGCATCAATAAAAAATGGGCAGCCTCTGCTTTGGTAGAGTACAGAACTTCGATCATCGATAATTTTAACGATCCTGGTTATGTGGATTTTGGAGGTGGTTTTACTTGGACTCCTATAGAACAATTGGTCGTTGTAATTCACCCAGGAAACTACAACTTTGTTTTCAGTAAAGGAGAAACTGTTTTTGAATCTTCTTTAGGAGCAAAATTGATTGCAAACTATGAAACAAAAATCAAGATGCTAAGTATAAAATCGAATGTATCGATGTACCAAAGTTATGAAACGAATAATTTGTCTAACTGGACATGGACAAACGCTCTTGGATACACTTTATTTAAAGGAATTGGATTGGGTTTTGAACTTGGACTCCGTCAAAACAAACAAGAGGCCTTAAACAATGCATTAATGACAGACCCAAATGCAGACTTCAATAAAGTCGACAATAAATTACAATCCTATTGGTTGTTGGGAATGAGTTATGCTTTTTAAAAAAGAGAAGTACAAAAAAACCTCAGGCATTGCTTGAGGTTTTTTTATGATGTGTATTTGATCGACTGAGACAGGAATTTCCAATCTATTTACTCAGAAAATTCGTCGTATAAGAAGTTATTATAAGGAAAACGCTCAATATGAATCTTTTTAACCTCATTGTAGGTTTTCTCTTTAAAGTCTTCCAAATTGTCTTTATTCAACGCAGAGATAAAGATACTTTCTATCTCGTAATCATTCATCCAAGTCTTTTCCCAATCTGCTAAAGTGTAGTGTTCTTTCGTTTTTTCGGTAATCAAATCATCTGCATCAATCGTCTCGTGCTCATAATTGTCTATCTTATTAAAAACCATTACGGTAGGCTTGTTTGCACACTTAATATCTGCTAAGACTACATTCACAGAAGCAATATGATCCTCAAAGTTGGGATGTGAAATATCAACCACATGTAATAAAAGATCTGCCTCCCGAACCTCATCTAGGGTCGATTTGAAAGACTCGACCAATTGCGTGGGTAATTTTCGAATGAATCCAACAGTATCAGTCATTAAAAATGGGATGTTCTTGATGACCACTTTTCGTACCGTGGTGTCTAAAGTTGCAAATAACTTGTTTTCAGCAAAAACATCACTTTTACTGATGACATTCATTAAAGTTGATTTCCCAACGTTGGTATAGCCCACCAATGCAACCCGAACCATTTGTCCACGGTTTTTTCTTTGCACCGCCATTTGTTTGTCTATGGTAAGCAACTTCTTTTTAAGTACTGCTATTTTATCTCGAATGATCCGTCTGTCTGTTTCAATTTCTGTTTCACCAGGTCCACGCAAACCAATTCCCCCTTTTTGCTTATCCAAGTGCGTCCAAAGCCTTGTCAAACGGGGTAATAAATATTGGTGCTGAGCAAGTTCAACCTGAGTTTTTGCCGAGCTAGTTTGTGCTCTTTGTGCAAAAATATCTAAGATTAAATTGGTTCTGTCTAGAATTTTACAATCTAGAATTTTTTCAATATTTCTTAATTGTGCAGGAGAGAGTTCATCATCAAAAATAGCGGTACCAATCCGGTGCGTTTCTATATAACTTTTTACCTCTTCCAATTTCCCCGTTCCTAAAAAGGTTTTAGGGTTGGGTTTTTCCATCTTTTGAACAAAGCGCTTCACAGTGATCCCTCCAGCAGTTTCGGTTAAAAACTCTAGCTCGTCTAGGTACTCTTCAGATTTTGTTTCGTCTTGTAATTGGGTAATTACACCAATTAAAACGGCCTTTTCGGAGATTGCTTCTCTTTGGTCTATCATAGGCTACAAAAGTAAACCAAATCTTATTATTTCAATACAAAAAACCCCAATATCACATTGGGGTTTTTCTTATTAACTCAAAAATGTTCTCTTTTCCTTTACATAATCTTTTTAGTGTCTTTTTTATCAATCACAATCATAAGATACTACAAAAGTATTGCTTTTGTAGAAGGCTAGAGCAATCTTAATGTTACCAAAAAGAACCCTTTAGGTTATGAATTTATTTTGTGAAACCAATCAGGACTCGTTTTTGAAATCAAAAAAGAGCGGTAACCTACTAAAATGAATTCTAGAAATGCTGACAAAAACTAGTCTTTTCCTTGGTTTTGAAAAGCGTCTCGTAGTTTCTGGTCGTTTAAAATGTATTTCTTGTATTTGCCGTCTTTGTATCTGTGGTAAATAAAAATAGGCATCAATAAGAAAGAAAAATAGAAAATTCCTAAGCCCATTACGAGTTGTGCTTTTTGGTGCTCTAGCTGTATCAAAAAAATACCTACAGCAATCCAAACGATAAAAATGACAAACATTATTTTTAAAAGGTACTTCATGCTACAAATTTACAAAAGTTCTTTCTTTAATGATGACAGAAATCAAATTGTATCAAGTCGTCACTTCAATCAATTTATTTCGATAAGCCGTAAGCAATTTCGATTTCGAAATAAATCCAACATATTTTTCATTTTTTACCACGGGTAAATTCCACGCATTACTCTCCTTAAATTTCTGCATCACTTGCTCTACAGAATCGTCTAGAAAAATAATTTCTGGAGCAGATTTCATGAAATCGGAAACAAAGGTCGTTTCGTACTCCAATTGATTGAACATAATGGAACGAATATCGTCTAAGACCACAATTCCTAAAAATCGTTTTTCTTGATCCAAAACTGGAAAAATATTTCTTTGTGATTTTGCTACCGATTTCTTGAGCATTTCTCCCAAATTCATTTCGGGTGTAATGGGTTTGAAATTTCTTTCTATCAAAGTATCGATTCGCATCATCATCAAAACATTTTTATCTTTATCATGAGTAATGAGCTCACCTCTCTTTGCCAATTCTACGGTATAAATCGAATTGGAAATAAAATATTTTGTAAAGGCAAAACTAATGGCAGAAACCAACATCAATGGCACAAAAAGCTCATAACCTCCTGTAATTTCAGCAATCAAGAATATGGCTGTTAGGGGGGCATGTAAAACCCCAGCCATTAAACCCGTCATACCGATCAAAGTGAAATTGGATTCAGAAACTGAAAACCCCAATTGATTGATGATTTTTGCGATCGCATTTCCAAGTGCAGAACCCATAAATAAAGTTGGGATAAAAATCCCTCCAACCCCTCCTGCGGCAAAGGTCGTAGTCATTGCAATCGCTTTAAAAATAGCAATAATCAGCAACATCAAAACAACCGTATAGACGTTTTGTAAATCAATATCATACGGAATATCTTTTAAAGCTTTTGCAGTATTTCCTTCCAATAAATTCGTCATCAAACCATAGCCCTCCCCATACAAAGGGGGAATTAAATACAACATGATTCCAATGGCAATTCCACCAATAAGCAACTTTTTGAAAGGACTTTTAAACCTGTCAAAAAAGCGTGTGATTTTAAAATACATTTTAGAAAAATACACTGAGGCAATTCCTGTTAAAAATGCCAAAACAATATAAAAAGGAATGTCTCGAACTTGGAAAACATCGATCAATTGAAAACCAAACAATACATCGGTTCCCACAAAAAAATACGAAGTGATGACCGCAGCAACCGATGCCAATAACAGCGGAACCAAAGAAGCAAAAGCTAGGTCTAAACTAAAAATTTCTATGGCAAAAATGATGGCCGCAATAGGAGCTTGAAACATGGAAGACATGGCACCAGCAGTGGCACACCCTATGAGTAACATTCTGGTCTTTGCATTCATATGAAACAGTTGCGCAATATTTGAACCCAAAGCAGCTCCTGTACTCACCGCTGGTCCTTGCAGTCCTGCAGAGCCTCCAAAACCAACTGTCAAAGGCGCGGTAAGTAGTGATGCAAACATTTTGGACCGCTCTATCATTCCGTTTCTTTTTGAAATGGCATGTAGGGTGGTAGAAATTCCATGACCGATTTCTTTTTTTATGACAAATTTCTTGATGAAGTACACTAAAAACAAGCCAATGATTGGAAAAATAAAATACAATGAATACTGATATTCCTTGATGAGCTTTCCTTGCAACAAGCTTTCAATTAAAAAGGTTAAATCTTTTAAAATATAGGTTCCTAAACCCGCCATAAAACCCACCAAGACACTCAAAACATAAATGAATTGTCGTTCTGAAATATGCTTATATCTCCAGATCAAAATTTTCTTTAACACGTTATATTTGGCTGGCATCTCCTATGGGTTCATCTGTCTAAAATACATTCTTACTTAAGCTGCATCTTCATTGTTGATCTCCTTCAGCAATCCAAAGGCAAAGTAACCAATAAAAACTGCTCCAAGAGCAATGCAAATCCACATAAAAAGAGGGGTTTGCCAAAATGTTAGCGGTTTTAATTCTTCACTTTGAGTTGGAGTTGTAGAAAAATGACCAATAGAAATATCATCAATCACTTTTGTATTGCTTGAAATAAAATTTTCCAAATCATAGGAAGGCATTTGCAAGTCTGGATCAATAAGCAATTGATAGGTTTCTTGAGCTTGTAACTGAGCAATCAAATAGACGGGTTTCTGAAACAAGCGAACCGCTTCGATCTGTAAAGGTGGATTGTCTTGATTGTCAATTTCCAAAACAAACTCCTTTGCATTCAGATGAGACAGCACAAAATGATTGTCCTTTTTAGAATGCAACTGAAATTGAGCCATCTCAACCTCGATGATTTCCTCTCGTTTTTTTATTTTTTTGGTCTTTTGAACCAGCAGTCTCGCATTTCTGGAAAAAAATTGGGTATTGATGGCAAAAGAAATCCGATGGATCTTGTGCGATGTTGCTGCCCTAAATTTTATACGAGTGCTTTTGTTATTTTTATTGGGAAGTACCTCTTGTTGAAAAGCAGAAATTTCGATGGGTTTTTGCGTAAAAAAAGAACTTTGATGTACTCCAACATTCAAAATATGAATGGGAAGTGTTTCGCGATCCTTAAAATTGATTTTTATAAATTTATAAGAGTGCAACGGAAGATCGATTGTTTTTTCAACAACAGTGCCGTTTCGAGAATTCAAACCTCCAAGTTGTCCGTTTGTAACCAATCCGTACCAAGTACGTTGATCATTACTTCCAAATACCGTATACTTTTTGGTGCTGTCTGTATTGGCTATTTGCAAGCCAATACGCTCTTGAATAAGACCCTCTGTATTTTGTATCACAATTGAGGTGATCGAATCTTTGATAATTTCTTTAGAAAAAATCGAAATCGGTTGAAATGTAGAAAAGCGTTGGTCAGAATTATAAATAAGCACATAGGGAACTTCTAAATTCTGAGAGTCTACGATTCGTAACGAATTAAGATTTTCCTGTGCTGCAGATCGAATTTCTGGAGTAAGAAGCAAGCGATACAAACCTTCTTTCGATACAGGGGGTATGTTTCCCGTATAGTCTTGCGCAAACCCCATTAAAGAAACAAAAAAGGCAATTAAAATACTAATTTTTTTCATCTTGAGTCGTTTTTTCAGAGGCTTCATCTACAACTAATTTTCTGATTTTCTGATAGACAAAAGAAATGACTAAAACCAATACCCCTAATAATATAAAGGCAATGATTTTCCCTGTTTCTGAAACATTTTTAATGTCGTATAAAAATAATTTTACGATGGTAATCCCCAATAATGTCAAAGCAATGATTCGAACATTTTTCCATTCTTTTTTAATTCCGATAATCAGGAATATAAAGGAGAATGCTCCCCAAAGAATCGGATATCCTATTTTTACAATTTGTGTTTTCAGCGTAGTAATTTGCTGATTCACAAAGTATTTTCTACCATAAAGACCTCCCTCAGGAATTTCGTTAAGATCTATAATACTATTTGAAAAATACAAACTATGCACCATGATTTCATTGCTTAAAATATAAACCACCGAAAACACAAAGATCCACGGAAGCAATTTCAAACGCTTTGGTTGTATCTTAAATACGCTCGTTGTATGTTGAACAAATTGATACCCGAAGTAGCCCAAAGACCCCAAAATAAGATAATGCAATACAAAAGCATACTGAGTATTGAGCTCTTTTACGTAGTTTTCTACAAGCTCATTCGCTGGAAGCGCATAAAATTGAAACAGATAGGAAAAGACCGATACGATTCCCAGTACAAAGATCCCTTTGGTAAAATTTTTCTTTTGAAAAAAGCTGTTGAAGTACCATAACAAGCTCATAAAAACAAAATGATATGCAACCGATAAAGAGAGTGCAGAAGCCTTATTTGCTAAAAATTGAGTTGCTTGATGATGCACTTCCAAAATCCCCATAAAATAAGAAATCACAATAGCCAAGATCAAAACAATGTTGCCATGAATTGTAGTCTTCGCATTTGAAACGCTCTCCTGAGTGTTGTCCTCTTTTTGCAAGAACCAATACGATAAAAACAGTGAAGCAACTACAACAAAACCAGCAATACATACAGGATTCAATACAATAGAAAGTTCTTCTAAAGAAGCATATCGTTTCCAATCTAACAACAAACTAAAAACAGCCAAAATTTGTACAACTATTGAGCCCGTCTTAAAAGCATTGATAGTTGATTTTTGAAATAACCAGAGTAACAACACCGCTTCAGCTGCCCAAAAAAGAGTGATTTGATTTCCTTCAAATTGAATTGGAATGGTAAGAGTGACAAAGGTGAGTGCCAAGCCGATTAGCAGAAAAATAGCATTTTTCTCTAGTCCAAATTTTCTGTACAAAATAGAAGCATAACACAAATTGTACACCGCCAACATTAAGGTGAATAATCCTGTATAATTTGAGTCCCAGTGTTTTAAAATGGTCATTCCCATCCCAAAGAAAAAGAAGGTGTTTGCTACTAAAATAAAGTATTCGATGGTTGAAAATTTTCCTTTGTTTTGAAGATTGTTGAAAACTATAGTAATGCTGAAAATAAAATAAAAGAGCGTCGCAAATAACAAAGCACCAGTGTGTGAAAATTCTGTTTGACTAATTTTGATTAAAAGCCAAGAACCATAAAGGAGCGAGGTAAATACAAATGCTAAAATAGTCGCAATCTTCCATTTTTTGAAGTAGGAAACTCCTAAAATTCCGATATTTAAAATGGCGATATAACTCAATAATACCCGATAATTTCCTTCACCAGTACTCACCATAAAAGGCGCTGCAAAACCGCCAATCAATGCCAAAACAGCCAATTCTTGTCGATTGTAAGAAACCGACACCAAGGTACTAAAAGCAGTGATCAAAACCATGATAGAAAAGGCAACTGTTTGACTAAACAATTGGTATTCATGAAATGCAATATAGATGGTAAAATATAAAATACTGATGGCTCCAGACACCAACACTGAGCTGAATGCGACATAGTTTTTCTTTAATTTATGGGCAACTGCCATTACCAATGCGCCACATAAAACACCAATTCCAACTCTTGCCGATTCGGTAATCCAATCTTTATCAATGGCATATTTTACAAAGAAGCTAATTCCTAAGACTAAAATTAAAATCCCAATTTTGTTGATTAAATTTTCTCCAATAAACGTTTCTAAATCTGGATTGTTTTCTTTGAACTTTTCAATTAAAGACTTTTGTGGAACTCTCTTTTTGGGTTTTTCTACATGAGTTTTTGATGCTTTTTGCGCTACAATTGGTTTTGGAGTTTTTGAAGTGCTGTCCGAAAATGAGACCACAGGCGGTTCTTCAATTTTGTCTGGCTGCTCTTCTAAGGGTTTTTCACTGCGAATCGCTATTTCTATTTCTTTTGGAATTGCCAATTCTTCTGGCTTGGCAACTTCTTGTGCTTTTGCGGGCATTGCAGAAGTCATTGTTTTTTCAGAAATCATTTGAATTCGATCATTCAGTTGATCAATGTTCTTTTTTAGTTTGCTAAAATTTGAGTGTTGTCTTGTATAAATCAGTACTAAGAACATAATGGCAATGAGCAGTAGAAAAACTTCCATGGTTTTTTGTATTGGCTTGTTGGATCAAAAGTAAGTTTTATTTTATAAAACCCATACTATAAAAAATAGAGATCAAAAGCTGAAATTCAAAAAGACCTTACAAGATTCAAAAATCTGCAAGGTCCTCTCTCTTCTTGTAATCAAACAGATCGACCCAAAGGTCGCTCAAAATAGCACTTTTCTTATTTCAATAGGAAGAAATGACCCCCCTTATTTTTGTTGAATATCCAATTGAATACTCAATTCTTTCAATTGTGCTGGGTCTATAAAAGCAGGCGCATCGATCATAACATCGCGACCTGAATTATTTTTTGGGAAAGCAATAAAATCACGAATCGTTTCTTGTCCGCCTAAAATTGCCACCAATCGATCCAAACCAAAAGCCAAGCCTCCATGAGGAGGTGCTCCATATTCAAAGGCATCCATCAAGAATCCAAATTGAGCTTTTGCCTCTTCTTGAGAAAACCCTAAATGACGCAACATGGTTGCCTGAGTTTGCTTGTCGTGAATTCGAATAGAACCTCCACCAATTTCATTTCCGTTTAAAACCAAATCATAGGCATTTGCTTTTACATCCCCTGGATGCGTATCTAACAATTCGAGTTGCCCTGGTTTTGGGGAAGTAAATGGATGGTGCATGGCATGATAATGACCTGTTTCTTCATCCAATTCTAACAATGGGAAATCAATCACCCATAATGGTGCAAATACTTTTGGATCTCTCAATCCTAAACGAGTTGCCAATTCCATTCTTAAAGCAGATAACTGCGCTCTTACTTTGTGGGTTGCTCCAGATAAAATACAGATTAAATCTCCTGCTTTCGCATTGGTTTTTTGAGCCCATTGTGCCAAATCTTCTTGATCGAAAAACTTATCTACAGACGACTTGAAAGTTCCATCATCGTTGACACGACAATAGACCATCCCCAAAGCTCCTACCTGAGGTCTTCGAACCCAATCAATGAGCTTGTCTATCTCTTTTCTTGTATAGCTGTTTCCACCAGGAACAGCAATTCCAACTACCAATTCAGCAGCATTAAATACGGAAAATTCTTTGTGCTGTGCAATAGAATTTAGTTCGCCAAACTCCATTCCAAAACGGATGTCTGGTTTGTCATTTCCATAAATTCTCATGGCGTCGTCATAAGACATTCTTGGAAATTCTGCAACTTCAACACCGTTGATTTCTTTAAGCAAGTGGCGAGTCAATCCTTCAAAAATTGTTAAAATATCTTCTTGCTCCACAAAGGCCATTTCACAGTCAATTTGCGTGAATTCCGGTTGTCTGTCTGCACGTAAATCTT
>Ga0257120_1000726_pt1 | contig 23606 bp, 16 predicted proteins | sample SI106_10metaG_FD_190153 | JGI IMG/M metagenome (GOLD analysis project Ga0257120, IMG submission 190153) | Marine microbial communities from Saanich Inlet, British Columbia, Canada - SI106_10 | ecosystem: Environmental > Aquatic > Marine > Inlet | place: Canada: British Columbia | collected... | reverse complement strand
TTGTTGGACAAATTGCAAAAATTAAAGGATGTACTGTAATTGGTATTGCTGGTGGAAAAGATAAATGTGACTATCTTTTAAATGAATTGGGTTTTGATGCAGCTATTGATTATAAATCTGAAAATATCTATGAAGCCTTAAAAGAAAAATGTCCGAAAGGAATTGATGTTTATTTTGACAATGTTGGGGGTGAAATTTTAAACGCTGCATTATCTAAACTTAGAATGCACGCTAGAATAGTTATTTGTGGTGCTATTTCACAATACAACAATAAAGTATTGGTAAAAGGTCCCAGTAATTATTTGAGTTTACTTGTTAATAGAGCAACTATGCAAGGTATGGTTGTTATGGATTATGCAAAAGATTATAAAAAAGCTGCTGAAGAAATGGGTATGTGGATAGCTCAAGGGAAGTTAAAATCTAAAGAAGATATCTATGACGGTATTGAAAACTTTCAAGAAACCTATGCACGCTTATTTAACGGTAATAAAAAAGGAAAATTAGTTTTAAAAGTTATAGAAGACTAAACTTTGGAGCATTTTTTTCAATGTCCGCATTGCTGGGAAGAAATATCAATGATTTTAGACAGTAGTATTAGACAGCAAACTTATATAGAAGATTGTGAAGTATGTTGCAATCCTATTGAAGTTACGCCTATATTTCAAGCACAAGAACTTATTGCTTTTGAGAGCCAATCTTTAGAGCAATGAGTTTTTTTATGAAAGCGGATTCTTCCACAAAAACTTTTCAAATAATTGAATCCAATCTTCTGAAAAAGATGATTTTAGGACTAATTTTTGTTCTGTAAATGGGTGAGTAAATTCTAAGGAGCCTGCATGTAAAAAAAGGTTTTTCCAGCCAAATTGCTCTTCATACATGGTGTCGTGGTTTTTGTCACCATATTTAGCATCGTTTATTAACGGAGTAGAAACTTTATTCATATGAATGCGCAACTGATGCATTCTTCCGGTTTTAGGTTGCAATTCTACCAAACTATATCGTGAAGAATCATAGGGTTTTACAGGTATGTCTAGTATAATTTTATCTAAGAGTTTTACATGAGTTTCTGCTTCTTTATACACATCTGCATCTCTTCCTTTTACTGGAGAGTCTATAATTTTAAATTCTTGAGCAAAACCACGAACCAGTCCGTAATATATTTTCTGAATCTGGTTATTGGTAAATAAGGACTGAAAAGAAGCAACATACTCTCTTTTAGAAGCCAATAAAATAATTCCAGAAGTTTTTCTATCTAATCTATGGATAGGGTAGTACCTAGTACCTAATTGATGCTCAATTAATTGCAATAATGATTCTTCATCTATTTTATTTCTAGAATGATGTGCGTGATGAACCAATACATTGTTAGGTTTGGTTACCAACAAACAATAGCTGTCTTGATAGATAATTTCTAAAGACATTAAGCAGATTTTTTAACAAATAATAACAGAAGTAAAGAACCAAAACCACAGGCTGCAAAACCAATAAATAATGGCAGGGCAGTGGTCTCTACAAAACCACCAATAAACGTAGCAATAGGCACCGCCATAATGGTAGAAACAAAGCCGTTAATAGCAGCTCCAATTCCTGCAATATGCCCCAAAGGCTGCATTGCTAATGATCTTACGTTACCAAATAGGAAACCAACAGAAAAAAACTGTAGCGCTAGAAAAAGTACTAAAATGCCAATACTTGGGTTGGTTTCTCCATAAAAGATACTAATGTACAGAAGAGAAGTTAGAGAAAATAATATTGAAAAAATAGTCACTAATTTTTTCATTCCAAACCTAACAACCAGTGTGCCATTAGTAAAAGTAGCCACACCAACAGAAAAAGCCAAGGCACCAAATATATAAGGAAATTCATCTACTAATCCGTATTGAACCTCAAATATATGCTGAGAAGTGCTAAGAAAAACCATAAAAGATCCGGTAGCTAATCCAGAGATTAAGGTAAAAATAATGGCAGATCTATATTTTAAAAACTCTTTAGAACCACTGATAAAAATAGCCATTGAAAACTTTTTCTTATACGCCGGAGGAAGTGTTTCTGGTTGTCTTTTCCAAAACCAACACAACACTACAATACCAAATAATAACTGACTGTAAAAGATAGATTCCCAACCATAGTTGTCTAACAAAAATTTACCTAAGGTAGGAGCAATAATTGGTACCAGAATAAAAATAGTAACCACAAAAGACATTATTTTAGCCATATAATCGCCTTCAAAACGATCTCTAATCATGGCAATGCTAATAGATCTAGAAGCAGAAAGTCCTATTCCTTGAAGAATACGACCAACAACCATTATTTCTATGCTGGGAGCTGCAATACATAAAAAACTAGCCAATACAAATACTGCAAACCCAATGTAAACAACAGGTTTTCTTCCAAAACTATCTGATAATGGCCCAAAAATTAACTGTCCGAAACCTAGACCTAAAAAAATCATGGTAATTAATAGTTGATTTTCCCCAGCACTTGTAGTACCAACAGAAAGGCCTATTGGTTTTAAAGCTGGGAGAATTGTATCTATAGACAAGGCTACAATAGACATCAAACAAGCCATTAACAGTATGAATTCTAACTGAGAAGTACCCGTTTTTTTTGTATCTATTGAAGGTTTTTTTGAAATCATTGCGCAAAAGTAGCCTATTTTACAATTAGACTAGAATAGTTTTCTTCTTTTTATTCCTATGCTATGGGAGTGAGTGATCTCAACAACACAAAAAAACTATTTAACATAATATAAATTATAGTACAAATATACAGTAATTTCTGTATAGCCGTATTTCAGGCTATTTACACATAATATCAGATATAATACCTTTAGGTTTATATCGATAGATATTATGTTAAAAGAAATCGACTTTAGGAGATTCATGAACTCCTTTAAAAAACAATAAAAATAGCGTGAACTAAATTACGGCTAATTAACTTCTGGATTTTATTTGATAGCTATAATTCTCTATGGAGTTTATATTGAGCGAAGTCGAAATATAAAATATCCCAAAATGTTTTCATTTATATTTAATCTGTTTTACTTGGGTCATTAAAAATTCTACAAGTATAATTCAACACTCGTTTAAATTGAATATTCAGTACTTAGTACAAAACTTTTTCTAATATGGCATTCTCAGAAACTTTACGTTTATGCATTTGTCCTATAATTTGCCGTTATGTAAAATTGCCGCTGCCAAACGCTCGATTGCTTTTTAAAAATAATTATGCTGTCGCAGTAATTTTTTTAAACACAATTATCCATCGCTTGCAGCCGCACAAAAGCTTGTTTTTAGAATTCTTCATAATTTGTAAATTCAATGTAATTCTCGTTGTAATTTTTTCTAATAACATTTTAGTCAACTTTCCACAAGAGCATAAATTTTATGAAATCGAGTTTTTACGAGATTCACGAACTCCTTTAAAATATTAAGAATTAATTAAAAAAGTGAGTAAAAATAAAATTCTATGCACTTGTTTTAATACAACGTTTTCATTACGTTTTCTGGTCTTTAGAGTTTTACAAAATTTAGAATTGGAATTTGAAATTGTTAGTTTTAATAGTTAATTATGATCTTTATACTTTATCATTTTTTTAAACCTAAAAATTTAAGTACTTTTTCAACCCTACTTCTTCTTAACAAAAAGGCCTTTACCTTCTGCTATTCCAGTAATTCCTTCGAATACAGAAAACAAGGAATCGATAAACAAGAAGAAACCATATATTCCAAAGCCATGTTTGTGGTTAAAGTCTAGATCTCTTGAAGTGATGTCGCCATAGATTTCTTGGAGGCCTATAACCAGAAGAATAATGGATATAAGTAATTTAATGAAACCGTTATTTACTATTGCTCTTATCCCTTTTATTGTTGCTATCATTTCTTTTCTAACTATTCTATTGGTTGTTTTGCTCGATACATCCGCTTTAGGCGGATACTCGAACCGACAACATCTCTAATTTTTTTCTCTATTTTTTCTTTAACATCTGCTACTATAACCTTTATTTCATCATTCGCTTTTTTTAATGATTCATTATATTTTATTTTTTGCTAACGGAAGAAGAGTATGTGTTTCTTTAATTAAACGTTTTGCTTCTTCCATTTTATGGTCAGGTGGTGCAACAATCAAGTCTATTTTTGAAAGTGCAGTCCATAATGTTGAATCCTGAAAAGCGATTGTACCACCTCCACGTTTTCGTTGAGAAACCATTCGGTTCATATCACCAATACATACCCAATCAGAATCTACAGAGATTCCCCATTTGGTATGATCATGAGTTTCTGACCATACCCAAGGAAAACCAAGGGGTCTTAAATCTATATATTTTATGTCAAAGGTTTTGTGTATACCATCGCTGTCTAGTATTGGAGGTATTTTACCTCTAATCCAACTTTCTACGTTAATATTAGTTTTTAGTGTTGGACCAACTAGGTCATTCCAAAAATCTTTATTCCACTTTTTGTTTTTTGCAATCAACTTAAAATCTAAACCACCGCGAGATTTGTATGATATAACATCAGAATCTGCCTTTGGATGCGTGTCAAAAGGTTGCGATAAAAGATAAATAGGATCCGATTTGTCCATGTTTTTTGGAATCCGAGGTGAATACACTTGTGGTGTTTGATGGTTGATCATTTGGGCAGCAATTTTACTCGCCGTTTCTAAATCTAAAGAAATGCACATAAATGTCTGTCCGTATTCTGGAGTAGGCATTTTAAAAGATTCAGGATCAGCATATTTTGGCCACGAGTGAAGTAACCAAAAGGCTGTTTTTGTTGCTAAATCAAACGCCAATACACCCTTAGAGTGACCATATTTACTACTGTCGTTTCTATCCGCATCTTTAGGTATTTCATCATTGTATAAGATCCACCCCATACTATCAGTAGGTTTATCAAATATTGATTTTAATGTCAAGTCTAAAGCCCCTTTTCCATCTGTTAAAAGATTAGGAGATTGAACTATTTTTTTGATATTGCTATCATAATATATGTATTCGTATCCATTAGAAGTTGGAGAAGTTGCTGATTTTTTTAATTTCGGAATTTTATAAACAAACCACCAGTCTACGGCTTTTCCATCTTCATCCAATGCAGAAATTCCTTTATTCATAGCTTTAGTCATTTTTTAAGTTTTATTTAATTTAGTATAGCATAATTCGCTAACAAAAACTCATCTTACTGCAATTGGTACAATAACTGCTCAATTTTACTTTATATAAATCGAAAAATTAGTCTCACCAATTCTGTAAGGTACAATTGCGCTTGCCCCAGTCACACAAGAAACAGTTGCGCAAGTTGTCCAGCCAAGGCAATCACCATGTATTTTATTGAACGTAGATTCTCCAGTAGAAGCTAAATATGTTAAGAAGTACGGATCACCAGGTCCAGCATAGAAAGGGCGAACAATGTTCAAGCTTTGATCGTCGATTAACGTAAGATGTGATCCTACTTCGTTCGTTCCTTTGCTTAAATCATCCCAAATGTGATCAATGTTCACATTCGGCTTCCAATCATTTGTTTTAAGGAAGAAGTTCTCTTTCCCCCACTGGAAGAATGCAAATCGTGTCCAACCTTTTGCCCATTGGTGCGCCCACACTACGTCAACTGCTAGTGGTGGATTTCCATTTGTTGAAGTTGATGTTGCCGAAACTGTCCAAATATTCACTGAACCATCTGTATGATTGTACCCCAAAACGAATACCTGTCCCTGTGAAACCAATGATTTAACTTCGGTAAGATTTGTAGTGTATGGATAACGCGTGTGGTAAAAATGTAATGGTTTCTCAGACTTAATATCATCTGTAATTGGATAGAAGTACATGTGTCCATTCTTTGATTGATAGCACATTACGTGTGGTTTGTTCGCCATGTAAAATGGTTCAATTGAATCCCAATTTTTACCGAAATCCAATCCATTTTCCACCTTCGTTAGAAAAGGTACTGAATCTGATAATTTGTATGTGTCCGTAGTCCCAGTTGTACTGTCGTATCCTAGAAGATATTGATTTCCTCCAATTGTAATCGTACTTGTACTCGTGTAGGACGATGCCAGTGATTCACTACCGGCTTTATCAACAACCAATTGATCTCTTTGATCGGTCACTTTGATTGAATAAATTACTGCGTTGCTCATTTCGTTTTGTGTTTAGATTTAATAAGTTTTTATTTTATTCGTTTTTTCAAGAAAGACTCTCTTCATATATTTTAATCGGTGTTGGATCGGCTCCGCTCATTTGATAATAGGACGCGATTGCTTTTTTTCCTTTTCCATTTAGCTTAATTATTTCAAATCCGCGGTTATACCAACCATCTTTCAAGTCCAGCAACAAATCATCTTGTGCAAATGGAACATCATGATTGATCTTATACGGTTCTTCACTTTCTGCTACAGGAATGGCTGAATGACCAACACAACGACCCTTCTTCAAGTTTTGAAGTTCATCATCCGGTTCGTTCGTAGCTTCTGGCCATCCTTCAGGACGAAAATTATTCTCATAAATGCACAAGTTGTGTTCGTGCCCCCAAAACCAAGCCGCTACCTTATTGAAATACGTACCAAAGCCTTTCCAGAGCCGCGTGTTCACCCCTGCCCGATTGGTATCTTGCGGATCTGGCTTCCCACCCTTCATTTGTTGCGCAACGCCAACGGTTTGATTCCTTGAATACACCTGATGATGCCCAAGTAAAATCGTTCTCCCTTGATGTTGATTTAAATGATAGTGGTGCCAATCTAACTCATCGGGACGCACGTACACCATATCTGGTGGAATAACTGGGTTATGAGCTATCTCTGGATCTATATAAAGATCTTTCAATGCTTGATCCATTTTGCTTTGTGGACCTCCCATGAAATGACCATGGAAACTGGTATCCATTCCTAAGAACTGCCAACCACGGTCTTCAGTGTCAAGTTTAAAAAATGACGCCTGTTGACGTTGTTTTTCGTTTTGTATAAGCAGATTCGAATCAAGGCATTTGAAATACGGAATTGCTCCCGTGAAGTATTCATGATTTCCTGGCAAAGTAAAGACAGGAACATTCACTCCTTGATCATCAAACACCGCTTTGATCAAACCGATGAAATAACGGTTGAACTCCTCTTCAGTCCCTGAATAGTAGACATCGCCCACGTGTAAAATTACGTCTGGATTAAAGGACAATGCGCCCAATAAAACCGCCGCAGCGATCTCTGTTCCAGTTCCTATGTCTCCGATCAATGCAACCGTAGCGTCCGAAGGGATTTCCCAATCAATAACGCCGTAGTTGTAATCTCCGTTTCCAAATTCAGGATCTCTCCAAGAACGATATGTTGGTTTTTCACCTTCGTGCATCGGATAATCCCAGTAGTACTGGACATAGATATCGAACATACTTTGCCATTTGGGATTGCCAAATTTGAAGTCCTCCAACTGCTGTTCCAAGTCCTTTTCAATTTCCTCGTTGCTAGCAATACCCGCGTGTGCCTTATGATGATGAAGATAAGCCAAATAGGCTATTACTTCAGGATTTTCCTCACTATGAATATCGCAGTCAGGTTCAGGTACTTTTCCATGAGTGCAGACAGTATCACAGTAGTGTTCAATGCCCTTCATCATAGGATGATCACTAGGTGTGCCCTTGTAATCTCCGTCTTTATGAATCGCTTCAGCTACCACCGTTTTTAAGAGTGATAGGTATTGTCTTTCGTGATGATCTATTGTGCTCATGATTGTGATGTTGGTCTATCCAATTGAACACTCAAGCTGCTAGGGAAAACTTGTGGAATTCCATCTGGCTTGCCATCTTTCGTCCAATTATCCCAGAGGCCAACTGGCATCTTATATTTCGATGATTCCATGTTGAGCCAAACCTTCGTTTTTGAAGTAAGTCCTTCAATAAATTGCAGTTGATCCGCACCTTCTTCCCAACACATCCAAATCGCTGTATACTCGTTGTCAGCGCAAACAATTGTGCCGTTCAAACGATCTGGAGTATCCGATTGTACAGATTTCGCCCATCCTTGAATCATATTCATGAAATCAGCGGGATCTTGATCCGGACTTCTCTGCGCTACCAAATGATGAACATCACTGATCATCCAATCTGCCTTTTTATCAATTAAGAAGTACGGCTGCTCTTGCACTAATTTATCCTCAAAGAGAATTGGGAATCCAGATTTACTTTTCGTTGTATCGTACAAGTCTCCATGCAAATTCGTATAGGCACGAACAGCCATTTTATTGAATCCTTCTTTGTAGGTTTCTGGATTCGTCCAAAACATCAAAGCTGTTTGATCTGGAACCGTACCTGGTTTACCAACATTATTTGGAAGTGATGGAAAAAAGGCATGCAATCCTGCATTCGGCTGTAAAAGTGAGCCTGCTGGCAAGAAAACATGACCTAAAAAGTCTGCAAATTCCTCATCAGTCCCCTTTTTATATCCACGCCAAACATGCACAGAATCGGGAGCAACAGGTTGTGGAGGAATTGGCAGTTTCAATTCAAACTCGCGAACGAACTGCATGTTGAAGGAATCTCCGGCAACAACAGTCATTCCTGGCCACTTATCCCAAAGGGCAGAACCATTAGGAAAACAATAATCCTTTGGAGTGATCTCCCCCTTCCACTTGCATAGAGCGGCAAGTTCTTCAAAACCAGGATCTGATTCTCCATTCAATTGCCAATAGACAATGTATTCGTCTCCGAGGCACACAATGGCACCATCCACAGCACCACGAGATTGAATCCTGTCGATGATCGATTGATATTTTACTTGATCTGTAGAATCTGCACTTGCAACAAGGTGTTTCACTTTCCCATGCATCCAATCTGCGGATTCATCAATGAGATAGAAGCAATCATTTGCTATTAATTTCCCATCATAAAGCGTTGGAAAATCGGCGCCACTTCCTTTTGCATAAACTCCTCCATGAGTTAATGTGTACGTTCGTCCTGCCAATGTGTCGAAACCATCCAAGTAGGTCTGTTGAGAGTCCCAAAATAGGATTGCTGTTTCATCGGGAACCGTAGCTGGTTTATCTTTCATTCCACAAGGAACTGCAGGGATGTATGTGTCTAAGCTGTTCTTGATTTGCATTTGAACTGTTGATGGAATAAAGGTATCGCCAAGTTTCTTAAAGAAATCATCATCGCTTAAGACATCTTGTTTGAACCCTCTCCAGATTCTAACTGCGTTAGGCGGTATTTTAAATTGATTCTTCATAATTAGCTTTTTTGTGGTTTGCCTTTAGCCGTAATTTGCTCTACGACTTGGCTAATAAAACTTGCTGGAATATCTTCATCCTCCTTGTTTTTATCGTAAGGGCATCCTTCTGGGAAGGTCCAATGTTTGTTTACACAAAACCTGCAACCTCCTTCACTTCTCTTTAAGTATCCGCTGTCGCCACTTGCATTGTAGCTCAGTTTTCCTTCAGAGTATAAATCTTCCAGTACCTGTGCCATTTGAGCATGCGGATTGTAATAATCCCAACTCATTTTTGCCCAGCAATCAGCGTATTTATCTTGCAGGATAGACAGAATGCTTTCGTTGTCTTCTTCACTCCACGAATATGAATCGTAGCCTTTATTAGGTTCAGAAACCGTAATTCGATCGTCGAATTTGATAAACTTAAAACACTCAGGGAATTCCTGCTCAAGTTCTTCTCTTTTCGCACTATACAAGCGAATTTGAGGAACAAAGTTGCTGCTGAACGAAAAGTGAGGTGTTACGATTAAACGTGTCTCTATGTTGTAGGACGTTCCGTCGATTTCCGTTTCATATTTGAACATTGTCGGATCTTTACTGTCTATTGTATCGTGAAACAAGGTAAATGCGTAATCGGAAGGTCTGTCTGGAAGCGGCTTATTTCGGTAAATTAAATTGCCAAAAAACTTCTTGAACATGTTGTACGACGATTCTCCAACTAAGAAAAGCACTGAAGGACGGGTCATTATCAATTGTTTCATCGCCCATGCGTTCTTTGATACACAATTACTGATAATCAAATTCTCACTGTCCTGAGAACCACCAAGGAAACTCGGTTTCCAGTGTGGAGATGCACATCCAACCATGTCCAATTGCCCTACGTCCTCACCAATTTTGATATCCGCATCATTGAATCCTTTTGATTTCAAGAATTCGCTAAATGAATTCAGAGTTGGAACAAGTTGTTCGTAATAGGTCTGCAATTTTTGGTAAACGTTAACATCCTCGCCAGCCGGAACCTCGAGCTTAGCTGCAATTACGTTACCTGCCTTAAAGACATTGGTTGGTTCTCGATCATCAAATAATAGAACGTATCTCGGTAAACCTTTGTCACGTTGCAATGTTATTGTGATGTCGTTATCTTCACCATCGTACTGGATTACCAAATCAAAGGTTGGACCAGCACCTGGTCGATTCGCAGAGACAATCTTTCCGTCTTTTGCAGCTTTAATTTGATCTTGAGTAACGGTAACTTTTTTCGTCACAGTAATTTCAGAATTCGTTAATAGATATTGCTTGACATAATCGAACTCATAACGTTCTTGATAAACATTTCTGTAGCGATAATAGTACGCGTACTTGGCAAAACCATCGGTATCATCGTCTGATGTAAATCGCGGATATGCCCAAGATGCTCCATTGGTTCCAGGAGCGAAGGCCGTCATGTTTGGATTAATTCCAATGGTCATGATTGGCGTCTTTCTACAGCCGTCCATCACTTCCCCATTTGGGAATCCAGATTCAACTGTTTTCGCTTGGAGCCATTCATACATTTTTGGCGTTTCTATTGCCTTGTTTTCTTTCGGGAAATTTTCCTTGAAATCGAATAAAGGATAAGGACCATAACTTTGATCATTTGGATTATCAGGCCAAAAGAACTCACATGTACCACAAGGTCGTACGTTGAAGACTAGTTCAATTTCCATCGGATCGCCAGTTAAAATTGGCGCTTTTTGTCTTTTTGGATTATATGCTGAACTCATAATTTCTAGTTATAGGTTATTATCTGCGGCAATCGTTGCCCATGTCAGGATTGCACCGTTCATACTCGAATAGAATCCAAAATGCTCGTAGATAGAACCTGAGAAACCATCTCGAAGGCCTTCTGCAAACGGCTTACCATCTTTCTTCACAAACGGAACTACTGGATCCGAAATATTACGAACCATTACGCAATCAACTCCCATACGCTTGGCTACAATACCAACTACGGTATCGTCCATTTCAAGGGCTGCGTACTTATTTCCATCTTCAGGAGTGGCGATGTAATAGTAATCGGTTGTCAACATTGGAATGTCTTTCTTGTCCAGTCCTTTTGGTTTGCCCAAGTTTGCTGGATCGATTGCTTCATTGATGAAATCTTCAATTGTACATGTTCCTTCCCAATCTGGGTTTCCTTTGTCAGGATTATGGATCGTGTCGTAAAGAACGGCTTTCAATTCATCCATTGTTACCACCTGATCTAATTTGAACAAGAGTTTGGATTCCACAGCTTCAAAAAGATCCAAGGAAGGGAACCAAGTATCACAACTGACAGTTGCCCCTTCCAAGTAGTTATTGGCCGTGTGTTTTTCTTTTGCTTTTTCAGAATCCAACTTCTGTTGAATTTTGATTTTACCACAATTCGTAAAAACCGCATCTCCGAGGCATTCGTTTACTGAAGCTCCGCCCGCTGTTCCGATTGTGTATAATTGACTAGGTTTACTTTCTTCAAGGATTACTTCCATCATTCTCTCCAAGCCTTTTCCATAAGGTGGGTGTGCAAGGTGAGCACTGGCTTTCCAAAGAAGAACGTCCAATTCTTTTCCATTTTGGTTGGTGATTTTCACCATTCTGTAATATCCCCACAAGTAATATCCTTCGTAAGAAGAGTCTTCGTTTGCACGATACGACCATTCTTCATGAAAAGCTTTTGAACTTGTTGTTCTAGACTTATCACTATTCACAAAAACGTGATCCAATGCTGACCATTCAGCAACGGTCCATGTAATTACAACTACATCTGCTTTTGGGAGTGTTGTGTCTTTTAAAGGATTTCCAAGGTCAACTACTGTTGGTGCTTTCTGTTCAATTAATGACCAATCAATTGGTGGTAATGGTGGTAATGTTTCTGCGTTTGAAACATGGATATTCGTAGATCTATTTGACATCTAATTATGAGTTTAGTGTACTAATAAAGAACTTGGTATTTTGACTTTATCAATACTATTAATAAAAAATTATGCATTCTGATTGATAAACCTTGGTCCAAAAAAAACTGGTGTCGATAAATCAGTATATCGAGCAAGCACATCGTATTCCTTTGGATAAATTGTTTTCAAATTTTCAATGAGGTTTTTTGGAACTTCATAGCGCATGATATTAAAACACGATTTTACGCGCATCTCCATCATTGCACCGACGGCTGCTCCAAACTTTTTCCATGATTCTGCAGCGGGTCCATTCCACATTGCGTCAAGATCATTCATGATTCTTGTATAGGTTAAATCAAATCCGTCCAAAGCCTTAGTTAAGGCTTCTAAATCTGTGTTTTTTGGATCCATACTGCTGTAGCTTTTCAGCAAAGTTTGATATCCGTCTGATGGGATTGTCAGTATGTTCGTAACAACAGGCCATGAGATTTTATGTCCTTTAAAAAATTTTGGTTCTGTTTCCTTCGTCAATTTAATATCACCCAAAGGTTTTTCAAGTCGACCACCGTAATATATCTCTCCGAAACGAGCGTAATGCGATTCTTCATCTTCAAATGACTCTGCCCAAAGATTCCCTTTTTCAGAACCCTCACCTTGTTCGATGATTTCATTGATTCCATCAATTATTTGATCCACCTCACTTATATTGTTAGGATGATCTTCTTTCAATTGCATGATTGTAAAACCAATGTTATCTCCAACTTGATTTGAAAAGGTATCAGCAGGAGTCGATAGCACTTTTCTAACTATTTTCGTTACTTCTTCAGCATTGTTAGTAATTGCATCCTTCAATTGCCCGTACAATTTGCCAATGGAAGGATATTCCTCCTGCTTAAATTCATCTGGAAGAAGGAATGTTGGTGATTCAAGTCGCATGAAATTTTTTAATTGAGGTATGCTCAATCGTGTAAGCACAACTTCAATATCTGGTTCGACACCTCCGGGTAATCCATGACCAGGAAATTTTGGACTCAAATTTTTGATTGTGGGCTTCCCTCCTAATGAAGAAAGAATATTGCACGAAATAGCCATGTGCACCATTTCTTCCATTACCACACTGCGGATCAAATTATAGGTTGTATAGTTCTGTACTTCCAACGAAAACATTGTAGACAAATACAAAGGAAGAGTTGCGTGTTCTAATTCAATCGCTGATTGCAGCGTTTTCTTGATCCAATCTAAATCCTTTTTTTTTGAAGGCAAATTCAAATGGTCTATTAAAGTGTTAGAGTTCGACATGTTTTAAGTTTAAATAAGAGTTTATATAAAATTATTTTTATCTAATTATTAATTTATTTTTTATAAGAAGTCTATCAATCTTTGAGATATCATAATATAAAATAGAAAGTTTATTTACATAGATTAATCAAATTAATGTTAATAAAAGAAAATAGAAAAGAGTATAAATACTCAATTTTATAGGTATAAATACCTGATTTCAAGAAGATATGTTATTAGATTAAATTATTTTTGATATTCTTATAAAATAAATAGCTTAATCTGCTTAGGTTAAATTAATAAAAAAGAGAAGAAATAGCTTTTAGAAATATTAAGACTTCCTAGATTCAAGTAATAAATACGACTTTTAGATTTGCTTGATTAATAACATTTTTTCAAAACAGAAAAGTATGAATCCTACCTTTCTTGTTTTGATGGATAATGTTAATTTACACCCTCAAAGCGCCAAAAAAGAAGTTGTAATGTCACAGATAAACCAAGCTCAAAGATACACAATAGAAGTATTACTTAAACAAGGTATTAGCAAATCAGAGATAGCTAGTAGCCTCGGAAAACATCGTTCTAGTATTTATCGAGAGTTGACTCGAAATTCAGATGCTAGAAATAAGGAATATCGGAGTCGTTTAGCTCAAGATAAAACAGATGTAAGACATAAAGAAAAAAAGAAACACCAACGTTTCACTAGCCAGGTAAAAGCTTTTGTAGTTAATCAACTGGCTATAGAATTAAGTCCAGAGCAAATTAAAGGCCTAGCTAAGGATCGAGGTTTTACTTGTGTTTCTCACGAAACTATTTATCAGTATATCTGGAAAGACAAAAGTGAAAACGGCTATCTATACACCAAACTTCGAAATAAAGGTAGGAAATATAGAAATCGATGTAGTGCTAAAGATTCTAGAGGTATTATAAAAGATAGAGTAAGTATAGAAAAAAGACCCGCTATTGTTGAATCTAAAAAACGTTTTGGAGATTTAGAGATAGATACCATCATTGGTAAAAATCGTCAACAAGCTATTGTTACCATTAACGATAGGGCTTCAGGAATGTTGCGAATGAAAAAAGTAATAACTAGAGATGCAAAATCTGTATCACAAGCCGCCATAAGCCTTTTAAGCGATTGGATACCTTACTTGAAAACAATAACATCTGATAACGGAAAAGAATTTGCCTATCATAAAGACATTACTAGTGCTCTAAATGTAGATTTTTATTTCGCAAGACCTTATCATTCTTGGGAGCGAGGAGCTAATGAAAACTTAAATGGACAGATTAGACAATACTTCCCTAAGAAAACAGACCTTTTTACCATAACGGATAAACAGATTAAAGAAGTGCATATTAAGCTAAATAATAGACCTAGAAAAAGACATAATTACAAAACGCCTATATTTGTAATGGATAAATTATTATTTAACTCAGATGTGGCATTTATGAGTTGAATCCTGCCTTCAAAATGAGATTATTAATTTTAAATAGATAGTTAATTTTTCATCAGGCAAGAAATAATCCCATTCCATACACATTCCCACTTCACTCCTATCGTCGATTTGGGCAAAGAGTATTCCATTGCTTTTTTTAAAAAAAAATTAGAAGAAAAAAATCAAAGAAAAGTAGTAGTTTAAACTTCGCTTTTACCAAAGCAAAGTAACATAATGCAGTACATTATAGTACAAATACATAGTAATTTCTGTATAGCCGTTTTTTAGGCTATTTAGCATAATATCAGATATAATGTCTTTAGACTTATATCGATAGATATTATGGTAAAAGAAATCGACTTTAGGAGATTCATGAACTCCTTTAAAAAACAATAAAAATAGCGTGAACTAAATTACGGCTAATTAACTTCTAGATTTATTAGATAGCTATAATTCTCTATAGAGTTTATATTGAGCGAAGTCGAAATATAAAATATCCCAGAAGAATTCCTTTCTTAACGATATTGGGTACTTGGGTCATAATGTTTTCAAATATGGCATTCTCAGAAACTTTCCGTTTATACAATTTGTAATCATAATTTGCCGTTATGTAAAATTACTCACTTCATTAATATTGTTGTAAAGCTGTGCTCGTGAATGTCAAATCAAAGATTTGCATTTGTCCGCTGCCAAGCGCCGGCAGGCAGGCAGGCAGACTCGATTGTTTTATAAAATCAAATTGCTCTGGCAATTTATTTTACACACAAATGCGTAGCATTCATGAGCTCCTCTAAAAAAAATAGAAACCATGCGAATAACTCTCCAACGCTTGCCTAAGTTTATGCTGAGCTTGTCGAAGTACCAAAATAAAAGCGATCCTTTTTGGGCTGTATTAAAAATCGCGAACCTGCCTGTCGGCAGACAGGTTCGATAAAATGGACGTAATAAAAAATTTTAGACGATTCTCATGGATTGCCACAATAGCATAAATTTTAAGAAAAATAAAATTCTATGCACTTGTTATATGTAGAACTTCGATTAATCTTTTTTTTCGTGTTTCATTATTAAGTATTTTAAAAATTGATACTCAATCAATTCTTTAAAATAGTGTCTTGAAACACTATTTAGCGAAAGTTAAATACCTAAAACAAAAATTCAAGGCTGCGGATTAAAATTAATTTTATCACCTATTTCTTATTCTGTTGGCGGAACTAAAACACATCCTGAAAACATTTCTGTAATAGATTCCAAACCAAAATGATCATTCAGCATTTTTTCAGAAGATCTAAGTGAACCATTTACCCAACCTTGCATGTCAGACCAAGTTTCATTACATGTAAAAATATCTTCATCATCAAGAGGTTTTACCATACGAGCAATAACCTCTCTATCATTTGTGTTAAGCGCCCATTGGTGATAAGCATGAGGAAAATCGTTTTCTCCATCCCATGAACGATAACTGGTTAATACAGGTTCAGGTACATAATGTGTACTAAACAAGCTTTTAATTTGTTTGATGGCTTCTTCTACTACTTTTTCTGAAGCTGGAAATAATACTTGTGGTTTTTCAGAATGCTCTTTTTGTAAAGGACTATCAAATTTAGCACCTACATTTTGTAGCCCTTGCCAAAAGATAGTATTGGTAAAGTCACAGTAAATGGTAAGTGCAGCTGGTTTACCATTATCTGGAACTCCAGGTGCTGTTTGTACTGTGTAAAAAGGGTAAATAGAATTTATAGGTAAATCGGCAAATGAAGGGCCTGCTAATACTGGAGGTTGTCCTGTGGAACCATCTGCCCACCAAGGTCTGTCAAAATATAGATTGATTTTCAATAAACTCATTGGTTGGATAGAATTAATATCCTTCCAAAATGTTCTTGAATTTTTATTAAGATGTAGCACTGGAGATGCAGCAAATAATAAAGACATCGCTTTACTTGGAATTGCTAAAACAATTTGTTTAGCATGTATAGTAGCGCTTGCAGTATCTTGTTCAAAAACATACGCCGATTCCCCTTTTTCTGCAATACTTACATTGATGGTATAATCTCCTTTGGTACCATTAATCGCATTTACATTAATTCCTGTATGTATTATTCCCCCTAGTTGGATTACTTTTTCTTCTAATTTACGAATCAAAGAACTAAATCCACGCTTTAAGGTAAAGTACTGTGGGTCTGCAGGGAAATCTTCTAAAATTTGCCAAGCTTCACCTGCATTTGGTAGACCTTGAAAAGGACCACGGAAGCCAAGTGTGTCTGTTAACATGGTAAGGCATTCTTCTGAATACCCCATATTTCTTATTAATCCGCCTAATTGCCATTTGTATAACTCAACTCCGTCCCATGTAAACTCTAGTCTAAATTTTTGCCAAAATTCAGGAGTAGGTTTTTTAGGAACATTTTCTACACCGTTTACATTTAAAATACGCTTATAAATTACATTTAAAATGTATCCTGGGCTTTGATTTTGTTCTGCTGGCTCAAGATCATATAATTCGCCCCAAATAGCGTTATTGTTTTTTTTAGATTCAGCTTCAGTAAAACTATGACCTCTAAAAAAATATCTATTGGTAGTCATTGGAAAATAGACCGCATCTTTACATAAATTAAGTGCTGAAAAAAGCGACATTAATTCGGCCATTGAATCTTCAAAACGCATCCCTCCTTCTTCTTCTTTAACAATAGAATCTTTATCGTCATATGGATCTTTAATAGCAACCAAATCAGAGTCGAGTCTACCACCTGTTCTATTTAAACGATCGAGAATAACAACCTTTCTTTTGTTGTCTTTTTCGAGAAGTCTATAGGCAGTATATAAGCCTGAAACACCTGCACCTAAAATTAACACGTCTGTGTTGTCTTTTAGTTTTGAATCTGCTTTCATAAATAATATTATTTAAATTGTTTGTGATTTTTTTTAATAAGAGAAGCCCAAAATGAATAAATTAAATATTTATTTATCAGCAAATTAACAATTAATTCAAGGCTTCAATATGTACTTTTTAAGTCTTATTTTAATTCTATAAGTGAATATATTTTAGTTCTATTATTAAACAGTATTTATAGTCTTTAAATTAAGCTTTTTTCACTTTTTAAAGTTGTATGCTTATTTGTAAACTACCAATGTTGTCTGTTAATCCAGCACCGAATTCCTTATTGAGATCATCGTTAATGCATAATTGCAAAAAACCGCTTTGACCAGCAGGTGTTAAAACAGGACCGTTTCCAATAAGGAATGGAGGATATGAACCTACTTTTCCTATAAGTGCTCCCATGTTTACATTTTGAATAGGATAACCTGATTGAGTTACTGTAACATTAGAATTTCCATTTGCATCGTATAAGTTCCCATTATTTGAGCTAGGGTCAGCAGTCCATTGACCAGATTTATAGGTAATAACCACTGGTTTCTCAGAAGATACAGTAACACCTATACTCTGCCAAGATTGATTAGAATTCACTTGAACAAATTTTTCATCAACAAGTTGTAAAGTATTGGCGTCAATATGTGAAAATTGAGTAGGTGCACCTCCAATAGAAAACTGTAAAATTATAGTTTGAATGTATTGTAGTTGTACAGTTCCATTACTTAAATTTTCAACATACCAAGTGGTTTCCATTGAAATTACTTTTCCATAACTTTCTTCAAAAGTTATATTATTTACACCTCCACCAGAGTTAGATGTGCTAACAGTAATACTAGAATAACTATCAACAGTAATTCCTTTACTATTTAATGCTTTTAATTGAGTTGTTAAAGCTGTAGAAGGATCTACAATACTAGCATCTGTAAAAGGAGGAATAGATTTATCGGCCGTTGGAAAAGTAGGATTTCCCATTCCTAAAACTACTGGACCTCCAACCATTAAAACGGAATTACCGTGTGGTACAGAAATTTGTTTATTGTATTGTGTATCTGAATTTTGTATTGGGATTGGAGTTGAATGAGGTACGGTATCTGGTCCAAATGCACCTTCCATTTGTTCTTGGATAGTATGGTATAGCCATGATCCGTTTTCGGCATGGATTAATGTATTTTGAATAGGTTGCGTTCCATTCGGGTCCGTATTGTTAGCAATATATACTCTTTGCTCATAAAACAAAACTCCACTTGCTTGTGTATACTCGCCTTCACGGTTTGGAGCTCCACCTGCTATTGGTGAAAATGTAATTTCTTCATAATAAGGAAAATTTTTAGTAATATATCCTTGTTTATTTGGAGCATCAACTTGGGGTAATGGCATAACATTGTATCCTGTTGCATTAGTTCCTTTGGGACTATTCCATGTACCAATAAAACTATTTAAAAGACCGAGATTTGAAGTACCAATGTGGGGAGGTTGATTTGTGCTAGATAATAAAGGTGTAGTAATATCTGGAATTACTGCTGCTAAAACTTTAGCTTGTTGCGCAAGGTGAGGACATGTCTGTTCTTCTAAGTTTGTTGCTTTTTTCATAATAAGTTTGGTTGGTTTATAAATTATTGTTTTTTGTTTTTTTTATGCTGGACAGATAAATGGATACTCTTTATCATCTATTAGTTTTTCTATGTTGAAGAAATCGTTTAAAACAGATTCTGCAGTACAAAACGCCCCTTCTACCCATGCTTGATCATTAGAATATGTTGATCCTATAATAAAAATATTGCTTTCTTTGCCTGCTACCAATGACGATGGTTTGCGTATTTTTTGCTGAACATCTCCAATATTATAATGAGATAAATAGGCATGATATCCTGCATTAAATGGGGGTAAAGACCAATCCATATATTTGGTTTCTAAAGGCTCTGGAATTGATTCATAACCTGCTTGAGCACCAAAATGTAAACTGGCCAATTGCTGACGCAACATTTTTACCATAATTGGAGTTGCTTTACATGGTCCTTTTAATGGTTGTGTATTTCTAGATTCTGCTATTTCTCGCTCTCTATTTGGCCCAATCTCTAAAGCTTTCCAGAAGGTTGTGTATTGTATATCGTCATAACTCGCTAGAATTCCGTATACTTTTTTACCTTTTTTGTTACGTGCATTGTCTCCAAAATAAACCACTTGCCTGATAGGCATATCTGTTGCACTTGGTCCAATAGTATCTAAATGAGCTGTGCTGGTAATTTGTTGTTTTTCTTCATAAGTAAAATTAGCTTCTACAATACCTTCTGCTGCACTTAAAAAGTCTGCTTCTGTTGTATAGCTTGTATTTATAATCGTTGTTATCGAATTATCGTATGCTTTTCCATTTGCCTCTGCTTTCAATTTTGCTTGTGCAGCTTTTGATGCAGCTTTTTCTATTGCTTTAATGTATTTAGTAGGGAATTTATCTTTTACAAGCTTTTTAATCCCTTCTTGAGTTAAAAAATAACTATTCAACTTAGCTGGATATTTTGCAGGCGAAGGAATATCGTCTCTCCACCAAGGAGAGTCAAAAAACATCCCAATTTTATAAGATGGTTGCATTAAAACAGATTCTAAATATAATTGTACTTTATCTTCATTTAAGACATCAAAATCTCCTAGTTTCTTATTCATATAACGTGTAGCTTGCGCAACCATTTCTATAGCATATCTTCCCATCGCTAAAAATGCTGCGTCACAAGTTTTTGCATCCAATTCTTTATTAGGTTCTTTTTTGCTTGCAGTTGTGTAATGAATTACATTTTTATTCTCTAAAATAGAACGCAACCTTGTATTTGAATGGTATTCAAAATGGATTCCTTTCTCTTTTGCCAATTTAACAACCTCTTGAAAAAGTGTAAAAAAAATGCCAGAATAGCCTATGGTTAATGTTTTATAAAGCGTACCGGGTGTAAACTCGTTATTTACTTCAAACGATTGTGCAGAATTACTATTTACTACATTAGAAGAATATCCGTTACCGTCTGCTAAATAACTAAAACCTTCTTGTCCTAAAACATCATAGGCTAAATTCCAATACCCAATATCTTTTAATTTCTGTCCTTTTTTAAAGATAGATTCATCTCCTAAATCTTTAGTTATTTTTCCATCTTCGTAAAATTTACACCATTCGTTTCTTGTTGGTGGTAATGCATCTTCAGAAACCTTAATTCCTACAGCTTCAATTTTCGTAAAACCATCGTCTGGTCCTGCATCTGCGCCATAATTATTTACATTATATGGAGCCGGATTTTTAGCATCAATTTCTGATGTATACATGCTTTTTGCTCTTAATGATAAAAGTGGATCACTAGCTTCATTAAAAGGGACAGAGTATTGTTCTAAACCAATTTCGCTAATGGTTTTGGTTACCAATCGATGTCCAGGGTTATTACCGTTATTAGGGTTTGGATTGTCCTTTGTTTTTTTGTAATCCCACGCAGAATAGCGCATACCGCCTAATTCTAAATAGGACGCGTCTCGATTGTCTTTATAATGCCAAGTACAAACTCTGGCACCAGCTTCTCGAGTGCCTTTATCGCCATCTTTAAATTTGTAATTTCCCCAATCGTATAATTTTAGAACATCTCCTTTTTCTAAATTTTTTGATTTGTCTTTTACATGTGCTGGTTTTCCTTTTAGTAATCTCCATGCTGTATATAAACCAGCTGCTCCTGCTCCAAAAATTGAATATGTTTTGTTTTCCATTTTATGTTTTTATTTATTACAATTCATTACTTGTGGCGTTAAATTTCTCATTTGTCCTGCTAAATCTTTTTCAGGAATACTAATTTCTACCAAAGTGGGTTTGTTCGTTTTAGTGGTTTTAAGGGTTTCTAATACGGTGTTTAATTCTTTAATGGTATTAGCTTGAAGCCCATTGGCTCCGTAAGCTTTCGATAAAGCCATATAATCCCATTTTGGTAAATAATCAAATTCATCAAATTTACCATTAGGACAAAAGGCATCTACATCAACAAAAACTTGTTCTATGGCGTACACTTGATTGCTCATTACAAAAATGACACTGTTTACATTGTATTTCGCTAAGGTTGAAAGCGATTGACAAATCATCATAAATCCGCCATCTCCAGCAATGGTCCAAGATTGTTTTTTACTTCCTAATTGCGCTCCTAAAGCTGCACCAGTTTCGTAACCTATACATTGCCAAGCTGCAGAACTGATGAAACTGTTTTGTTTCATTCCATAAATATTGGTGGCTACATACATGGCAGAACTCACACCAAATGTTAGATTAATATCGTTCCACATATTGTTATCTTCTATATATTTAACGGTGTGCTGAAAAAAGCGATTATAGGTGATTACTTCTGGTGTATCATTATATTTTGAATCTGACGAAGACACCCAAGGTTCTGGATATTTAGGTTGCTCTGGTGCCTTTTCATCTAGTGGATAGCAGTTACTGTTTTCAAAACGTTGTAATAATGCCTCCATAAAATCTTTCATGGTAACATCTTTATAGGTGTAATATCCAACTCTAATTTCTGTTGTTGTTGCCATTATCATGTCTGAAAATTTGTTTTCAACAAACCACAAATAATCATCAGTAATGAGGGTTCCTAAGGTTAAAAAGCAATCGGATGCGTTTACATAATTGGTTACGTTGTCTATAGAGGCCGCATCTGAATATGTGCCAATAAACTTATTTCCTTTTTCATCAAGAACCGTTTTACCAAGAGATGTTGTAGTATATACAAATCCGCTAGCATCAATTATTTTTTGAAGTAGATCTGATAAGCCATGTCTTAAAATTTCAACACCAGCAAAAATCATAGGTGGCTGTTTTGCAGCTTTTAACTGAGCCCATGCTTGATCTACAGCATTTTGCAACGCATCTTGTTTGCTCTTTTTTACTTTAGGCTGTAACATCTTTTTAGAAGGACGTTTACAAGGCTCTCCCCAAACCTCACTATAACAAGCTATATAAACAGGTTTTTTATAGGTTATTGCAGCAATTAATAATTTATCAATTTTTTTTGCTGCACCCACAGAAGTACTTAAGGTTTCTGAAGCCACGGTAACGTGATTAAAAATCTCTTGATCTGCTTTTAAGTTACCTGTTGAGTGATGGTATAAAACATTATACATATTTCCTATTTGACGATCGTTAGCTCCAGGTGTAGCACTTATTACAACCATTGGACTAGATTCTACATAAGCACCTGCTACTGCATTTAATGCACTAAAAGTACTTACACCATATTGTAATGAAACAGCAGATAAGCCTCTGGTTCTTCCGTAAGCATCTGCAGCATAAGCAGCATCTAATTCATTAGAAGTTCCAATAGTTTCTATGCCTTCAAATTTTTCTAAAGCTTGTGTAAAGTTCTTAACGTAATCTCCAGGAATTTGAAATAATTCTGTAACATCTAATTGTTTTAAGCGAGTTAATAGATAATCTGCTACGGTAAAGGTATCGTTCTGCATTGTTTAAAATTTTAGTTTCTGTTTGATCGATTTATGGTTTTCTTTCTTTATTCACTAAAAACCCAAAATCAGTGATAGACTCAATAAGCTTTTAATTATCCAATAAAGATAGAAGGACTTAATCTATTTCCATAGAGTATAAATACCCTATTGTTTTTTGACATTTATATTAATTTAGTTGGTTAAAAAAAATCTCTTAAACCTTTAACTATTATTATTATTATTACATAAAATAGAAAAGTCTAATTTGATATATTTCAAATTTAAATTAATGTTAGAAAACAGAAAAGAGTATAAATACTTGTTTTTATAGGTGTAAACACCTATTTTTTGAGAATGTGTATGGTAGATTCTCTCTTATTTTATAAATAAGAGCTCGTGAATCTAGAGAACAGATTTTTAATGTGTTTCTTTATAACAAACTCTAGTAAATAATAAAAGCCAGCT
>Ga0257120_1000725_pt1 | contig 23607 bp, 19 predicted proteins | sample SI106_10metaG_FD_190153 | JGI IMG/M metagenome (GOLD analysis project Ga0257120, IMG submission 190153) | Marine microbial communities from Saanich Inlet, British Columbia, Canada - SI106_10 | ecosystem: Environmental > Aquatic > Marine > Inlet | place: Canada: British Columbia | collected... | reverse complement strand
ACTCAATATACCAATTGCAAATTTTAGAAATTGAATTAGAGAGTCTTAGGCGAATTAAGCCATTTATACATGCCTCAAAACAAAATGTGAGCAAAAGCAAAGAAATAAAAACCAGTGGATTTGCTATCATCCAATTTGAAACGCCAAAAAGAAGGGGTTTAATTGAACACAAATACTTAGGCAGCGGAATAAAATCCCGTATAAGATACCGAGCGATGATAAACAACCAATGGCGCAATGGTTTTGCTATAGAAAAATATATTGGAGAGCCCATACAATATAAAAATAAAGGGCTAAATAATACAGTCCTTAACATTCAATTTAAAGGAGAGCGTTCTCTAAAACAAGTCAGTTTAGGAAAGTATGATATTACCATTGGAGAAGGACTCTTATTCGGAACAAGTTATCGAATAAACAACCCTTATTTTCTATCGTACAAGCATGCAAGAGTTATTAAATCAAACTTAAGCCCAAAAGAATACAATTACTTTAAAGGAGCTGCCGCAAGGTGGGAAAAGAATAAATATACAATTAACTTATTTGCTTCTTCAAGAAGACCAAATGGTTTAACGTCTTATGACAATACGGGCCAATTTAGAACACCTCAAGAAATTGAAAAATACAAAAACCTAAAACAAAACCTTGTGGGAGTAAATCTATTAAGGTCAACATCACAGAGCAAATACACATGGGCTGGAATTCTGTATAAATCTTCATTGTCAGGAAACAAACCCATGCTCCTTCAAAGCGTTTATTTTTCTAAAAACTATTACAATATTGAATTTACTGGAGAAATAGCTACTCAAGATTTATATGCCTGGGCAAATTTCCAAAAAATAAATATTAGTGCCGGAAAAAATAGCTTTTTAACGATGCAATACAGAAGTCGAGATGCTGGAATGCTAAATGAATTTAAATCGAATTACACAGGGTTTAGCAATGGTTATGAAGAAGGGTTTTACTACGCATTTCTATCATCAATACAACGCAATTGGACATTTAAATTAGCTTTTGACACTTACAAATCTACTCAATTACAAGTAACAAGCCCACATCTAGAAGAAGGAGTGAAAGTTATGAGTGAGTTAGCTAGAAGCACTAAAAAAAACAAACTTATTTGCCAATTTCAACATAAAAAAATCACACAGCGAAACCCTATTAAAAAGCTAAGGTTGTTTTACCATATAAACTGGGACAAACAAATTCGTTGGAACACAAAACTTTATTGTGTAAGTGAGGATAAGAACCTAAATACTGCACTCCAATTTAACCTCTTTTGGACCAGCAAGAATAAAGAACAAAAAATCAGCTTTTCAAATTGTATTTTTAGCACAAAAAACGAACCTATATTTTGGCAAGCACCTCATTTTTTCGGGAGTTACAATGCACGATTTTTAAGCGGAAAAGGAAGTGTTTACAGCATCTCTGTACAAAAAAAAATAAAGGCTAACCTTAAATTTGGTTTTCAAACAATTGTACTGAATTATAACGATAGAATTGAAATTGGAACGGGTAACGAAACCATAGCAAACAATAAAAAATTAGACTTTACTATTTACCTAAAATGGAACACAAAAACTAAATAAAAGCATGAATTTTAGTCAACTTAATGGCGATAGCTAAAAGAATAATTCCAAACACTCTACGTACAACATTAATTCCAGCCTTACCCAAAATACGTTCTATTTTTCCAGTAGATTTTAATACTAAATAAACAAAAATTAAATTGATGATGATACCCACAATAATATTGTTTATCGAATAGGTAGAGCGCAAAGAAATAATAGTTGTGAGCGTCCCGGCACCCGCAATTAAAGGAAATGCTATGGGCACAATAGAACCCGAAGAATCGTTTGGATCTGTTTTAAACAATTCGATATCTAAAATCATTTCTAAAGCTAACAAAAAGATAACAAAAGCACCGGCTAATGCAAAAGAAGCAATGTCTATACCGATAAGATTTAAAATCTGCTCACCAACAAAAAGGAATAATATCATGAGGACTCCAGCAACAAGAGTAGCTTTTTCAGATTGAATATGCCCCATCTTTGCTTTAAACCCAATAATAATAGGAATAGAACCGAGTATATCAATTACCGCAAATAAGGTAAGCGTTATGGTAAGAATATCATTAAAATTCATACTTAAATATTTTAATGCAAATATATATTAAAAGACAACAATCTCAAATCTTCCCAGAAATTCTTGTACGACTTATTTACAACCTCTGCCTCGTCAATAAGAACAGATCTTGATTTTAAAGCCAAGGGAGCTAAACTCATAGCCATACGGTGGTCATCATACGTTTCAAACTCCAAATCAATAAATGGCATGGTTGAAAGTGGAAAAACCTCAAGAGTGTCGTTGTTTGTTACCATCACTTTGGCTCCGCACTTTGCCAACTCTACTTTTAGAGCCATCAAACGATTTGTTTCTTTTAATGGTAAAGTTTGTAAACCTGTAATTTTAACTTGAACTCCCAAACCACATGCTGTTGCTGCAATTGTTTGCGCTAAATCTGGCGTTGCATTACAATCAAAACTCAACATTTTTGGTAAGGTAAAATTTGACTCTTTTTTGAGAAATAGCTGACCGTTTTCAATACGTGAAGAAACTCCAAAAGAACGGTAAAACTCCATTACTTTTGAGTCTCCTTGAAAAGAGTCTTCTGAAACTTGAGAAATACAAACCTCACCGGAATTGCTTAAGGCAAGCACTTCGTATATGTATGAAATGGAAGACCAATCTGACTCTACCAGAGAAACTTGACTAGAGTAAGTACCCGGCAAAACAGAGATTTTAGTTCCAACCCAAGTAGCCTCAACTCCATATTGCTTCATTAAACTTAGGGTCATGTTTATATACGGTTTTGAAGTAACTTCTCCCAACAGTTCGAGTTGGAGCCCATTTTTCAAATAAGGAGCTATGAGTAATAGTGCAGAAATAAATTGACTTGAAATGGAGGCGTTAATCGAAAGAAAGCCTCCATCTAAATTTTTACCTCTAATTTGCAATGGAGGAAAGCCTTTCTTCTCTAAATAAGAGATATCAGCACCCAACTCTATTAAAGCATCAACCAAATCAGCAATAGGTCTTTCTTTCATTCGAGCAGCTCCTGTAAGAACAATAGCAGAATTTTGAATGGTATAAAAAGCAGTTAGAAAACGCATAGCTGTTCCTGCAAGACCAACATCTTTAGTCAAGTTTTTGTTTGTAAGAGCAGCTGTAAGTACACAAGTATCTTTTGAATTAGAGCAGTTTTCTAAAAAAGAAAAATCATCTATAAGCGCTTGAATAATTAACAACCTATTTGAAACACTCTTAGAACCAGTGATGCTTAAAAAAGCGTTAAGATGATGTTGATCTGTTTGTATTTTAGCTCTCATAAAAGTCATGTTAAACCCTACTAAGAACAATGTCTCTGGCAAGCGATTTTAATTATTACTTTTTTGCTTTTGCTTTTGGCTTTGCTTTTGCTTTTGCTTTGGGTTTAGCTTTAGGTTTAGCTTTAGGTTTAGCTGTGGCCTTGGCTTTTGCTTTACCTTTTTTCTTTGGTTGGTTTTCCATTATAACTAAACATTGTGCACGATCTAAAAGCTCGGCTTCAGTATCTTTAGGTATTTTATAATTGGTTTTCTCTACTTTTATGTAAGGGCCCCATCGTCCGTGTAACACTTGTATCGTTGGCTCTTCCTCATCAAAGGTATTGATGTGTTTTTCTGCATCCGATTTTCTTTTAGCCTGAATTAGCTCTATACAAGCCTCCAACTCAATAGTCATTGGATCATACTCACCCAGAGACACAAACTTACTATCATGACGCACGTATGGGCCAAATCTACCAATGGCAACAGTCACAACTTTATCTTCAAACTGCCCCACTTGGCGCGGAAGTTTGAATAAGTCAATGGCTTCATTTAAAGTAATCGATTCTATAGACTGCCCTTTTAGTAAACTGGCAAACTTGGGCTTTTCATCCTCCGAGCCTTCGCCTAATTGAGCCATTGGGCCGTAGCGACCTATTCGCACATAAATATTTATGCCTGTAGTTGGATCTACGCCAAGGAGTCTCTCCCCCACTGCACGATCCGCGTTTTCCTTTACATCCTCTACTTTTGTATGAAAATCTCCATAAAAATCGAGCAACATTTTATTCCACTCCTTGTTTCCGGTTGCAATCTCATCAAACTCCTCTTCCACATTTGCGGTAAAATGATAATCTAAAATAGCATCAAAGTTAGAAACTAAAAAATCGTTTACAACCATACCGATATCAGTAGGACATAATTTACCCTTCTTTGAACCCGCTTTTTCTTGTAGTAATTTGGTCTCAATAATTGAATTCGATAATTCAACAAAATGATAAGAACGAAGTGTACCTTCATCTTCACCCTTCTCAACATAGCCTCTTCTTTGCACTGTAGTAATTGTAGGTGCATATGTTGAAGGACGACCTATGCCTAATTCTTCTAACTTCTTTACCAAACTCGCCTCGGTAAATCGTGCCGGCGCTTTAGTGAATCGTTCTCTAGAACTTATTGATTTGTAGGCTACATTTTCACCAACATCTAATTTCGGGAGCATTCCTTCTTGTTCCTCTTCGCCTTCATCATCATTTCCTTCGAGATAAACCTTAAGAAAACCATCAAAAACAATAACTTCGCCTTTGGCTACAAAATTCTTTTCGTGATTCGAATTGTCAATAACTACAGTTGTACGTTCTAATTGAGCATTGGTCATTTGAGAGGCTATGGCTCGTTTCCAAATGAGATCATAAAGACGTTGTTGTCCATTATCATCACTCACATTCTTGTCATGTATGTAAGTAGGACGAATGGCTTCGTGAGCTTCTTGAGCACCTTTTACTTTTGTTGCAAATTTACGTGGCTCCGAATACTCAGCGCCGTATTGCTTGGTAATTTCTTCTTTTATCGATGTTCTGGCATCATTAGATAAGTTTACAGAGTCAGTTCTCATGTAAGTAATCTTACCAGCCTCATACAATCGTTGCGCAACCGTCATGGTTTGAGTAACAGAAAAACCTAGTTTTCTGGCTGCTTCTTGTTGCAATGTTGAAGTTGTAAATGGCGCCGCTGGTTTTTTAGTAGCAGGTTTCTTTTCTAAGTTGGCAACGCTAAATTGAGCATCAACACATTTTTGTAAAAATGCTTGGGCTTCCTCCAGACTATCTAGTCGAGACGAAACTTCTGCTCTAAATCCTTTGCCTTCTTTGTTGGTAAAATGAGCAACAATTTTATAGTAAACATTAGAATCAAATCCTGTTATTTCACGTTCTCGCTCAACCAAAAGTCTCACAGCTACAGACTGAACTCTACCAGCTGATAAACCTTGCTTAACCTTTCTCCACAATACAGGTGAGAGTTCAAAACCCACCAATCTATCTAAAACACGACGCGCCTGCTGAGCATTTACCAAATTGTAATCTATTTCTCTAGGGTTCTGCACTGCATTTGTTATGGCAGACTCCGTAATTTCATGAAAAACTATACGTTTGGTTTCCTTGTTCTTTAAATTTAGAGTTTCTGCCAAATGCCAAGCTATAGCTTCTCCTTCACGATCCTCATCAGTTGCCAACCATACAATTTCTGCAGCTTTGGTTTCTTTTTTTAATTGCTTAACAACTTCTTTTTTATCAGTAGAAACCTCATAATTGGGTATAAAACCTCCAGGTATATCAACACCCATATCCTTATGAGATAAATCTCGAATATGACCGAAACTAGATAAAACCTTAAATTCTTTACCTAAAAAACCCTCAATTGTTTTAGCCTTTGCAGGCGACTCTACTATAACTAAATTCTTTGCCATATCAATTTCATGAATTTCTACAAAATTAGGATAAGTTTATTTATTCTTCCTAATAGTATTCCTATTAAATACATAAATTGTACTATACCTATGTTTTAAAACAAGAATTTTACTACGTCATAAACTGTGAAACTCCTATTATAACTAAGATAGATCACTCTTAAAATTTGAAACAAAAATTTAAAAAAAAAATAAAACCTCCCACTTGTACTTCTGACAATTTGTCAGAACCATATCATTTTGTAAATTTACACCAGAAAACAGAGACAAAAATGGAACAGTACCATACAGGTGATAAAATAATTGATGAAGGTAAGCAAGGAGAAGCTCTTGTTTTAGATAAAGTAAAGTCGGGAGACAGAAAACTATACATTGAAAGCTATGGCTGTCAAATGAATTTTTCAGACAGCGAAATTGTTGCTTCGATTTTGGCAGATAGTGGCTTTGAAACTACAAAAGACATAGAGGCGGCAGATGTTATTTTTGTAAACACTTGTTCGATCAGAGAAAAAGCAGAACAAACCGTTCGAAAACGCCTTAGAACCTTTCAAAAACTCAAAGAGAAGAAGAAAGACATGACCATTGGAGTTTTAGGCTGCATGGCAGAGCGCTTAAAATCTAAATTTTTAGAAGAAGAAAAACTAGTAGACATTGTTGTAGGTCCGGATGCTTACAGAGATCTTCCTAACTTAATAAGCACAGTTGACCACGGTCAAAAAGCAGTTAACGTTCAACTATCTAAAGAGGAAACATACGCCGACATTAGCCCTGTAAGATTAAATAGTAATGGAATTACAGCTTTTGTTTCCATCATGCGTGGTTGCGATAATATGTGTACGTTTTGTGTTGTTCCTTTTACTCGGGGTAGAGAAAGAAGTAGAGACACAGATAGTATTCTAAAAGAAGTTCAAGAGTTGAATGAAAAAGGATTTAAAGAAATAACATTACTTGGACAAAATGTGGATTCTTATTTATGGTACGGTGGCGGTGCAAAAATAGATTTCAAAAAGTTATCTGAGATTCAAAAAGCAGGCTCAGTTAACTTTGCACAACTTTTAGATAAAGTAGCCCAAGTAAGTCCAGAAATACGTATTCGCTTCTCCACCTCTCATCCTCAAGACATGACAAATCAGGTTTTGGAGACTATGGCCAAACATGAAAACATTTGTGACTACATTCATCTACCCGTTCAATCAGGAAGCTCTAGGATTTTAGAGATGATGAACAGAGGTTACACAAGAGAATGGTATATGGAACGTATTGACTCCATTAAAAGAATTATTCCTGACTGTGCCATATCTCAAGATATTATTTCTAGTTTTTGTTCTGAAACAGAAGAAGACCATCAGCAAACATTAAGCCTAATGGACTATGTTAAATTCGACTACGGGTTTATGTTTAAGTATTCTGAAAGGCCTAATACAAAAGCTGCTCGTAAGTTTGAGGATGATGTACCTGAAGAAGTAAAATCTAGAAGACTTACCGAAATAATCACAAAACAGAGACAGCACTCGATGGAATACAACCAAGCTCGGGTAGGGAAAACATTTAAAGTTTTAGTAGAAGGCTTATCTAAGAAATCTGATGCACATTTATTTGGAAGAACAACGCACAACTCGGTTGCCGTATTTCCAAAGAAAAACCATAAACCCGGTGATTATGTAATGGTTAAAATTACAGATTGTAGTTCAGCCACTTTAATCGGAGAAAGTATTTAAACAGACTAAAATGCCAACAATTCAAGACATCAAACAAAGATTTGGGATTATAGGTTCAGCACCTGATCTTGAACGCTCCATTGCCAAAGCAATGCGTGTAGCCCCTACAGATATCTCTGTAATGGTGTCTGGAGAAAGTGGAACAGGAAAAGAAGTAATTCCCAAAATAATACATCAACTTTCTGCACGAAAGCATGCTTCTTATATAGCCGTAAACTGTGGTGCAATTCCAGAAGGAACAATTGATAGCGAATTATTTGGACATGAAAAAGGTTCTTTTACAGGAGCTACAACAAATCGAAAAGGGTATTTTGAAGTGGCCGATGGCGGTACTATTTTTTTAGATGAAGTAGGTGAATTACCCCTTGCAACTCAAGTTAGACTTCTGCGAGTATTAGAAACTGGAGAGTTTATAAAAGTAGGCTCCTCCAAAACACAAAAAACAGATGTTAGAATTGTAGCAGCTACGAATGTAAATTTGCAAGAAGCGATTCAAAAAAATAAGTTTAGAGAAGATTTGTTCTATAGACTAAATACAGTTCAAGTTAACTTGCCGCCTTTAAGAGCTCGTAAAAATGACATCCATCTTATTTTTAGAAAATTTGCAATGGATTTTGCCGAAAAATACCACATGCCATCCGTTCGATTAACAGAAGATGCAATTGAACTGATAAACACTTACCATTGGCCAGGAAATATTAGACAATTAAGAAATGTAACAGAACAAGTCTCGGTTGTTGAAGAAAGTCGATTATTGGAAGCTACTAGTTTAAAAATCTATTTACCAGAAAACAATTTAAAGACACTTCCGGTATTGTATGATGATGCAAAAGGTGGGGAAAATGACTTTACAGAAAGAGAAATCTTATACAAAGTTCTTTTCGATATGAAGAAAGACATTGGAGAACTAAAAAAACTGACAAAAAAACTAATGAAGGGTGAGGTGAATTTTGATAATGAAATGAGCCATTTGGAGCGAAAAGTTTTTAATAATTATGAGGATCAAGACAATGGCCAGCCAATTTTACTCTCAAAACCAGGTGAGCATTTCTCCGAAACTCAGGCCCCTCGAACACAAGAAATAATTCCGCAGGAATCTTTATCCTTACAAGACAAAGAAATTGAAATGATTAAAAATGCATTAGAGAAACACAAAGGTAAAAGAAAAGGTGCTGCATCAGAACTTGGTATTTCTGAGCGAACACTCTACAGAAAAATTAAGCAATTTGAATTATAAAATGATGAAATTAACAGCTCTTTTGGTTAACCTTTCTATTTTATACAGTTGCGGAACCTACACTTTTACTGGAGCAGACATTCCAATAAATGCGAAAACCATCTCAATTCCATTCTTCGAAAATCAAGCACCTCTAGTACAATCTTCATTGAGCTACAAATTTACTGATGCACTTCAGAATAGGTTCATTCAGCAAACAAACTTAACCAGTGTAAATAGAGGTGGAGACCTAAATTTCCAAGGATATATTAGTGATTACCAAGTAAAACCAATCAGCATTAGCTCAAGCGACGTAGCGAACCAAAACAGGTTAACCATAAAAGTATTTGTTCGTTATGAGAACAAGCTGGAAAATGATAAATCTTTTGAACAAATTTTTAGTCGGTATGCTGACTTCGATAGTAGCCTAAATTTATCGACAGTAGAAGAGCGATTGATAGATGAAATAATAACTGAGCTGATCGAAGATATCTTTAACAAAGCTGTTGTAAATTGGTAAAATGGTAAGCAGTCAATTCATAGAGCTAATTCGAAAACCGGAAGGCATCCAAAAAAAACATATTTTGGAACTTGATCAGTTGTGCTCAGCGTATCCCTTCATTGCGTCAATTCATAAAATTAGATTAAAAGCACTCAAAAGAGCTGACAGTATTCGATACAATAAAGAACTTAAACTTACAGCTGCTCTTTCTGCTAACCGCAGCTTATTATTTGAATACATAACACAAAAACCAATACAGAGCTCATACAAAGAAGATTCAGAGATAAGAAACGTAGAGGACAAAAACCCTTTAGAAATTCTTAACATGGGCAAACCAATTGACTTTGATACAGCTGAGACACATTCTTTTGGTGAATGGCTCAAACTAACAAAACTACAGCCTATTAATCGCGCAGATGAAGCTAAAGATGTAGCATCTTTAAAACCAATTGAAAAAACAATGAAAATTGTTGACTTCATTAGTAAATCAGTAAAAAAAGAAAAGCCAAAGAAAGAATTCTTTTCTCCCAGTGCTATGGCAAAGGAAAGTATACAAGAAAACACTACGATGATGACTGAGACATTGGCTAAAGTATATCTCGAACAAGGGCATTATGACAAAGCAATTACAGCCTTCGAAATTTTAAGTTTGAAATATCCACAAAAAAGTGGTTTATTTGCAGACCAAATCAAAGCCATTAAACAAATAAACCCTTAGATATGTACGGATTATTTTCAATTTTAATACTTATTACTTGCGCATTACTACTTCTTGTAATTCTAGTTCAAAACCCTAAAGGTGGTGGATTAGCATCTACATTCGGAGATGGGAATCAATTTATGGGTGTTAAAAAAACATCAGATTTCCTAGAAAAAAGCACTTGGAGTCTTGCACTCGTTTTAGTTGCATTAACATTACTTTCGAATTTTGCAATAGATCGAGGTGAAGGTGTAAACCAATCAAACATTATAGAACAGGTAGAAGATAGTGCTGAAGACTTTGTTCCAACAGAGGCTCCAGCAGCTGTCCCAGAAGCCAAAGAATAATTTTAGTTTAAACTAAAAAAATACCAAGCCTGTCAGCTTGGTATTTTTTTTGCCCAAACTTTGAATCTCTTAAGACACATTGGCATAAAAATAACGTTGGCATAATTTCTGACAAACATTAAAGGAAATAATATTAATTTAAATAAAAAATAAAAAAATGGCAACACCAAAAATAAAGCCACTTGCAGACAGAGTATTGATTGAAGCCTCTGCTCCTGAAACAACAACAATATCTGGAATAATAATACCTGATACTGCACAAGAAAAACCTCAAAAAGGTATTGTTATAGCAGTAGGAAACGGAACAAAAGAGATTGAGATGACTGTTAAAGTCGGAGATACAGTACTTTATGGAAAGTATGCTGGCACGGAACTCAAGTTAGAAGGTAAAGATTATCTCATCATGCGAGAATCTGACTTAGTAGCAATCTTATAAAAAAAATAAAAATGGCAAAACAAATAACATTTGATATAGAAGCAAGAGATGCACTTAAAAGAGGTGTAGATGCTCTGGCAAACGCAGTTAAAGTTACATTGGGACCAAAAGGTCGTAACGTAATTATAGATCGAAAATTTGGTGCACCATCAATCACAAAAGATGGCGTGTCTGTTGCTAAAGAAATAGAATTAGAGGATGCTGTAGAAAATATGGGTGCCCAGATGGTAAAAGAGGTCGCTGCAAAAACAGCTGACATTGCCGGAGATGGGACAACAACTGCAACCGTTTTAGCTCAAGCAATTGTAACAACAGGATTAAAAAATGTTGCTGCTGGAGCAAATCCAATGGATTTGAAAAGAGGCATCGATAAAGCTGTAAAAGCTGTTGTTACTGCGCTACAAAAACAATCGATAGAAGTTGGAGACAACCTTGACAAAATAGAACAAGTAGCTTCTATTTCGGCCAACAACGATAGTTCCATAGGTAAACTTATCGCACAGGCTATGGAAAAAGTTAAAAAAGAAGGGGTGATTACTGTAGAAGAAGCAAAAGGAACAGATACGACCGTTGAAATTGTAGAAGGCATGCAATTTGATCGAGGATACCTCTCGCCATATTTTGTTACTAATGCAGAAAAAATGCACGCAGAACTGGAGAGTCCTTACATCTTGATATACGATAAAAAAATCTCTACTATGAAGGACATGCTCCCGATATTAGAGCAAACAAGTCAAACAAGTCGTCCGATACTAATTATTGCAGAAGATGTAGATGGTGAAGCATTGGCTACATTAGTCGTAAACAAAATTAGAGGTAGTTTAAAAATTGCAGCGGTAAAAGCACCAGGATTTGGAGATCGTAGAAAAGCAATGCTCGAAGATATAGCAATCCTAACTGGAGGAACCGTTGTTTCTGAAGAGCGAGGATTTAAACTAGAAAATACAACTTTAGAGATGCTTGGACAAGCTGACAAAGTAGTTATCGACAAAGACAACACAACTGTTGTAAATGGTAAAGGAGAGGCAGAAGGAATAAAAGTTCGCGTAAGTCAAATAAAAGCTCAAATGGAATCTACTACATCTGACTACGATAGAGAAAAACTTCAAGAGCGTTTGGCTAAATTAGCAGGTGGTGTAGCTGTACTTTATGTGGGTGCAGCTTCAGAAATTGAAATGAAAGAGAAAAAAGACCGAGTTGATGATGCACTTCATGCAACACGAGCGGCAGTTGAAGAAGGTATTGTACCTGGCGGAGGTGTAGCATTGGTTAGAGCAGCAGAAGTATTAGAAAACATTGCTACAGAAAATGAGGATGAGCTTACAGGAGTTCAAATTATTATGCGTGCATTAGAAGCACCACTTCGTCAAATTGTATCAAATGCCGGAGGAGAAGGCGCTGTTGTTGTTTCTAAAATCAAAGAAGGAAAGGCAGACTTTGGGTACAATGCAAAAACGGATACATTTGAACCAATGCTTGAAGCGGGTATAATTGACCCAACTAAAGTGACCAGAGTTGCCTTAGAAAATGCAGCCTCTGTTGCTGGAATGCTTCTTACTACAGAATGTGTACTTGCAGATATTCCTGAAGATAACGCAGCTCCAATGCCAGGTGGAATGCCGGGTGGAATGCCAGGAATGATGTAAACTTTGAAATTTATTCTAATAAAAGAAAACCCATTTCATTAAAATGAAATGGGTTTTTTAATATCAATCAAATTAAAAAACTATTTATTCAATAGTGTTTTGACCATATTGGCAATCGTTCTTCCCTCAGCTTTTCCAGCCAACTCTTTTGAGCTTAACCCCATCACTTTACCCATATCTGCAGGTCCTGATGCACCAACTTTTAAAATAATTTGAGCTACAGCTCTTTCCAATTCCTCTACTGAAAGTTGTTTCGGAAGAAATTGATCTAATATCTTGGTTTGAACAATTTCATCTTCGGCTAAATCTGCTCTCCCTTGTTCAATATAAATAGCTGCAGCATCTTTACGCTGCTTCATCATTTTCATTAAGAGCTTAATCTCATCGCCTTCTGTTAATTCTCCTGAAGAACCAGAAGCTGTTTCAGCCAGCATCAGCTCGGCTTTTATTGCTCTTAGTGTTTCTAATGCTACTTTATCTTTTGCCTTCATAGCCTCTTTCATGGCTGGCATAATTTTAGATTTTAAGCTCATACTTAATTTATTAATCAACGTTATCGTGTAAAAAAGAGTTTCGGCTCTTTAACTCAACCAAACCGTCTTGGTCTGTTGTTAAACTCGTTCTAGACAATGGCTCATCTGTTGAGTGCGTAGCCTCATTTAACTCAATACCTTGGCGCTTGTATGCTGGCTCTCGCTCTGCACTGTCTACAATAGAGTTATTTCTAAACCTGTAGTTAAACTTTTGCAAACGATCTTTTCGCTTTTGCGCTCGCTCTATTTGCTCTTGTACCGTATCACTGTGTGAGGATAAAGTTACTATTGTTTTCTCTTTGGCTGCAATGGGTTGTTCTATTGCAGCGTCATCGGTATCAGGCACTTTAACGATATCTTCTGAAACATCAAATGGTATGGCTGAAACAACAGAATCAGACTTTAAATTTGAAATTAATTCGGGAGCTGGGTCAACTTGAGTAGATTCCATTTGAATCTCTAAAGGCGACTCATCTGAAGGTTCAAAGTTAATTGAATCTTCTTCTAGACTTAAAGTATGAACGATTTTTTCTGAAGTAGGCTCAGTATCACTCTGTTCTTCTAAATCATCTTTAGAACCCGAACTTTCGTCAATTAATGTTGAATTATCGTCTAAAGAAAAAACAACTCTATCATCAAGTTCTTCTGAAATCAATGGTTCATCAAGTACAACCTCATTTTCTGTTTGACTATTTTGCTCACTTAACTGGGAGATATCCAATATTGAGTCTGATGTTGTTTCAAGAAACTTTTCTTCATTTGTTTCTTCCGTAAATGTATCAGTAGATTCAATAGCAGGCTGTTCAATATCAAACTCAAAAGACATGCTAACCTGCTGACGATCTTCTTTAACTTCATTTTCAGAAAAAAGTGGTGTAACTACATCTTCTGTAGGTTGGTCAATCTCAATTGCCTGGTTGGTTAATATGTCATCCTCTAAAATATGTTTAACTTCTGCTTCTATAGGATGCGCTGTTTGAACTGCATTAGAAATAGGTTCATTAACAACTGATTTAACAGGGATCATATCGTCCAAGTCATATTTTACTTTTTCTGGAATACCTGTAAGTGGATTAATAATTTGCCCTTCATGAAAACCCGTGGCAACTACCGTTACATTTACAGCATCTCCTAACTCATCATCTTCTGCAACGCCCATAATAATATCTGCAGGTACACTTCCTTCAATGGTCACTTGATCTTGAATAAAGTCTGATATAATACCCATTTCCTCAAACGTAACCTCCTCGGTACCAGAAACAATAAGTAAAAGTACTTTTTTAGCCCCTCGAATATGATTGTTATCTAGTAAGGGTGACTCTATTGCACTTTTCACAGCACGAATGGCGCGATCTTCTCCACTGGCTGTTCCGGTACCCATAATTGCTGTTCCGCTATTAGACAATACTGTTCTAGCGTCATTTAAATCAATGTTTAAATGTCCTGTTTGGGTAATAACCTCAGCGATACCTCTAGATGCAGTGGCTAGTATTTCATCTGCCTTTGCGAATCCAGATTTAAAACCTAGCTTCCCATAGATTTCTCTTAGCTTATTATTATTTATAACTATGAGTGAGTCTACGTGTTGCTTTAGCTCCTCAATTCCTTCTCTGGCTTGTTTCATTCGTAAATCACCTTCGAACTCAAAAGGAATGGTAACAATAGCTACCGTAAGGATATCTAAATCCTTAGCTGCCTTAGCAATTACCGGAGCTGCACCTGTTCCGGTACCTCCTCCCATACCAGCGTTTATGAATACCATTTTGGTGTTATTTTCTAACACACTAATGACATCATCAATATTTTCTTCAGCAGCAAACTTCCCTCTGAGAGGATCAGCACCAGCTCCTAAACCTTCGGTAATAGAAACACCTAACTGAATTTTATTTGGCACAGGACTGTCATCCAACGATTGTTGATCTGTGTTGCAAACAACAAAATCGACACCTCTAATACCGTTGATGTACATGTAATTTACGGCATTACTACCTCCACCTCCTACGCCAATTACCTTAATGGAAGAGGATTGATTTTGTGGTAAATCAAAATCTAAATTTGTCATAATTTAGAGCTTTTATAATTATTAATCTTCGTTCGCTAAAAAATCGAGTATCTTATTTGCCCACTTATCAAAAACTGAAGCACTACCTTGTTTTTCTATTTCAATTGGTTTCTTAATAGAACCCTCATCGTCTTCTAAGTCAACTATTGGACCATCCGTTGGATCTATTGGAGCTTCCACCACCTCTTTTGGTTGAGGGCGCTTTTCATTTTCTCCTACACCCTTCATTAGCAGGCCAATAGCAGTTGCATACATTGGGCTTTCAAGTTCGGGTTTATCGCCTTTTCCTAAATGTTCATTTGGGTAACCAATACGAGTATCCATTGCCGTTTCATACTCAAAAAGTTGCTTGATATGTTTTAATTGAGAACCTCCACCTGTAAGAACAATCCCAGCTATTAACTTCTTTTTACTCTCTTCACTACCGTAATTCTTAACCTCTAAAAATACCTGATCAATAATCTCTACCAAACGGGCATGTATAACTTTAGAGAGCATCTTTAAAGAAATCTCTTTCGGCTCTCTTCCTCTTAATCCAGGAATAGAAACAATTTCATTTTCGCTATTTTCTCCAGGCCAGGCAGAACCAAACTTAACTTTTAAAAGTTCTGCTTGTTTTTCTATAATTGAGCACCCTTCTTTAATATCTTCTGTAATCACATTACCGCCAAAAGGAATCACTGCTGTATGACGAATAATACCATCTTTAAAGATAGCTACATCTGTAGTACCTCCGCCAATGTCGACCAAACAAACACCTGCCTCTCGCTCTTCGTCACTAAGAACTGCATCTGCAGAAGCTAAGGGCTCCAAAGTAATGCCCGAGACCTCAAGATTAGACTTTTTAACACATGAAAATATATTACCAATAGCAGCTTTTTGTCCAACTACAATATGAAGGTTTGCCTCTAACCTTCTACCGAGCATACCAATGGGTTCGCTTATATTTGGTTCGCCATCAATTTTAAATTCTTGAGGTAATACATGTATAATTTCCTCGCCTGGAAGCATCACCAATTTGTGTACGTTTTGTACAAGTAAATCAACATCTGCTTGGGTGATGACTTCTTGAGCATTTTCTCGAAGTATATAATCACTATGTTGAAGACTTCTGATATGTTGCCCAGCAATACCAACTACACAATTAGTTATTTTTGCTCCTGAGTCTGTTTCAGCCTCTAAAATAGCATGTTTTATAGAATCGATAGTTTGAGTTATATTAGAAACAACTCCGCGCTGAACTCCTAGAGATTTGGCTTTACCAAAACCTAAAATTTCGATTTTATTAAATTCATTTTTCCGCCCAACAATGGTCACAATTTTTGTTGTTCCAATATCTAAGCCGACCGCAATTTCTCTGTGTTCCATTATTTTATCTTTTTGTACAAACCACTTGGTTGTCAAATTTTAAATTAATGCTTGAATAGCTACCCCAACCAACTTTGTCTAAACCTTTTTGATAGAACGTCTTCAAGTTTTTTAGCTTTTCCGCCAAACGATGTACATTGCCAACAATTATTTTATGATTTCCAATTCTGGGATACATCGTAATCTCGTCGTTTTCATCAAACTCTACAGCAGTTATCTGAGCTTTTAAAAAAGGATCCTGTTCTAAAATAGCAAAAATAGTACGTATCATTCCTTTTATTTTAAGCGTCATTTCATTACAATAAATTAGGGGCACTCTTGCACTATACTTCTCAGACAATGGTATTGCTTTAATTTTTGAATCTAAATAATACGACTGATTTTGAGTATATACACGTGCAATCGGTTTGCGCTGTTCCACCAAAATACTTAAAGTACCCTTATTAGATAAATATAATTCTGCTTTCTCAATGTTAGGATGCTCAGTTATGAATTCTTCTAACAAATAGATGTTTATATCTTCATAAGGCATACCGATTAATGAATCTTCAATTTGCAAGAGTAAATCTGTTACTATTTCAGCATCTATAAAATGTAAATCATGGGTAACATCGACGTTTATTGAGATCTCATCACATTTAATTTTTGCTCTATTTTGAGTACTCATTACAAGCAAATAGGTAAGTAATATACAACTCAGTAAAAAAAACAATAGGTTAAAAGCCTTTTTCATTTCGTTAAATATTCTTTAATAGGTTTAATTAATGTGTCAATATCTCCGGCTCCAAGAGTTAACAATACGTCTGTATCTGCAATTACCTCTGGAAAGGCATCCATTTTATATAAACCTTTTTGTTTAGCGGAAATTTTTGCCAGTAAAGCAGATGAATTAACACCTTCTATAGGCAATTCTCTTGCAGGATAAATAGCTAAAAGAAGTACTTGATCTGCAGCGGATAAGGCGCTTGCAAAATCATCAATAAAATCTCTAGTTCGTGTATATAAATGAGGCTGAAAAACAACTGTTAATTTTCTTTTCGGATATAAATCTCTGGCAGATCGCAGGGCCATCTCAATTTCTTTAGGATGGTGCGCATAATCATCTATATAAATGTGATTGGATGTTTTTACATGGAGATCAAACCTTCGCTTTACACCTAAAAATGATTGTATAGCGCTGGAGATACCTGGTGGTGAAACCCCTTGAAAATAGGCCATAGCGAATGCAGCAACTGCGTTTTCGACGTTATGAATACCTGGTAATCCAGAAACTACATTTTCACAAATTCCTTTTGGATAGCGAACATCAAATTTATAGCGCCCACTTTCTATTCTAATATTTTGAGCAGAAAAATCAGCAGTAACAGATTCTAAGGCATACGTGTATTTGGACTCAATATCCAAAAACTCTCTAACGACTAAATTCTGTGGAGTTACCTTGTCTGTAAATAACTTAAACGTTTCTTTTAAACCTGATTCCGTTCCATAGATATCCAAATGATCAGCATCCATAGAGCTTAACAATACCCAATTTGGATGAAGCTGTAAAAAGGAACGATCAAATTCATCCGCTTCTACTACAGCTATATTAGCTGAGCCAATTCTTAGATTAGAATTAAAATTTAAGGCCAAACCACCTAAAAACGCAGAACAGTCAATAGCATTTTCACTTAAAATATAAGCCAACATACTAGATATTGTTGTTTTTCCATGCGTTCCTGCAATAGCTAAACAGTGGCTTTTTTTTGTAATTGCACCTAATATTTCAGCACGTTTACAGAGTGTAAAACCCTTTTTTTTAAAATGTTGAAAAAGGTTGTTGGTTACTGGTATAGCAGGTGTATAAATAACTAAAACAGAATCGGTATTTGTAAATGGCTCGGGAATAAAGGACAAGTCGTCTTGATAAAAAATACGACATGACTCAGCCTCCAATGAACGTGTAATGTCTGAACTATTTTTATCGTATCCAGCAACACTATAATTATTATTTACAAAATAGCGTGCAATGGCACTCATCCCAATCCCCCCTATACCTAGAAAGTAAATATGTTTTATGTTCTCTAATTTAATCATAATAGGAGTTGATCAATACAATCAACAATTTTAAGTACAGCATTGGGTTGCCCCATCTTTTTTGCATTAGTCGACAGCTCAAGTTGTTTATCTGGATTATCTTTTAATGTTTTTAACACTGAAAAAAGTTGCGTATCGATGGTATTTTCTTCAACCAAGACAGCCGCATTTTGATTGGCTAACGTTAGTGCATTTTTTAATTGATGATCTTCTGCAACATTAGGTGAAGGAATTAAAACACAGGTCTTACCAATTGAAGTTAACTCGGATATAGCTAAAGCACCGGCCCTTGAAACTACAATATCAGCAGCACTATAAGCCTGGCCCATATCCGAGATAAACCTTGTTATCTGTGCCCTAGAACCTAGTATTTTTTTTGCTTCATTACACTTTTCAAAGTAAAGCGCTCCAGTTTGCCAAATTAACTGTACGTCATTTTCTAAAAACCAAGAACAATGGGCTAAAACAGCTTCATTTATACGTTTCGCTCCCAAACTTCCTCCAACAATTAGTACGGTTGGCTTAGCTTGTGTAAACCCATAAGCTGCTAAGGAGTCTTTCTTATTGTAAATTCCAAACTCAATTTCTGAACGAATGGGATTGCCAAATAGTTCAATTTTTTTGGGAGGGAAAAAGCGCTCTAAACCAGAATAAGCTACACAAATCTTGCTCACTCGAGAAGCTAATATTCTATTGGTAACTCCAGGGTAAGAGTTCTGCTCTTGAATTAAGGTTGGTATCTTTAAAATCGAAGCCACCCAAAGAATAGGTCCACTTGCATAACCCCCAGTACCAATAACAACATTTGGTTTAAAACGAATTACAATAAAGAATGATTTTAAAATGCTCAAAATTAATTTAACCGGAAATAATACGTTTCTAATCGATAACGATCGTTGGAAACCAGCTATCCAAAGTCCAATAACTTTATATCCAGCGGCTGGAATTTTCTCCATCTCCATTCTATCAGAAGCTCCAACAAATAATAAATCCAAGTGATCATACCTTTTTTCCAACTCTTTAGCTATTGCTAAAGCAGGAAATATGTGGCCGCCCGTTCCACCACCGCTGATTAGAATTCTCTTACGCATTGCGTACACTACTTTCTGATTTTCGCAAATCGTTACTAATACTCAAAATTAGACCAATCGCTGCACAAGTCATCCAAACAGAGGAGCCTCCTGCACTAATTAATGGCAACGTTTGGCCTGTTACAGGTAATAAATTAACAGCAACAGCCATATTAATAAACGCCTGTGAAACGATAGAAACACCCAATCCAACAACAACTAGCACAGCAAAATCGTCGTCGGTTTTACTGGCAATTTTTAATACTCTAAAAAGCAAACTCAAGTATAATAAAATCACAAAAAGACCCCCAAACCGGCCATATTCTTCAATAATAACTGCATAAACAAAATCTGAAGAAGATTGAGGTAAGAAGTTTTTCTCTACACTTTTCCCTGGCCCTTTACCCCAAACACCGCCTCTGGCAATGGCCATATTTGCGTGATGTACTTGGTAGCTAACGCACGTTTTGTCAAAATAACATTCTATTCGTGAATTCCAGGTAGCAACTCGGTTACTTATGGTTGGATAATTCGTTACTATTGCATAAAAGGAAGCCAAAGAAGTAATCCCTATCAAGAGCATTATTCCCAACCACTTTAAAGAATACCTTCCAACAAATAGAATGATCATACTAATCATGAAAATAATGGCAGAAGTAGAGAAGTTAGAAGGAAGAATTAGGCCGCAAATTAATAGCACTGGTCCTAGAATGGGAAAGAATGAAGCCTTAAATGAGTTTAACTTGTCTTTGTATTGAATTAAATTTCTGGCCAAGAGAACAAATAATGAAACTTTTGCTAATTCGGATGGTTGAAAGGTGAAACCTGAAACTCTTATCCACCTACTGGCATTAGCGCCATCTATAGACTCACCTCCGCTAATAGCCCAACAAACTAAGAGTACAGCAAAACCGAAAACTAGTATAGAACTGTTAAAGAAATACTTGTAAGGAACCTTAGATAAAAGCCACATAATAAAGTAGCCAATCCCTAAATGAAATAAGTGTTTAATTAAAAAAGAAAGCGTGTCTCCCTGTTTGTATGCAAAAGCGAGGTGCGAACTTGCACTGTATACTAAAACAATAGATACAAGAGAGAGAAGGACCACTATAGTCCATATATACTTATCACCTTTTATGTGTTTTACCCAACTCAATTTACAACAGTCTTATTTGTTTTTTGAATTGGCGACCTCTGTCTTCATAATTCGAAAATAAATCGAAACTAGCACAAGCTGGAGATAATAAAACAGCATCGCCTTTATTTGCGAGCTTGTAGGCAATTTTCACAGCAGACTTCATTGTATTGGCCTCCATAACTACATCTACAACACCTCCGAAAGTTTCTATTAATTTGGTATTGTCTTTGCCTAGGCAAATGATTGCAGTAACCTTCTTAGATACTAATGGGAGTAGCTCAGCGTAATTATTGCCTTTATCAACGCCACCACAAATCCAAACGACAGGTGCAGACATGCTGTCAATAGCATACCAAGCTGCATTAACATTGGTTGCTTTAGAATCGTTTATATAATCAACTCCGTACACCTTTAATACAGGTTCTAAGCGGTGTTCAATCTTTTCAAAGTCAGCCAGACAGCCTCTTACAATATCATTGGTTATACCCAATAATTTTGCAGCAATACCACCTGCCATTGAATTATAGCTGTTGTGCTTTCCTTGTAAAGCTAATTCGTGAATATTCATAGTTAACTGCTCTAGATTACTATTAATGTTAATTTCTTCTCCAATTAGACTTGCGCCTTTGGCAATTTTATATTCTCCAAAAGGAACCTTTTCAGCGTTCACTTTTGGAAGGTTTTTCAGTATCCAATCGTCGTCATTCCAATAGATGAAATAATCGTCTTTAGTTTGATTTTCAGCTATGCGCATTTTAGAAGCCACATAGTTTTTCATTTCTCCATCGTAGCGATCTAAATGATCTGGACTAAGATTTAAGAGTATGGAAATAAATGGCTTAAAATCGTAAATATCGTCCAGTTGAAAACTACTCAACTCTAACACCCAATAATCATGATCAGAGCGCGCTAAACATCTTGCGAAGCTATCGCCAATATTACCAGCCAAAGCAACATCAAAGCCTGCCTTCTCAAGGAGGTAGTTGATGAGACTTGCGGTTGTTGTTTTACCATTACTCCCAGTTACAGCTATTATTTTCCCTTGGCAATACCGATAAGCAAACTCAATTTCTGAAAGAACGTTTATCCCTTTAGATCTAGCCTTTTTAAGTAAGGCTGTTTCAGGAATTCCTGGGCTTTTGATAAGCAGTTCAGCAGTCAAGATTCTAGCCTCATCATGCATTCCTTCTTCCCAATTAATATTATTTTTATTAAGCGCTACCTTATAGTTTTCTTTTACGCTTCCATAATCACTTACAAAAACATCAAATCCTTTTTGTTTGGCTAAAATAGCTGCGCCAACTCCACTCTCACCAGCTCCTAATACGGCTATCATTATTAACGAAGTTTAAGAGTAACAAAACTTAAAATAGCGAGCATAATACCAACAATCCAAAAACGAGTCACTATTTTACTCTCATGCATTCCTGTTTTCTGGTAATGATGATGTAATGGAGACATTAAAAATATACGTTTTCCTTCTCCGTATTTTTTCTTGGTATATTTAAAATAAGAAACCTGTAAAACCACAGATAAATTTTCGACAAAAAAGATCCCACAGATAATTGGGATAAGTAGTTCTTTTCGAATTGCTATAGCAAAAACTCCAATAATTGCTCCTATGGCAAGGCTGCCTGTATCTCCCATAAATACTTGAGCTGGGTATGAGTTGTACCATAAAAAACCGAAGCAAGCACCTACAAATGAACTTATAAAAACAACCAGTTCTCCAGAATTAGGGATGTACATAATATTTAAATAATCAGCAAAAATTATATTCCCAGAAACATAAGCGAAAATGGCTAGAACTAGACCAATAATAGCAGATGTTCCAGTAGCCAAACCGTCTATACCATCAGTTAAATTGGCGCCATTTGAAACAGCAGTTACAATAAAAATAACCATCGGAATAAAAACCAACCAAGCCCAATCCTCCGCTTTCTCAACAGCCCATGTTAAAAGATCAGCATAATCAAATTCATTATTTTTAAAGAAGGGAATGGTAGTCATGGTAGATTTTATATCGGACTGAACATAAACTACTTCAGCGCTATCGCTCTGGTTAACAACCTGATCTCTCATCACAACATCAGGATGAAAATAGAGGATTAAGCCTACTATAATTCCTAATGAAACCTGACCAAGTATTTTAAATTTTCCAGCTAAGCCATCTTTGTCTTTTTTAAACACCTTAATATAGTCGTCTAAAAAGCCAATAAGGCCCATCCAAACAGTTGTTAAAAGCATTAAAATAATGTAAATATTATCTAGTTTGGCAAATAATAAGGTGGGTATTAAAATTGCACTTAAGATAATAATCCCACCCATGGTTGGCGTTCCTGCTTTTTCAGTTTGACCTGCCAAACCTAGATCTCTTATAGACTCTCCAACTTGTTTGGAGGCTAGGTATTTAATTATATATTTTCCAAAAATCATGGAAATTAATAAAGATACAATCACTGCCATAGCAGCTCTAAAGGAAATGTATTGAAATACTCCAGCACCGGTTAGGTCAAAAGTTTCGTGCAAGTAATTAAATAAATAATAGAGCATATGTTTAGTCTTTAAAATGTGCTTTTAATTCAGCCATATCATCAAAAGAGATTCGCTCTCCATTAATTTCTTGGTATTTTTCGTGACCTTTTCCTGCAACCAATATAATATCACCAGAACCACACAGTCTCAACCCTAAGTTTATGGCTTCCCTTCGAGACTCAAGACTAATTATTTTTTTTAATTGAATAGGCGTTAATCCCAACTTCATATCTTCTATTATGGACTTTGGGTTTTCACTTCTAGGATTATCGGATGTTAAAATAACTTGATCTGCCAAACTGCACGCAATAGCAGCCATAAGAGGTCGTTTTCCTTTATCTCTGTCGCCACCACACCCAACAACACAAATCACCTTTTCGGTTCCACTTCGAATAATATCTATTGTTTTTAAAACATTTTCTAAAGCATCT
>Ga0257120_1000723_pt1 | contig 23727 bp, 23 predicted proteins | sample SI106_10metaG_FD_190153 | JGI IMG/M metagenome (GOLD analysis project Ga0257120, IMG submission 190153) | Marine microbial communities from Saanich Inlet, British Columbia, Canada - SI106_10 | ecosystem: Environmental > Aquatic > Marine > Inlet | place: Canada: British Columbia | collected... | reverse complement strand
ACGTCTCCGCTCATTCTCGCAGTCGACCGTCACCGCATCACTGCGCCTCCGGTAAAAGGGGTTCTAGTGTTACTACAACAGAGTCGCAAGTGCTTTTTTCACAGAATGTGAAGATAATTTGAAATTTACTAAAAAGTGAGTAAAAACAGCTAATTAACCTGAGGTTGATGTGACCAAGTCACCGAAATCACAAGAACGCGGGCAGATGAAATTCGAGGTAAATTCACGCTAATCTCTAGATATAGACCAATGCACAGCTGCACCCCCAATATCAGCCCTTTTCGGTGTAAATCAGCCGCAATCTATGGGCACCGAGTCGGGGTTAAACAGCCCAACGATACCCACTCATCATTGACGCGCAGGCTTCCTTGCGAACATTGGCAATCGATACGCCAATAAAGCCAGGATTATGACCATATAGATAATGGGCTCTAGCTGGATACCTTTCACAATCATAATGAAATGCACGCCACCAAGAGCTGCGGCCACATAGGTCAATTGATGCAAGCGACGCCATTTGACCCCCAAGCGTTTAACAGACCAATTATTGGATGTGACCGCTAATGGGATCATCACGACAAAACCAACCATTCCAATAGTGATATAAGGACGCTTAAGAATATCCGCCCAAATCTGGCTCAGGATACCGACATCAAGAACCAACCAAACCAACAGATGCAGGGCGACGTAGGTAAAGGCCAAGACCCCAATCGCACGGCGGAACTTGATCAAGTTCAGCCCAACGGCTTTGAACAATGGCGTGATAGCCAAGCCCACAATGATCAACTTAAGCCCAAGTTCACCCAACTCATGCTCAAGCGCCTTGATCGGCTCACGGCCCAGCCCACCAGTTTGGGCAAGGTAAAGGAACAAAGGCACTGGGATCAGTCCTACTAAATACACAAGCCATGTTGGCACTTTGCGCAGGAGTTGATTGATCCAGTCCATGTTAGTGTCCTTACCTGTCATAGCTATAGTATAAACGCGCAAAGGGCCGGAATCGTCTATGTTCCAGCCCAGTATTTCAGCTTAGATTTGTTTTGAAAGGTCCATGCCTTCGTACATGCTGGCGACTTCATCCTCGTAGCCATTGAACATCAATGTCGGGACACGCTTTGCGAACAGTCCGCCACCGATCACACGTTCACTGGCTTGGGACCAACGCGGGTGTGAAACATTTGGGTTAACATTGCTATAGAACCCATATTCACGAGCGTTGGCTTTGTTCCAACTAGTTGGCGGCTCTTTGTCCGTAATTGTAATCTTCACAATAGATTTGATGGATTTAAATCCATACTTCCATGGCACAACCAAACGCAGTGGTGCGCCGTTCTGATTGGGCAGGTCTTTCCCATATATACCGGTCGCCATCAGCGTCAGCGGGTTCGTTGCCTCATCTAGGCGCAAACCCTCAACATACGGCCAATCAAGTGACTGGAACCTTTGGCCCGGCATTTCCTCCGGGCGGTACAACGTTTCAAAGGCCACGTATTTCGCACCCTCTTGAACGCCAGCAATCTCTAGTAAATCCGCAAGTTCAAATCCGTTCCACGGAACAACCATCGACCATGCCTCGACACAGCGGAACCGGTAAATCCGCTCTTCGATTGTCATCGCTGCCTTGATATCGTCGATATCATACTTGCCAGGGTTTTTAACCATGCCGTCAATTTCAACGGTCCATGGAGTTGTGGTCAGCGCGCCTGCATATTCCGCAGGATCGGTTTTTCCCGTCCCGAACTCATAGAAGTTGTTATGCTGTGTGATGTCTTCCCAAGAATTCGGCGTTAGCGCCTCTTGTGCGTTTGACGCACCTGCAACACCAGCCAACCCGAATCCAGCGGCGGCTCCCCCGATCAATTCGCGGCGACTTAGAAACGCGGTCTGTGGGGTAACGTCGCTTTGGCTAAGTGTGTTGGTCCAACGATTGGCCATAGGGGAGGCTCCTTTGATGCATTTTGTTCCTTATACCTCAAAGTAGGAAGCGTTTCATCTTATTCCAATCCTATTCACGCGGAGTTTGGAGACTGTAACAATCATAGCCCGGAGATAGTCATCTCACAAATTTTGGTCGCCTTCACAAAATGATCCAGTTGGTGACACTCGGTCCACCATGTTGCTGCTTCCATCAACAACTCCGGTTCATCGTTCTTGTTCTTGAAGCACGACTAAATAGGTAGGACAACGCCTTCGCTTTTCACGCCAATCTTTGTGTCACATACGCTGATCGCCATGTCTCTCAAGCTCTGGCGCATGCCTAATTCGCCTGTGGATGTGCGCTTGATTACAATTCATTCATAGGAACCGATCGTCCGTTGTCTTGTTTCAGGCGCATATGACGGCGACGCAGCAGAAGTGGCTCATTCACAACTATAGAGTGGGCGATTAATTCAACCTCGTGAATGATATCGGTCTCATAACAGGCAACACGATTATAATTTTCGCGATTTTTTTCAGTCACCTTTTCACCAGGTAGGATGCCGCCCTTACCGGGCTTTGCACCTTGGGCAAGCTTCAGTTCAAACATGCCGACGTTTTCATGAGCTGCAACTTCGCGCAGTTTATCATCACTCAGCTTGCCGTCCGTATCACACACACCAAATTTCGCGGTTCCGGTTTGAATATCGCGCCATAGCTCATGCCAGAAATGTTCAAAAATGATTTTGCAACAAACGTTGTGCGCGTGTCGCCGCCAATGGTCATCAGTTCGGTTTGGTTAACTGGTCATCAAGCGGTGGAAACGGCGCATTGGCAAAAATCGGGGTGTCGACGACATTAAGGTTACTCGTCGAACCAAAGGCTACAGTATTTTCATGACTTTCACTGGCGCGCTTGACCCACTAGCGTTGCGCGCGATTGAGTAGCAGCTCCTCGCGATCCATCGCAAAGAAAAACTGGCGAAAAACTCACCAAGCTGCGAAGACAAATGCCGGAAACGGCCGAGCACAGGATAGTTGCCCCGAATGGCATCCCCCGTCTGCAAACGGTCGATCACAAAGACGACCACGATAATTAACAAGAGCGTGCCAAAGACACCAACAAAGGCAAAAGCCAAAACCGCTAAAACAGACATGGCAAAACCCGTCGGCAAACTCCTTTGATTAAATATCTTTTTTTGTGTTGCGAATGCCGATCCAGCGCAAGAGTGCAGCATTCACGTTGGTAACAGCGCTCTGAAACCTTATCCCCGATTGCGGCTCTAAACAAAAAAGGTGCCACGCAATCTGCTAGGCACCACTTTGTTGGCACAGTGCTTAGTTTAATGCACCGTCGCCTCATCCGGCTTAGGCCGATAAGACGCGCCAACGCGGCCGCCAATCATCAAGCCGTCGACGCCAGCACTTACTTCAATCACCGATCCATCAGCGATGTCCCCAGACAACAACATTTCCGCCAGTTGGTTCTGCAAAGCCGTCTGCATTACGCGCTTCAACGGGCGGGCGCCAAACACAGGATCATAACCCTCATCCGCCAACCATTTGAGCGCACCATCATCCAACTCAAGGCTGATCTTGCGATCCGCCAAGCGCTTCAACAAACGCACCATCTGAATGTTCACGATCCCGTCCATGTCCGCGCGGTTAAGGCGATCAAAGATAATCGTTTCATCCAAACGATTCAGGAACTCAGGACGGAAATGAGCACGCACAGCATCCATTACATCACGCTTGACGTCACCAACATCGGCACCATCAGGCAGCAGACTTAGCGCCTGTGCCCCAAGGTTTGAGGTCAAAATGATAAGCGTCTGTTTAAAATCAACAGTGCGTCCCTGACCATCGGTCAGAACCCCGTCATCTAAAACCTGCAACAGAATGTTGAACACATCAGGATGCGCCTTTTCGACCTCATCAAACAGGACAACCTGATAAGGACGACGGCGCACAGCCTCGGTCAAAACGCCACCTTCCTCATATCCGACATAACCAGGAGGAGCACCGATCAGACGTGACACCGCGTGTTTCTCCATGAACTCAGACATATCGATGCGCACCATGGCGCTGTCATCATCAAACAGAAACTCTGCCACGGCTTTGGTCAGCTCGGTTTTGCCCACACCCGTTGGGCCGAGAAACAAGAACGACCCAAGTGGACGGTTCTCGTCATTCAGCCCAGCGCGGGCACGGCGCACGGCATTAGACAAGGCACGAACCGCAGACGACTGCCCGATTACACGACCATGCAAATGATCCTCCATCCGCAGCAATTTCTCGCGGTCACCTTCCAACATCTTGGAGGTCGGAATACCAGTCCAGCGCTCAACTACGCTTGCGATTTGTTCGGCGCGCACGGCCTCTGCCACCATAGCTTCGCTTTCGCCCCCCTCGGCCTCAACCAACAAACGTTCTAACTCTGGAATAACGCCATAAGACAACTCACCCGCGCGGCCCAAATTGCTTTCACGTTTGGCAATTTCCAATTCAGCGCGCGCATGGTCCAGCTTCTCTTTCAGATCACGGGCACCCGCCAGCTTGTCACGTTCAGCCTGCCACTGCGCTGTCATTTCAGTACTGCGTTCTTGCAGTTCAGCTAAGCCCTCAACCAATGTCTTCAAGCGATCCTTTGAGGCCGCATCATCTTCAAGATGCAACGCTTGTTCCTCAATCTGCTTTTGCATGATATCGCGATCCAGCGCATCCAACTCCTCCGGCTTGCTGTCAACTTCCATACGCAAACGGCTGGCCGCCTCGTCCATCAAATCGATGGCTTTGTCCGGCAAAAAACGATCCGTGATATAACGATGGCTTAGCGTCGCCGCCGCAACCAATGCGCCGTCAGAAATGCGGACACCGTGGTGCAACTCGTACTTCTCTTTTATGCCGCGCAAAATCGAAACGGTATCTTCGACAGTTGGTTCGGCAACCACAACAGGCTGGAAACGACGGGCAAGGGCCGCGTCCTTTTCTACATATTTGCGATACTCATCCAAAGTTGTCGCGCCGATACAGTGCAATTCGCCACGGGCAAGGGCCGGCTTAATCAGGTTTGCGGCATCCATTGCGCCGTCACCTTTACCTGCTCCCACAAGGGTGTGCATTTCATCGATGAACAAGACAACTTGGCCAGCGGCTTCGGTCACCTCAGTCAGAACCGCCTTCAGGCGTTCCTCAAAATCACCGCGATATTTAGCACCGGCAATCAGGGCCCCCATGTCCAAGGACAACAAGCGTTTACCACGCAAAGATTCAGGTACATCCCCATTCACAATGCGCAGGGCCAAACCCTCTGCAATTGCGGTTTTACCCACACCTGGCTCACCAATCAAAACTGGGTTGTTCTTTGTACGACGGCTAAGCACCTGCATAGCGCGACGGATTTCCTCATCGCGACCAATAATAGGATCGATCTTTCCCTCTTCTGCGCGGGCCGTCAGGTCTTGGGCGTATTTCTTCAACGCCTCGTAGCCATCTTCTGCACTTGCGGTATCTGCAGTTCGCCCCTTGCGAATATTGTTGATCGCGCCATTCAATGCCTGCGCATTCACCTTGCCATCGATCAATGCAGTCTTTGCGCCGGACTTAACCATGCACAGCGCCATCAACATACGCTCTACCGGTACAAAACTATCGCCCGCTTTCTTCGCGATCGCTTCAGCCTCAGCCAAAACCTTGCCCGTTGCCCTGTCCATATAGATCTGCGCCGCATCCCCTGTGACCTTCGGCTGCTTGCCCAGCAACGTTTCAACAGCCTGAGCCACGATTGCAGGCTGGCCGCCCGCAGCAGTAATCAAATTGGTTGCCAGTCCCTGATCGTCATCCATCAGTGCTTTTAAAATGTGTTCTGGGGTCAATCCCTGATGGCTTTCGCGCGTTGCGATAGTTTGGGCCGCTTGAATAAAACCGCGCGACCGTTCCGTGAACTTACTAAGGTCCATATAGTATCTCCTTTTCAAAGCGCCTGCTCATGTTGCACCCGCTGGGCAGCATACAACGTCGTAAGCCTCAGGTGTTATTTGGGCACAAGAATTGCAGCATCAAGGGTGCAAGGATGCAAGGATGCAAAATATTGCGAAAAAACAATTAAGTTTCCCTTTATTTTGACTAAACACAAAAGGAATATCTGAAATGATTAACGATTTACGGACCCTCGCTTTGCATATTTCAGGTGTTGATTTTCGACAGGTAAATAGCCAGACCGCCCTTTGTTTATTGTCCACAGACATGGGCGCAGTGACTCTACATTGCCGCAGCGATTTCCCAGCGGATGCATGCGGGAAACGGCATCAAAAGTCATGGCTGAATGATGCCCTACGCCAGCAACGGAAAATGCCAGAGTTCTGCAGCGGCCAAAGCGAGCTTTGCGTTTTGCCTGAAGTTTTGATTAGATTTGGCGTCACAGTCATGTGATGGGACCAAACTGTTATTTCCCCTAAAAACGACGAAAATCGTCCCCACATCAGTGTCACCATAGTATGTAAAAAATTACAGGTGACTGAAATGCAAAACCAAGCCATGGAATTAAATAGCGTAATTTATAATGCCGCCAACCAAAATTTTGAAGCTTTGGCGACAGTATACGCAGGAACATCGTCACGCAGCTTTGCTTGCGCCAACAATGCTCCCATCGACATAATTTTATAGACGACGCGAAGGGTCTCAGCACCCAAGCCTTGCACCGATTTAGCGGCAATCCCAGCTTATCGTCTGTTCGACTCGGCATCCCTTCCCCGATCGTACGCGCAGGACGTTCGCAGCCCCGCAAAACCATCGATGCATTTGACATGCTGCGCCAGTTGGCCACGTAACCAGTTTGCCATCGCAACCCCTGACGATCGCTTCTTCCCATAGCGGTTTAAGGTCACCACACAAAGACCCCCTGCCTGCCTACTAGCGTCTCTGATAATGGCTCGGCTACTAATGGTGAGCCGGGCTTTTTTCTGCCTCGACAATACGTCCCTCGAATGGACTTGAGGCCACGGATCGTTTACGGACCTTTCAGCTTAAGTACCAAAATACGGGGATAGAAGATGACAGACCACAGATTGATCGTGGCGCTAGACGTGCCAAACGCGCACGCGGCTTTGGAAATGACCCAGCAAATTGGCGATGCGGTCAACTTCTATAAAATCGGCTTGGGTATGCTGACCACTGGTGGTTTGGCGTTGGCAAACGAGCTGATCCAGGAACACGGCAAACGCGTCTTCCTTGATATGAAATTGTTCGACATCGGCGCGACAGTTGAATCCGCAGTGCGTGGACTGGCCCAATTCGATCTCGACTTCCTGACTGTGCACGGCGACCCCCATGTGGTGAATGCCGCCAAACAAGGCGCAGCAGGCACCAACCTGAAAATCTTTGGTGTCACAATTCTAACGTCACTCGACCGCGCAGACCTCGACAACTGCCTGCTGCAACCCGGTGATATCAAAGATTTGGTCATCACCCGCGCCGCCAAGGCATTTGAAGCGGGCGCAGACGGCGTCATCGCATCCCCACAAGAAGCGGCATTGATCCGCGCCCTTCCCGAAGCCGAAGGCCGCTTGATCGTAACACCGGGCGTGCGCCCAGCTGGTGCTGCACTTGGTGATCAAAAACGGGTCGCAACACCACATGACGCAATCAACGATGGTGCCGATCATATCGTTGTTGGGCGCCCCATTTGGACAGCAGCCAGCCCAGCGCAAGCAGCCAAAGATATCGTTGCAAGCCTCCCTAAGGTCTAACTACTCGCTGTAGGAACAACACAACAAACTACATTCTCTTGTTAGGTCAGGTATTACCTACTCGGTAATTTCATGCTGTTGTGGTACAAAAAAAGGGGGGGAGTAGGTGATACTCTCCGACGAGCCCTACCTCCCTGAGGTTCGTCAACTCCCCTCGCTAATCGAGCGGGAGGCCTTTCAAAAAAATCACCTGTCTCCATCCAGATAGGGAAATCGTTTACCCCACACCACAGCAGCAGGATCAACGTGGATATTCAGCTCTTCATAAGTTTCGGCAGCACACATTCCAAAGGTGTCTCACACCCTTCACGTCCATCCCCAGGCATGTCCCAATGATTGGGTGACGGAATGTTAGGTTTGTCACCTCGCAGGATCACAGCCAGCTTATCACCAACAATCAACGCCAATTTGTCGCCGTAGAACCCTTTATGCTCTATCGCCATGTTCATTAACCTATCCACGCCTTAAACTAGCATTGACCCTATCAGATAAGATTTCAAATGCCTGCCCTTTGTCGCGATTGCCTGACTGAATTTGAAAGCGGACGGCGCTGCCCGTCTTGCGTCAGTCCACGCATTGTTTCGCACGCAGAGCTGAACACACTGACCATCGCGCATATGGACTGTGATGCATTCTACGCCTCTGTGGAAAAACGCGATGACCCCAGCCTAACCGATAAACCTGTTATAATTGGCGGCGGTCATCGCGGCGTTGTTTCCACTGCCTGCTATGTAGCCCGTATTCGGGGTGTGAAGTCTGCGATGCCTATGTTTCAGGCGCTTAAACTTTGCCCAGATGCCGTGATCATCAAACCAAGGATGAAAGCCTACGTTGAGGCATCGCGCGCCATCCACCTGATGATGGAAGAACTGACTCCAGCCATCGAGCCGTTGTCTTTGGATGAGGCATTTATGGACCTCACCGGCACAGCGCGTCTGCACGGTGCCCCACCCGCGGTTATGCTGGCGCGGCTGATCAACCGAATGCGCGATGAATTAGGCCTTAGCGGCTCTATCGGCCTAAGCCATAATAAATTCCTCGCCAAAGTTGCGTCAGACTTGAATAAGCCCCGCGGTTTTTCCATTATTGGCAAGGCAGAAACTGATGACTTCCTGTGCGACAAACCCGTCAAAATGATTTGGGGTGTAGGTAAGGTGATGCAAGGCTCTCTTGAAAAGGCAGGCATCCGCACCTTTGCTGATTTGCTACGTTGGGAGCGAAGCGATCTGGCTGCACGCTTTGGCTCCATGGGCGATCGGCTGTGGCATCTTGCACGGGGCCAAGACAAACGTCGTATCTCAGCCCATGAGCCTGTCAAATCGATTTCAAAGGAAACTACCTTTAATGTCGACACGTCAGATCGTGAAATTTTGGATGGGCATATCTGGCGACTGGCAGAACAAGTGTCTGATCGGGCCAAGGCAAAATCATTGGCAGGCCGTGTTGTCACGTTGAAATTAAAACGTGCCGACCACACCAGCTTAACGCGCCGACTGGCATTGCATGGATCGACCCAGATGGCGGATGTTGTCTACCGCACCGCCAAGAACCTATTTGATCAGATTGGTGATCAAGGCCCCTACCGATTGATTGGTTGTGGCCTATCCCATTTAATGGATGCTGACGGTGCCGAACTAGCACCCGATCTATTGGACCCAGATGCGGGAAAAAGAAGCGCAGCAGAACGCGCAACCGATAAGATCCGCGAACGCTTTGGCCCTGATGCGATCAAAAAAGGTAGGTCTTTGCGTTAAAGCTTGCCGGTGCGATAAAGGTTGATCCGCAGACCACCGTTAGAAACTGATGGCAGTGGCTCAAGGAATTTCAGCCCAGTGACTTTGGCCAAAGACGGTTCACTTGTCACCATACCAACGCGCCAGCCACGGAACCGTTCTTTTAGAACCGTGCCCAGACCTGCGTAGACCGAATATAAAATCTTCTTATTGCCGATCCGTGCACCATAAGGCGGGTTGATCATAACCAAACCCTTTGGGCCTTCTGGTGCCACAGCGTCTTGCAACGGATGTGTGTTGAAGGTTGTGATGTAATCAACACCGCCACGCTCAGCGTTTGCAGTACTCATGCGCACCGCACCTGCATCACGGTCTGATCCGTAAAACTGCAAATCGGTCTCGCGCGATGTTTGTTCATTTTTCAAAGCAGTCCACGCCACAGGATCAAAGTTGTTGAACTGTTCAAACCCAAAGTTGCGTGTCCGACCAGGGGCCAGTCCTTTGGCGATCTCGGCGGCTTCCAACACGAACGTGCCCGATCCACACATGATATCAACCACAGGTTCGGTCCCGTCGTAACCACATTGACGTAAGAACATTGCAGCCAAGGTTTCGCGCATTGGGGCTTTGTTCACCGCAACCTTATGGCCGCGCTTGTGCAGCAACTCGCCCGAAGTATCGACACTAATGGTACACAGGTCATCCTCAATCCGGACCATGATCTTAAGCTCAGCCTCTTTCGAGATCACTGCGCCGAGCTCTTCCTTAATCGCAGTTTCAATCCGCTGCGTCGCGGCACCGGCATGATAAATTTTGGATTTACGGCATACAACGTCAACACGCACAGCAATGTCAGGACTTAATATCTCACCCCAAGGAAACTTGCGCGCGCGTTTGTCCAGCTGGGCCAAATGCATCACACGGAACGATCCGATACGGGCCAACACACGGTTCGCACCGCGCATCACTAGATTCGCGCGCCACACTTCAGGCCAACCACCCGTAATCGTGACGCCGCCATTGGACGCCACGGGATTGGCAAAGCCATGCTGCACGGCTTCTTCAGCCAATACAATTTCAAGCCCGGGGGCCGTCGCTAAAAATATCTCGAAATCTGTGTCCATGGCACCGCTTTATCCGCAACCACCCAAAACAGCGAGGTCTTATTCCGCAGCCAAGGGCACGCGCCCCTGACCAATCGCCACGGCCTCTTTAATCACACCTCGAAGCGCGGCTTGCACCTGCTCAAAATCACTGTTCGGGCGGATCAGCTGTTCATTCATATACATAGAGCGATCGATTTCGACCTGAACGGCATGCTGTCCTTTATTCGGGCGACCGTAAGCTTGGGTAATGTAGGCACCAGCAAACGGCGTATTGCGCGTTACAACAAACCCCGCCGCAACAAATGCTGCCTCGAGGAGATCAACAACTTCAGCTGCTGCAGAAGATCCAAACCGATCCCCCAACACAACATCCGGACGTCGCATTCCACTTTTGGCAACACCGTCCATCGCTTCATGAGGCATCGAATGGCAATCGATCAAAACTGACTGCCCAAATCGCTGATGCGCGCTGTCCAACAGCTTTTGCAGCATCTCATGATAGGGACGCCAGTACAGCGTGATCCGACGTTGTGCCTCTTCGTGGTTAATTTTTCCGCGGTAAATGGACCGACCACCCGCAACAACACGGGGAATCACCCCCAAGCCTGACGCTATGCGTGGATTTTGACCGACGCGGCGCACCCCCTCAATCAACGCAGGGTCCAATTCATCAGCACTGCGATTCAAATCAACAAAAGCACGCGGTGCCCCAGCCTTTAAAAAGCTGGCTCCAAATTGTGGCGCACAGTCAAAAAGCCTGTCTACAAAGGCATCTTCAGAGGTTCTAATAAAATGTTCGTCCAAAACTGTCTTGCGCAAAAAGGACCACGGATAGTCCCGCCCACTGTGGGGCGAGGCCAAAACAACACAAGATGTGTGCTTTTCAGGGTGCAATACTTCGTAAGCAAACTTAGGCATATCCGGTCCTTTGATGCTTTTACCATATAGTATGAATGACATAAGCCAAAAGCCCTTGATCCCTGCAACGACTCCTTTTATACGGCACTCACCGGCGCGGATTTTCGCGCCCCTTTTTATTAGGGGTGTTGGAGTTCAAAGCGGTAGAGTGGGCGATTAGCTCAGCGGTAGAGCACTTCATTGACATTGAAGGGGTCACAAGTTCGATCCTTGTATCGCCCACCACTTGTTTGATTGTCCGGCTTGTGTCAGACACCCGCTTAACCGCCTAACTTTGTTGGGTACGTGATTTAACCGGCGCGGTTCGCGCCAAGACTTAGAAAGGTTCGTTCCAATGAAGGTACGTAACTCACTTCGCTCGCTTAAGAGCCGCCACCGCGACTGCCGTATCGTACGTCGTAAAGGCCGCGTTTACGTGATCAATAAAACAAACCCACGCTTTAAAGCACGCCAAGGTTAATCGTTAGATTGACCTAGCCGTTTCTAGCTAGAGTTTAAAAAGCCACCCTTTAGAGGGTGGCTTTTTTCGTTTAGGAAATAGGTCACTGAAAAAGGTAGCTTATAAACCTTCAAGAACCCGAACGGACCAATAGGCACCTGTCACATCTTTGCTCACATCCTTGACGCGCAGCACGGATATGATCCGACGATAGGGACGCAGCGCTTTTCCCAGCGCAAACAGATTGACCAGAATATCCCCCTGGCATTCAGAAAAATATATATTCAACAGATGGTTAAGGTCTTGAAACGGCTCTTCGCAAAACTCCGTGCAAGACGACAACAACAACCAAACATCACGTGCTTGCGCATCCGCTAGTGACATCCGTGCTGTTGGATCCTCTTCTAGATCCAAGAAATGAAGAGTGTCATCCGCGCCTACAGTCATGTCCTTTAGAAACGGGCGGCCATGCGAAAAACCCGCGGCATGAACTGCAACCAATCCACGCATGGCACGTTCTAGCATCGCTAACTTTAGCTTCGCATCCGTAATTCCCGACAACACACCGCGCAACTGTTTGCCCGTGTCTGACAAAACAACACTGCCCTCTGTCAACGCCAACACCTTCGGAACGGGCAAGGACGCCGCGCCAAAACCCTCTAGCCGCTTTGCCTCTTGGCGGATCGCATCCATACCACCCAAAGCACCCGTGGGATGTAAGACCTTTGGCATAATATGCTGCAAAATCTTGTGAAGAATCACAAAGCGACTTGAACGCGTTTCCTCAGGCCGTTTGATCCACGCAGGTTGTCCATCAAAAATGGTCTGCTCAACACGTGGTAATAAAGGGGGCGTTTCCATCAGCTTAAATATCCTCTGATATTTGCGGTGCACTATGTTTATTTGCACAGCGCCCCATGAGCAACCTAACAGGTACAACCCCCATACAGCCCTCACCAAAACTTGACCCTACCCTCTGCTCAGGCTAGGCCCCGTGCGAACCCAATTTCATCGGAGCCATGCAAATGTCTAACCCTTCGCTACTTATTCTCGCCGGTGACGGCATCGGTCCAGAAGTTATGGACCAAGTTAAACGCATCATTACGTGGTACGGCGATAAACGCGATTTGAGCTTTGATGTCTCTGAAGATCTTGTTGGTGGTTGCGCATACGACGCCCACGGCACTCCTCTTCATGACGATACAATGGCCAAAGCCCTTCAAGCAGACGCCGTTCTTTTGGGTGCTGTTGGCGGTCCAAAATATGACGAACTTGATTTCTCTGTAAAACCAGAGCGCGGCTTGTTGCGCCTTCGCAAAGAGATGGACTTGTTTTCGAACCTACGTCCGGCGCAGTGCTTTGACGCGTTGGCTGACTTCTCTTCTTTGAAGAAAGAATTGGTTGCTGGCCTGGACATCATGATCGTACGCGAGTTGACCTCTGGCGTTTACTTCGGTGAACCACGCGGAATTTTTGAAGAAGGCAACGAGCGAGTTGGCATCAACACACAGCGTTATACAGAGTCTGAAATTGACCGCGTTGCACGTTCCGCATTTGAATTGGCCCGTCGCCGTGGCAACAAAGTCTGCTCCATGGAAAAAGCCAACGTTATGGAAAGCGGCATTCTATGGCGCGAAGTTGTACAAAAAGTGCACGACGAAGATTATCCAGATGTTGAGCTATCCCACATGTACGCCGACAACGGCGCGATGCAGTTGGTGCGTGCCCCTAAACAGTTCGACGTTATTTTGACTGATAACTTGTTTGGCGACATTCTATCTGATTGCGCGGCAATGCTGACAGGCTCACTTGGCATGTTGCCATCCGCATCTCTTGGTGCACCTGGTAAAAATGGCCGTCCAAAAGCACTGTACGAACCGGTTCACGGCTCAGCCCCAGACATCACTGGCCAAGGTAAAGCCAACCCGATCGCTTGTACCCTCAGCTTTGCGATGGCGCTTCGCTATTCCTTTGACCAAGGCGACGAGGCAACACGCCTTGAAGCCGCAGTTGAAAAAGTTCTGGCTGATGGTGTTCGCACTGCAGACCTGATGGGTCCAGAAGACGGCACACCAGTGTCTACCACTGAAATGGGTGATGCTATTTTGGCAGCGCTTGACGCGAGCCTCTAAACTAAATTTATTTTTATTACTTCGCGGCCCGGTGGTTCAACAGAACCACTGGGCCGTTTGCATTTTGTGGCATGAACAACCGATAAACCACTTACGCAATACCGACAGGATATCGGCGTAATACGGACGTTGATATTCACCCAAAAGAATCTGCTTTTTTGAACCCAAGAACCGATTTTGGCACCCAATGAAACATTCGGCAGCTCCCGTTTTCCGAATTAAAATCTACAACTTTTAAGTTATAATTTTATAAAATTCCATCGATCACTGTTATAACTATTAAAACTACAGGCCATAACCGACACTTCTTCGGGGTAAATCGTCACCACAACCTGAGTGACGCAAAAAAATAAACTTTTTGCTGTAATTTTGCGCAATAGTTTGCCTATGCTGCGGCCTATGAAGCACACCCTCGAAGGTGCGCCGCTAAAAAATATCAATGGGAGATTACCATGAAATTCAAACTACTCGGCGCTTTAGCCGTTGTGTCCACTATTGTAGTGGGAACAATTGCCATCATGTCACCTGACATGTTGCGCAAAACAGCAACCTCAGATTGCGGCACAGTATCCATCACAGAAATGGACTGGGCGTCATCGGCTGTTGTAACCGCTGTTTCAAAATTCCTTATGGAACAGGGCTACGGCTGTGAAGTACAAGTTGTACCATCCTCAACTGTTCCAGCTTTGACATCTTTGGCTGAGACTGGCGAGCCAGATTTATTGACTGAAGTTTGGGCAAACTCAACACCTGCATACGAAGGCCTACTGGCTGAAGGCAAACTTGTTGAGCTTACAAGCGTTCTTTCTGACGGTGGTGTAGAAGCTTGGTGGATCCCAGCGTATTTGGCTGAATCCAACCCAGAGCTCACAACATGGGAAGGCATCATGGCTAACCCTGCTGCAGTTGGCGGCAAGTTCAACGACTGCCCATCTGGCTGGGCGTGTGACATCATCAACAACAACAACCTGATTGCTTTGAAAGCAGAAGAAGGTGGCCTAGAACGCTTCCAGCACGGTTCTGGTGAAACTCTTCAGACTTCCATCGCGGCTGCATACGCAGACAAAGCACCATGGTTCGGCTATTACTGGGCACCAACAGCTGTCTTGGGCAAATACCCAATGGTTGCTGTGACTGTTGGCGAATACAATGCTGAAGCACACACATGTAACGGCTCTGTAGATTGTGCGGACCCATCTTTCTCTGCGTACCCAGCAGCTAAAGTTGTAACTGCAGCGTCTCAAGCATTCGTTGAGCGTGAGCCAGCAATCGCTGAGTTGATGAAGAACGTAACCTTCACAAATGCTCAGATGGGCGAAGTTCTTGCATGGCGTCTAGACAACAATGCTTCTTACGACGAAGCGGCTGTTTACTTCTTGACCAACAACAAAGAACTTTGGGCTAACTGGTTGAACGACGAAGCCAAAGGCAAATTGGCTGCTTTACTTAAATAAACAATAATACGAGCCCGCAGCCTGAAACATGGCTGCGGGCCTTTCTTTTTGGGGGGGACGCAAATGGCGACCTACGATTGGTTTTTTAATGCGCTTGGACTGCGCGACTGGTGCGATGCCGGTACGTCCGAAGCACCAATGTCTATGACTGACTTACTCGCCGAGACAGGCAATGCGGTCGAAGAACCGTTCTATGCAATTCCGTTCCCGTCATTGGACGCGTTGAACGAAGCGTGTGGTCAAATCACACAGACCCGCGATGTTGTAAAAGGTTTGGAAGAAGGCTTTTTGGCCATCCGTCCTGCTTTGCGCACCATTCTTGATCCTATTACGCAGCCACTGTCATGGATGTTGGACGGTACATTGTACCTGTTCACCCAAGCCCCTTGGTTCCTGATTATGGCGATGCTTTTGCTCGTCACATGGTATGCGACACGTTCCGTTTCAGTGATGCTGTTCAACGCATTTTGCCTAAGCTTCTTTGCGTTCGTTGATCACTTTGAGCCAGCGATGGAGACCCTCGCCGTTATCTTAGTTTGTACGGTGATATCGGCCATATTCGGCATCCCTATCGGCATCGCGATGTCGAAATCAAACAGGCTTCAGCGCATGGTTATTCCTGTTTTGGACTTGCTTCAAACCTTACCGACCTTCGTTTATTTGATCCCTCTCATCTTCTTGTTCCCGATCGGTGAATCACGACTCTATGGAATCGCGATTACGCTTTACGCCATTGTGCCAATCATCCGTTTGACAGACCTAGGCATCCGCCTTGTCGACCAAGATGTGATTGAAGCGGGCAATGCCTTCGGGATGAATGCCCGTCAGAAATTGTCAAAAGTCGAACTACCACTGGCGCTACCGAATATCATGGCAGGTTTGAACCAAACCATCATGATGAGTTTGGCGATGGTTGTGATCGCATCCATGGTCACAGCACCTGGTCTAGGCGTTCTTGTCCTTCGTGGCATTCGTAACTTGGAGCTGGGTGTCGGTCTTATGGCTGGTATCTGTATCGTTCTGCTTGCCGTTATGTTGGACCGCACATCAAAAGCTGCCTTGTCACGAATTGACCGTGCCAAAAGCAAAACATCGTAAGGGGCCAGCACATGCTAGAGAATACACCTAAAGTTAAACTGCGCGGGCTGTTCAAAATATTTGGTGCTGATGACAAATCAGTTTTGCCACATGTCCAAGACGGCATGGGCAAGGAAGAATTGCTTGAAAAGCATAAACACGTTCTTGGCCTTCAGGCGATCGATGTGGATATGCAAGCTGGTGAAATCACTGTTGTGATGGGCCTTTCTGGCTCAGGGAAATCTACCCTCATTCGTCACCTGAACCGTCTGATTGAGCCCACTGCTGGTGAGATCGTTGTAGATGGTGAAGACGTTACACAACTGTCCCAAGCCGATCTTCGTACCTTACGCCAAGAGAAGATGTCGATGGTGTTCCAGAAGTTCGCGCTTTTACCACACCGTACAGTTCAGCAGAACGCAGCAATGTCGCTGGAAGTGCGTGGAATGGACAAAGAAACCCAAGACACTGAGGCCCGCAAATGGCTAGAGCGTGTTGGGTTAGGTGGTTATGAAGACCACTATCCATCACAACTGTCAGGCGGAATGCAGCAACGTGTGGGCATCGCCCGTGCGCTGACCGCAAACACAGACATCATGTTGATGGATGAGGCATTTTCTGCCCTCGATCCTTTGATCCGCACAGACATGCAAGACTTGTTGCTTGAGCTACAGCTCGAGCTGAAGAAAACGATCATCTTCATTACGCACGACTTGGACGAAGCGTTGAAATTGGCGGACCATCTCGTGATCCTCAAAGACGGTGCTGTTGTTCAACAGGGCGAGCCGCAAGGTATTTTGCTGAACCCAGCAGATCCGTACATCGAGGACTTTGTAAGCGATATTAACCGCGCTCGCGTTCTACGCATTCGTTCCATTACGAACCCGTTGAAGAGTAAGAAGTTTGCTGGCGACGTTGAGGCCGATGACAACCTTGAATCTTTGATTGCACTGTCAGAGGGCGATACCGCATTGACCTACCGCGTAATGAGCGACGGCGAGCCAATCGGCGAGTTGAACATGCGGGATCTGGTCAAAGCACTGGTTCCACGCATCTCAAGCACTCAAGCGGCTTAGTACATCTAGCAGAGCGGGCTTTGGTTCGCTCTGCACCACTTATCTCTATTTTTGTCCGTTGAAGACAAACAGCGTTTCGCCATTGATTTGATAGTTATTGATCAACGCAGCCGACTTGTCGCTGAGCAACCATTCCTCCAATTTCATCGCCATCTCATACTGCACAGTCGGATGCTTTGCCGGATTGACCGGTAAATATGCGTACTGGTTGAACAGCACTGGATCGCCTGAAAACAGCAGTGCCAAATCGCCCTTGTTCTTGAAGTTTAGCCAGCTCGCCCGATCCGACAGGATGTAGGCATTGAGGGCAGACGCGGTGTTTAAGGCGGCTCCCATCCCTGCCCCGACGTCGTTGTACCAAGAGCCAAATGTAGCTGGCGCTCGTTCAGCGATCTGCCATACTTTCAATTCCGTTTTGTGCGTTCCACTGTCATCACCACGACTGACATATGTAGCCTGAGCATCCGCTATTTTTTGCAGGCTTTCGGCCGCGCCGCTTGTTGCGCCAATCTGAGCCTTGTCCGATTTAGGACCAATCAGCACAAAATCATTGAACATGATTTCGCGGCGGTGCGTGCCGAATCCATCCGATACAAATGCCTCTTCAGAGGCGCGCGAATGAACAAGAATGGCGTCAACATCCCCCGCTTCGCCCAATCGCAATGCTTGGCCCGTGCCTACGACGAGCAACTGTACATCTAATCCCAAGTCGGCTTCGGCCACAGGAAGCAGGACATCAGCCAATCCAGAATTTTCAAAGGACGTTGTTACCGCAAGTTTCAGGATATCCGCCTGCGCTAAATTGGCTGAGAACAGTAAGCTTGCAAAAATAAGGGAGCGGTTCACTCGAGGATATCTCCTTTTAAGAACGCCTGAAGCTCAGGTGTTTGGGGGGTACTAAACACATCGGGTGCCAAACCTTTTTCAGCGATGTGCCCTGACTTCATAAAAATAATGTCAGCGGCAAGGCGTCGTGCCTGTCCCATATCATGGGTGGACATTATAATGCGGGTCCCAGCCTTTGCAGTTTCGAGCAAAAGCGTTTCAATTTCACGAGTCGATTGGCCGTCTAGATTTGAACATGGTTCATCCAAAAACAATACTTCGGGATTGCGGATCAAAGCCCGAGCGATCGCTAACTTTTGACGCTCTCCACCAGACAAACGCGTCGCTGACCGATTTGCAACTTTCCCGAGGCCAATCTGTTCAATCCAATACTCTACAGCGGAATTGATTTCTGGTTTCGCGCGCTTGATCACCCGCAGCGGGTAACTAAGATTTTCAGCAACCGTACGGCGCAAGACGACAGGGGACTGAAATACATAAGCGTGGTTTGCGTGATCAGGTTCGGCCCATTCAGCGGTGCCCTCCGAAATGCGTTCAATCCCATGCATCACACGCAGTAGCGTCGTTTTTCCAGACCCATTCGGGCCAATCACCATTGTAGGGCCGCCTTGATCAATCACCAGATCGATTGGACCAAGAACAGTCTTACCACGGCGTCGAACACTTAATTTTGAGAGGGTCAAAGGAAACATATTACTCACCACCTGCCCTCCCTCTCTGTACGTGACAACCAGTGGATTGAGATATTAACAAAAAGCGCGAGACCAATAAGAACAAAACCAAGGCCCAATGCTAAGGCAAAATCACCCTTTCCCGTTTCCAGCGCAATCGCTGTCGTCAGAACACGCGTGGCATGTTCGATGTTGCCTCCTACGATCATGATCGCACCGACCTCACCAATTGCGCGACCAAACCCGGCAAGTCCCGCAGTCAAAAGGTTGCGTCTTCCATCCCAAATCAATGTTTTGATCCGCTGCCATTTACTGGTGTTAAGCGAAATAAGTAGGTCATGATATTCCGCCCAAAGTTCGCGCATCGCTTGGTGCGAAATAGAAGCGATAATCGGTGTAATAATTACAATCTGGACAATGATCATGGCCCATGGCGTGAACAATAAACCGAAGGCACCAAAGGGGCCTGAGCGGGACAAAAGAATGTAGAAGATCAAACCAACAACGACTGGCGGCAATCCCATCAACGCATTCATTATTGAAATAACAAGCCGTCGGTACTTGAACCGTTGCACCGCAAGGAAAGCGCCAAAAGGCATTGCAACCACTGAAGCGATGATCACTGCCGTCAAACTGACCTGTAGTGATCGCAGGCTGATTTCCCAAAGTTCGGCGTCAAACGCCACAATCAGACGCAGCGCGGCAAGTAATCCTTGGGTTATGTCATTCATCTAGGTCAGCACCTGCCGAGGGGATTTGCCCCTAGGATATAGGGTTCTTAGACACAAGAACAGGCGCGGAATGATCCACGCCTGTTCGATAATTAAATTGTCGTTGGGCTTATTGCCAATCAGCGATCGCAAAAATCTTTTGTGCAACAGGCAGGTTTTTGGCCACAGCGCTTAGATCAACATCATCCGCTTTAAATAGACCCAGTTTCGCAACCGGGTCGCTAAGTCCAACACCGGCTACCGCTGGGTATTCATCGTTACCAGCGGAGAAGTATTTTTGAGCCTGATCTGACGCCAAGTACTCAAGGAACTTGACCGCGTTCTCACGGTTCGGTGCATTCTTGGCCACACCTGCACCAGACAGGTTCATGTGCGCGCCTTCAGCTTCTTGTGAGGGAAACACCCAGCCGATCATATCAATGTCAGCCGTCACACCTTTTACATCGCGGCGCAGTGCGCGGGCGAAATAGTAAGTGTTAGAGATCGAGACCTCACATTCACCGGACACCAAACCACGCAACTGGTCCGTATCACCGCCTTGGGGTTTACGCGCAAAGTTCGCGACGAACCCTTTAGCCCACTCAGTTGCAGCTTCTTCACCGTGATTTTCGATCACAGCAGACAACAGCGTTTGCGAATACACGTTTGTTGAAGAACGATGGCACACCATACCCTCGTATCCTGGATCAGCTAGATCAAGGTAAGATGCTGGCGGGTTGGTCACATCGTTTTTATCAAAGAAGATAATCCGTGCACGCTGTGAGAAACCAAACCATTGGTTGTCTGAATCTTGTAGCTTGCTTGGAATACGCGCCTCTAAGACCGCGCTGTCGGTCGATTGTAAAACACCAGCGTCTTTTGCACGCTCAAGGCGAGAAGTATCCACCGTGATCAAAACATCAGCTGGAGAATTCAATCCTTCGGCCTTCATCCGAGCGATCAGCTCATCCGCTTTACCCTCGATACGGTTGACGGTGATGCCTGTCTGCTCAGTGAACTCAGAATAAAGACGTTCGTCTGTGTCGTAGTGACGTGAGGAATACAGATTAACTTCACCCTCAGCAAAAGCGGCTGAGCAACTGGACGCGACCAAGGCTGTGACAAGTACTGGTAGTTTCAATTTCATGGACATGACGTCCTCCAAGATTAACTTACAGTTTTAGTCAACTAACGAATTTTGGGAGTATTGCAAGGTTCTTTACTAAAATAGTCAGAATTAACTTTATTACTCCAACCGCCCCCTGAAGGTACCCACCGAAATTTTGGATATCTCAAGTTTGTTACGTACTGCATTGGCCATCTGAACTGCAGTGGCCCCGTCCCCATGCAAGCAAATCGTATCTATCGGTGTCGGGATGTGTTTGCCACTTTCAGTAATGATAGCTTGGGCTTGCACCATCTCAACCATGCGTCTTCCGGCCAGTTCCGCATCATGGATCACCGCCCCCGGCTTACTTCGGTCAACAAGTGTCGCGTCGTCGTTATAGGCGCGGTCGGCAAAAATCTCGCAGGCATATGCGCAACTCAGCGACTTTACCGCCTTCACTTGTTCTGTAGCCGCCAAAACCATAATTATTAAATCGGGATCGACTGACAACGCGGCCTCATACAGCGCGGACGCCATTGATTCGTCTTCACACGTCATGTTTGACATCGCGCCATGTAACTTCAAATGACGGACCTTTGTACCGAGCGCACGCGCCATTCCAAGCGATGCCCCCACCTGAACCCGAATTGAATTTTGCAGCGAAGCAATAGGAACATGCATTCTGCGTCGCCCAAAACCCTGCAGATCAGAAAAGCCTGGGTGCGTACCGATCCCAACATCATTGTCACGCGCAAGCGCCATAGTTGCGGCCATCACGTCTGGATCGCCAGCATGGGCACCACAAGCGATGTTGGCTGATGTTACTATATTGAGCAATGCCGCATCGTCACCCATTTTCCACGGACCAAAGCTTTCGCCCATATCAGCGTTTAAATCGACTCGGGTCATTTAGTTTCATCCTTAATCTAATGGAGCGTCTGTTGCAGAAATTGCGCCGCTGATCAGTTGATAGCTTAGCAGGTCTTGGATTGAACTCACATCTCTGACCAAAGGCTTTACAGACTTTCTCAGTCCGCTAAGGACAGCATTTGCGCGCGCCTGTACTGCGGAGCCTTCTTCAAGCGTCAGTAATTCAAATCTAAGGAGACTACCGACCGGTGCTTGTGCAACCTTATTCAGATCACACGGCAGGATCGTCCCTATTCGCGGATAGCCCCCAGTCGTTTGACATTCATGCATTAGGACAAAAGGTGTTCCGTCTCCAGTGATCTGGATATCACCAGCGATAGTCACTTCTGAAACGATATTCAATTGCCCGCCTGATTGGAAACTTTCACCCACAAAGTCCATGCGGATACCCTGGCGATTGCCGCGCGGGTCACGGCGAAACTTTGTCTTAGTGAACCGCGTCATCGTTGCATCGTCAAACTTATTACTTTGCATACTGCGTACGAAACGTATCTTTCCACCGTCCAAACGTTGCTCTGGAACCAAGTGGCAACCAGCATCTTTGCCTTTGTCCTCACCAATCGGCAACTGGTCTCCTGCTTGTATCAAGCGACCAAGCCCCGCAGACAGGTGACAGCCTCGCGTTCCCAGATAGGAAGGCGTGTTAAAACCACCCCCGACATGGAGATAGCCAAAGTTTCCCTGCCTCATGGCACCAATTTTCAAAATACTTCCTGCTGAAACACTGTGGCTGGCATTCCACTGCACAGAAACTCCATCAATCGAAGCATCCATGACAGCACCCGTCAACGCGATTCGTATTTTCGTAGAAGCCTCAAATACTCCACCCATTCCTGCCATTTCTAAGACGGCGCTAGATGGTGCCTGTCTCAGCAATGCAGCCCCTTCATGTAATGCAGTTGGATCAGATGCCCCTCCACGGGTTAGCCCCACTGACATAAAACCAGGGCGACCCAAATCTTGGATTGCGGCCGCTGGCCCAATGCTGCGGACAATCAAATGATCGCTCATCCCAACACCTCGGTTTGCGCGCCACCATTACCTGAATGATCCACACTTTCGATCTGCACGAATTCCGCTTCGCTCACTGGATCAAAGATCATTTCATCACCTGCCGAAAGAGGGAATGGATGCGCTGAATTGGGCCTAAAAGACAAAAAACCTGTCGCACCAACATGCCTCCAACCGGTTGGAGTGTCATATGGAAAAAGGCAGAATTGACGAACGGCTGTGACCAAAGACCCAGCAGGAACATTCGGGCTGATGTTCGTTTGTCTGGGCAGGTTCCAATGCTCGGGCAGTGTTCCTAGATACGGCTGGCCCGGTGCAAATCCGATAGTTAGAACCCGCATCCTTGTCGTCGAAAAATCTGTGACCGCCTGCTCAACAGTCCGCCCCGCCATTTCCGCAGCCTCAGCCAATTGTGGGGCACGTCCGGTCCCAAACAGCGTCGGCACGCGCCACAATGTGCGACCAGTCGGAAGCAGTGCAGATAGCCAATCCTTGCTGTCCACCAATTCCTGCAACTGTTCTATAATTGGTTCCGACTTATGAACGGACAAATCGATCCGTAGGAAGGTTGAGACAAGGGTTGAGTTACTTTCCTCTATCTCGCTCCATTCCATCTCGCTCACTGCTGCACGAAATGCGATTGCTGCACGATTGGCAGGCTCAGACAAAGTACCCGAAAATGTAACAATGATCCCAGCCAAACCAACGGTTTTGATCTGAGGCCAAGTTTCTTGTAACTCCAAGTTCTCAGTCATCGGGCTTCTTTATTTAATTGTTCTCATTTCAGCCTAAGTTGCAGCGCACCCAGCCGCAAGTAACCCTTGGCCTCGCGCAGGCATCCAGTCTAAAAATA
>Ga0257120_1000722_pt1 | contig 23743 bp, 24 predicted proteins | sample SI106_10metaG_FD_190153 | JGI IMG/M metagenome (GOLD analysis project Ga0257120, IMG submission 190153) | Marine microbial communities from Saanich Inlet, British Columbia, Canada - SI106_10 | ecosystem: Environmental > Aquatic > Marine > Inlet | place: Canada: British Columbia | collected... | reverse complement strand
TTCCAGATCAATTCATACAAACGCATTTGATCATAATCTCCAACTATTTTGGAGCGGGTTACATCCGTCGGGCGAATTGCTTCGTGAGCTTCTTGAGCCCCTTTACTTTTATTTTTAAAACTTCTCGCCTGAGCGTATTCTTTGCCGTAATTATCTTCAATTACAGAAAGAACTGCTGTTTGCGCATCTTTAGAAAGGTTAACACTATCTGTTCTCATATAAGTTATAAGACCAGCTTCATATAAACGCTGTGCCATAGTCATGGTCTTACTTACTGAAAAATATAATTTACGAGATGCTTCTTGTTGAAGCGTTGAAGTTGTAAAAGGAGCCGTTGGACTCTTTTTTGCAGGCTTAGTTTCTTTTGATGTTATAGAGAAATTTGCACCGACATTTTCTAAAAGAAAATCCTGAACTTCATCCGGTTGATCAAAAGTAGTGTTCAACTGAGCTTTGATTACTTTTCCTTGTGTAGATAAAAATTCAGATTGAGTTTTATACATTGACTGAGCAGCAAAAACTTTAATTTCACGTTCACGTTCAACGATCAGACGAACCGATACTGACTGAACTCTCCCTGCCGAAAGACCGCCTTTAACTTTTCGCCAAAGAACTGGAGATAGTTCATAGCCAACCAATCGATCTAATACTCTTCGAGCTTGTTGGGCATTAACTAGGTTATAATCTATTTCTCTTGGGTTATCTATGGCTTTTAAAATCGCATTCTTTGTTATTTCATGAAAAACAATACGTTTTGTATTGCTGTCATCTAATTTCAAAGTCTGTGATAAATGCCATGCAATAGCTTCCCCTTCTCGATCTTCATCACTTGCAAGCCAAACCATTTCAGCTTTTTTTGCTAGCGCTTTCAATTCTTTAACTACTTTCTTCTTGTCGTCGGAGACAATGTACTTAGGAGAAAAATCCCCTTCAACATCAACACCTAACTCCTTGGAAGGCAAGTCGGCAATATGCCCAAAGCTTGAAGCAACTTTATAATCTTTTCCTAAAAATTTTTCAATAGTTTTAGCTTTAGCCGGGGACTCAACGATAACCAAATTCTTTGCCATATTTCCTCTTTTCTGCTGACAAAAGTAATTGGTTTTTTCTTAGGTCTCAAACTTATATTGAAACTAAAATTTAAATTGACCTCAAAAACCATAAGATAAATGCTGAAAATTAATTGATTTATTGACTCTTAAAAAAACAGATAACTAGAGAGCAAATCGCTTGTAAACTCTTATTAAATGCCTAAATTCATCACTAAATTTGATTAATAATTCAAGAGATATTAACTAAAAGCATTTTTAAACAATCTTAACTTTTTTTCACCTATCACAACACCATACATTTTCCTAAAATTAGTATATATTTGAGAAAATTAAAGTGAAATTTAATTAAAGCTTCGCAAATACAGGGATTTAAAAACAAGCAGAAACCAACACCCTAAAAAAATTTCTGCACCTTTAATTTCAATGAAATAAATAAAAAAATATGAATTTTGAATACACACCAAAAACACTAGATTTAGTTGAAAAAGTTGATCAATTCATGAAAAAGCATCTTTTTCCTCATGAACAAAAAGTTTATGCATTTAGCAAGAGTAACCTTTGGGAAAATTATCCAGAAATGGAAAATTGGAAAAAACTAGCTCAAGCAGAAGGGCTTTGGAATCTATTTCTTCCTAAAGGCTATGGAGATTTAAGCCCGGGATTAACAAATTTAGAATATGCTCCTTTAGCAGAAAAAATGGGAAGTTTAGCCTTTGCCTCCGAAGTTTTTAATTGTTCTGCTCCCGATACTGGAAACATGGAAACCATAGCTAAATATGGAACAGACCAACAAAAAGAACAGTGGCTAAAACCCCTAATGAAAGGCAAAATAAGGTCTGCTTTTTTAATGACAGAGCCTGCAGTTGCCTCCTCAGATGCTACTAATATCGAAACTTCAATTGTTAGAGAAGGAGATGAATATGTTATAAACGGAAGAAAGTGGTGGTCTTCTGGTGCAATGAACCCGCATTGTAAGGTGTATATCTTAATGGGTAAAACCGATTTCTCTGCTCCAAAACACGTGCAACAGAGTATGATTTTAGTTCCTGCCAATACCCCTGGAGTTGAAATTGTAAGACCTATGGAGGTTTTTGGAAGTGTCGATTCGCCAGAAGGACACGCAGAGATTGAATTAACAAACGTTAGAGTGCCTGTTGGCAATATCCTTCTGGGGGAAGGAAGGGGTTTTGAGATTGCTCAAGGCAGATTAGGGCCTGGACGAATTCATCATTGTATGAGATTGATTGGTGCTGCTCAAAGATCGCTCGATTTAATGTGTAAAAGAGCTAACCAAAGAACTGCTTTTGGAAGAGATCTAATTAAATTCAGCAGTGTCCGCCAAGATATAGCAAAATCAGAATGTGAAATTCAACAAGCAAGACTGTTGACTCTAGCTGCTGCAGACAAGATCGACAGGTTTGGTGTTAAAGAAGCGAAAAACTTAATTGCAATGATAAAAATTACAGTTCCTCAAATGGCGTGTAATGTTATTGATCGAGCAATTCAAATTCATGGTGGAATGGGGGTCAGTCAAGATACTCCTTTAGCCGGTTTCTATGTATATGCTAGATGCATTAGGTTGGCCGATGGACCTGATGAAGTTCACATGTTTCAACTCGGAAGAAATTTAGCAAAAGAACATGAGGTTTAAAAATAAAATAGTTTTAATAACAGGAAGTGGATCCGGAATAGGCAAGGCCGCAGCTCTAGCTTTTTCTAAAGAAGGAGGAGTAATTATTGTGTCTGATATCAATGTCGAAAATGGTTTAAAAACTGTTTCTGAGATTACTAAAAATGGAGGTGAAGCATGTTTTTTTGAAACAGATGTTTCAGATTTTGATATGGTAGAGAAGCTGATGAATTATATTGTTAATCAATACGGAAGATTAGATGTTGCAATAAATAATGCTGGCGTTGGCGGAGGCTTTGAAAAATTAATTGATCTTAGTGTTGAGTCATGGAACAAAACGATGTCTATCAATTCCTCGGGTGTTTTTTATTGTATAAAAACTCAAGTTCCAATCATGCTAAAACAAGGAGGAGGCGTTATTTTAAATACATCTTCAATTGCTGGAATTAGAGGTTTGCCAAATGCAACAGCATATTCGGCTAGTAAACACGCCGTAATAGGGATTACAAAAACAGTTGCCTTAGAATACGCTAAGAACAACATTAGAGTTAATGCTATTTGCCCTGTATTTACCGTAACTCCAATGTTTAATCCCGAAGCAATGAACAAATTAAAAGAAGGTCTTTCTGAAAGATTAAAAGCAAACATTCCTATGAAGCGGTTTGCTGATGTTATGGAACAAGTAAATACAATGTTATGGCTTTGTTCTGATGAAGCTAGTTTTATAACCGGTCAAGCTATTTCAGTTGATGGAGGGCTAACTGTTTAAACACATCGCTATGGAACAAAAAGTAAGAAAAGGAGAAGAGTTGAATGAGGTTAATCTCAAAACTTTTCTAAAAGAAAACAACCTAATTTCAAATATAAAAAGTGATTTAGGAGTTACGCAGTTTTCTAATGGGTTTTCAAATCTAACCTATCTTCTAGATATTGAAGGAAAGGAATATGTTATCCGAAAGCCGCCAAAAGGAGCGGTTTACGGGCATGATATGGGGCGCGAGTACAAGGTGCTCAAGGGGCTGAACAACGGCTTTGACAAGGCTCCTGTTGCTTATGCCTATGCTGAAGACATCAGCATCATTGGGTCTTCTTTTTATATAATGGAAAAAGTTAATGGCATAATAATAACACCTCAGGAATTAAAAACTCAAACTATATCTGCAAAAGATTATGGTGTGATTTCTAAAACTTGGTTGAATACTATGGTCGAATTACATCAATTAGACTACAAAAAATTAGGGCTAACAGATCTTGGTAAACCTGAGGGTTATGTCGATAGACAAGTACGAAATTGGAGTAAACAATATCTTAAAGCAGCGATTGAAGACATTAAAGAAGCTAGACTTGTAATGGATTGGTTGCACAACAACCAGCCTAAACAATACAAGTACAGTCTTATCCACAACGACTATAAATATGACAACGTAGTGTTCAGCTCGGACTCATGGAGTAAGATTAATTCAATATTAGACTGGGAAATGTGTACCATTGGTGATCCATTGATGGATTTAGGTACTTCAATTGCATATTGGGCAATGTCATCTGACCCTAAAGGGCTTCTTAGCGCTTTTGACTATCCAACTTCACTTGAGGGAAATCCCTCCCGCTTAGAAGTTGTCGAGATGTATGAAAAAAAAACCGGAGTGCCCGTAAACAATTTAGTTTTCTATTACGTCTTCGGGCTTTTTAAGATTGCTGTTATTGTTCAACAAATATATTATAGGTACAACAAGGGGTTAACCTCAGATGAGAAATTCAAAAATCTAAATAAAATTGCCGAAATGTTTTGTAAAATAGGATGGCAATCAATTCAAAAGAATAGAATAGAATAGAAAACCTTTTATAATGAGTAAAATTTATTTATTTCGACATGCTCAGGCATCAATAGGAAGTTCTAATTATGATGTTTTATCACCAAAAGGGGAAGTCCAAGCTACTGAACTTGGGAAATATCTTTGTGAAAAGAAAATAGTCTTTGATAAAATTTATACCGGAGATTTAAGAAGGCAACAACATACAGCCGAGCTTGTTTCTGAAGAATATAACAAAAGTGGAATTTCAATTCCTAACCCTATAGTTTTAAAAGACCTCAATGAGCATCAAGCTCCTGATGCTATGAAATCAGAATTACCAAAGATGATGCTTACAGATCCTTATCTAAAAGATTTACAAGTTCAAGCTGAAAGTAATCCTAAGAATAAGCATTCCTATATGATGTTAGGATTTAAATATTTTTTACATAAATGGGTTGAAAATGAAATAAGTGTTGCAGGGGTTATTCCTTGGAAAGAATTTAGAATCAATTCTGTAAATGGCTTAAATTCTATACTTAAAAACACCGAAAAAGGAGAAACTATTGGGGTATTTACTTCGGGTGGAACTATAAGTTCTATGGTAAGTGAAGTCTTGAAAATAACCAATGAAATTACAGTTGCTGACTTAAATTTTTCTGTAAGGAATACTTCTTTCTCTTCACTTCTTTTTTCAAATAATGAAACAAGTTTATTGTCTTTCAATGAACTACCTCATTTAGAAGGCAAAATGATAACTTTTGTTTAAGGGTTCTTTAACTTTAAGTAGTCAGAACATAAATCCAGAATGGGTTTATATGTTTTCAGGACTTAATTTGACCGACTTTAGTTGATTTTTTTCATCCACAAAAACAGTCCAAACAACAAAGATTTCGTTATTGAATATTTCTAATTGAGGTACTCCTGTGTTTCTTCCTCCATCAATTTCAGATATTGTAATTGGTGCTGAAATTTTTCCATCTATTGAAACCTTTTTTACCCTCAAATATGTGCCTAAATCATCCCCTTCCATATAACTAACAACTACTTCATGTTCGTTTAAGAAAGCAACATCTACTCTACCAATAGCATCATGATCGTTAATCTTTATTGGGGTGTCAAAATAAGCCCCATTGGATTTCGAAAACGAAAGATTGACTGTTGGATTTTCATTAGAGACCGTAAACCAACTGACAGCCAGATTATTTGAGTTAACAGAAACTTTAGGGCCGTTTACGGGACATCCGTTTATTATCCATCCATCGTTATTGACAGGAGTTGGAGCTTCCCAAACACCATTTACTTTTCGGGCAATATAAATGTCTCGAACCTCTTTCTCGCTCCTGTCTCTATAAACAACTATAGGCCCGTCATTAGTAACCGCTATTGATGTCTGGCAACAGTCACAAGTTGCGGAATCGAGTTCGCTTTCATTGATAACATCACCGTTACTTGTGATTTCGGCAAAGCGAATGGTCATCGGTTTATGATGTCCATCTGGCTCTTTGTCTACTGTATTCCTTCCGTCCAGCCAGGTAATAAAAAATCCTTGGTTAGCATTGGGAATTATACTTACAAAACCATGCTCTGCTTTAACACCATCGGTATGTAATATAAAATCTTCTTTTATTTTCTCGCCCGATAATTTTTGGAGACTTAAAACAACATCATAGGTATAGGTTCCAGAAGCAGATTTCTTTAGGTAGCTTGTTAGTATTAAATCCCCATTAATTGCATGAGCTGGAAAATCAGCCCAATTAACAAACCAGTCGGAACCAGTCGCTATTGTTTGGGGATTAATCCATTTTCCATCGTTGAATTGACTGAAATTTAGGGCAACTTTCTTGTCTTTAGTAGAAGAAATCCATGATAATGACAAAGAACCGTTTTTAGAAACTAAACTAGGCTGTGCATTACTATTCTCATACAGAAAAGGAATTTCCTCTATTACAACCTCTTTAGAGGTACAAGAAACAATAGTTAAGAAAGAGAAAATGACAATGAACTTCTTCAAATTACAAAGTTTTTAATTTATTTATTATTTGTTCTGAATCCCAAGCAATTGTTCCTACAATAGTTTCAATTTTTTTTCCATTTTCATCAAAAATATAGGATGTTGGTAAAGAATAGATTCCAAGCATTTCATTAGATTCAACAGACTTCAAAAAGTTAAAGTCAAAATTCTTGTCCTTTTTAAACGTAGATATTTTAGATGTTGTTTCATCAGAAACTAATAAAAAAATATAGTTGTGGTTTTCTAATATTTCTTCAGCTCTTTTTAGCCCAGGCATCTCCTTTATGCATGGTCTGCACCATGTGGCCCAGTAATTAATTACAATTTTCTTTCCCTTATAGACCGTCAAATCTACTTTGTTGTCATTTAAATCTACAAATAAAGTTTTGAGTTGTATGGATTCTAAATCAGAAAAATCTCTACTTTTAGAAATGCCTGAATTACATCCAAAGAACAAAATCAAACAACTTATAAAAACCAAATCTTTCATAGAATTATTTTTATTTTAATAAATTTAGTTAAAACGGATGAGTATAAAAATACAAAGGTAAATGTTCTATGATTTTAACTTCACCCCCATATTTCGCAAATTTCCATTTTCTCACTAAAAACATCACAAAGTTGCGTTTTTAACTCCTTACCTTTGTAAATCTTAATTCCATTAAAAGAAAAATTCCCCATATATATTGTTTTTTAAAATATTACATTAAATTTTAGAATTATTAAATATACAAGAATTATTTAAACCTTATATTGATATAACCAACCTATCACTAATTTGATTTGTTTTAAGGAGAGTTCATCACTCTCCTTTTTTGGTTGAAATAACATGACACATTGTCTGGAATTAACTATCTTTGTTCTCCAAATTGCATGTTATTTTTGTTTGTACCCAAGTAGTGGGTATAACTAATTTTAATAAAATAAATATAAAAAAGGTTATACCTAAATGAGTCATACGAAAACACATAATAAGTTGAAGAACAATTCATTAAAGAATCCAAAAGCACTTACATCAACAAGTTATACCCAAAGTTATACCCACAAAAATCCTAACCAATATAACGGTGAAACCATTGGTAGTCAAGTAGTTGATGGTAAAAATACACATAATAAAAAGGTATACATCGAGTCGTATGGATGCAGCATGAATTTTGCTGACAGTGAGGTGGTTGCGTCAATCTTATCAACTGAAGGTTTTGAGACTACAGTCGAAATGAAAGAAGCTGATCTTGTATTAATTAACACCTGCTCTATTCGTGATAAGGCGGAGCAAACGGTTCGTAAACGTCTTGAAAAATTCAATGCCGTTAAAAGAATTAACCCCAAAATGAAAGTTGGTGTTTTGGGTTGTATGGCAGAGCGATTAAAAGAAAAATTTTTAGAAGAAGAAAAAATAGTGGATATGGTTGTTGGTCCAGATGCATATAAAGATTTGCCCAACCTACTCCAAGAAATCGAGAGTGGACGAAATGCAGTAAATGTAATTCTATCTAAAGAAGAAACTTATGGAGACATTGCTCCGGTTCGTCTTCAATCGAATGGAGTAAGTGCCTTTGTTTCGATTACACGGGGGTGTGATAACATGTGTACATTTTGTGTAGTCCCATTTACTCGTGGCAGAGAGCGAAGTCGAGATCCTAAAAGTATTCTAGAAGAAATTAATGATTTAGTTTCAAAAGGATTTAAAGAAGTGACTCTTTTGGGTCAAAATGTAGACAGCTACCTCTGGTATGGTGGTGGACTCAAAAAGGATTTTGACAAAGCAACAACACTTCAGCAAAAAACAGCTGTAAATTTTGCGCAATTACTTTCTCTAGTTGCTCAAGAGCACCACAAAATGAGAATACGATTTTCTACATCTAACCCGCAAGACCTTACTTTAGATGTAATTCACGCGATGGCCACTTTTGATAATATATGTAAACACATTCATTTACCTGTTCAATCTGGAAGTGATCGAATTTTAAAGAAAATGAACCGTTTACATACACGTCAAGAATATTTTGACTTAATCGATAACATTAAAAAGATAATTCCAGAATGTTCTATATCTCAAGACCTTATTGCTGGTTTTCCAACCGAAACCGAAGAGGATCATAAAGACACCTTGAGTCTTATGGATTATGTTCAATATCATTTTGGGTTTATGTTTTCTTATTCCGAACGCCCAGGGACACTAGCCGAACGCAAGTTAGAAGATGACATATCCGAAGAAGTGAAACTAAGAAGATTACAAGAAATAATTGAAAAACAACGCGTTCATAGTCGCCATAGAACAGCGGGGTATAAAGACAAAACAGTTTGTGTGCTGATTGAACGTGAGTCTAAAAAATCTGAATTTCAATGGAGCGGAAGAACTTCTCAAAACACGGTGGTTGTATTTCCAAAAGAACACTATAAAGTAGGTGACTTTGTTGATGTCAAGATCAACGACTGCACCTCAGCAACATTAATAGGAATTCCTTTAAGAATTTCTGAAACAATATAAAAATGGAATCAATTCAAGCTATAAAGCAGCGGTTTGGTATCATTGGAATGAACCCTTTGCTTAACCGAGCGTTAGAGAAAGCCCTTCGAGTTGCGGTAACAGATATTTCTGTTTTGGTGACTGGTGAAAGTGGGGTTGGAAAAGAAAATATTCCCAAAATAATACATCAATATTCTCACAGAAAACATGCTAAATATATTGCTGTAAACTGTGGAGCAATTCCAGAAGGAACTATTGATAGCGAACTTTTTGGGCATGAAAAAGGTGCTTTTACAGGAGCAACATCGACCCGAAGCGGGTATTTTGAAGTTGCTGATGGAGGAACTATTTTTTTGGACGAAGTTGGAGAACTTCCTCTTGCAACTCAAGTCAGACTTCTACGAGTTCTAGAAACTGGAGAATTTTTGAAAGTAGGTTCTTCTAAAACTCAAAAAACTAATGTTCGGATTGTTGCTGCAACCAATGTTCAAATGCGGGATGCTATTCAGAAAGGGAAATTTCGAGAAGATTTATATTACAGACTAAGTACCGTTGAGATAAATTTACCCCCCTTGAGAGAGCGCAAAGAAGATATTCCGTTGTTGTTTAGGAAATTTGCCTCCGATTTTGCCCAGAAATATCACATGCCTACCGTTCGATTAAATGATGCTGCACAACATACCTTATCTCAATATAATTGGAATGGGAACATCAGACAACTAAGAAATGTAGCAGAACAGATTTCAGTTCTTGAAAAGGAGCGCGACTTGACCCCTCAAATATTAAGGTCATACTTACCCGATATGGGCAGTCAACTGCCTGCTCTGAAATCGGATGGAAAAGAATCTAGTGATTTTGCCTCCGAACGCGAAATTCTATATAAAGTTCTTTTTGACATGAAGAATGATTTAAACGATCTCAAAAAGCTTACTTTAGAACTCATGAATCAAGAAACATCGGAAGCTGTTCAAGAAAAAAATCAAAACTTAATAAATAAGATATACGGTTCTAATTCTTCTGAAGAAAAATCCCAAAATATAGAATCTTTGGGTGTTGATAACCAATACCAAGAAACGGTTCATGAGCCCGAAGAATCTTATGATTATGCCGAAACAATTGTCGAAGAAGAGCCTTTATCCCTTCTTCAAAAAGAAATTGAAATGATAAAAACAGCTTTAGAAAGAAGTCAAGGAAAACGAAAATTAGCGGCTGAAGAACTTGGAATATCGGAACGAACTCTTTACCGTAAAATAAAACAATATGATCTAAATGATGGCTCAGAAGGTTAAATATTACAGATCCGCTCTAAGAATAACTATGCTGATACTATTGGTTCAAGCATGTGGAATCTACTCTTTTACAGGAGCTTCAATTCCAGCAGGAACTGAAACATTTCAGGTTAATTATTTTGAAAATATAGCCGGAAACAGACCTGGATCAACTATTGAACCTGGGTTGGATAGAGACTTTACATTGGCACTACAAGATATTTTGATAAACCAGACCAATCTAAACCTCACCAACACTAATGGTGATCTTGTTTTTGAAGGAGAAATTGTAGAGTACGGAATTACTCCAATGTCTGCAACTGCTCAAAACACAGCTGCACAGAATAGATTGACCATTACAGTCAATGTGCGGTATTTTAATGTCAAAAGAGAAGAAGATAATTATGAAACTCGCTTTTCATTTTACTATGATTATCCAGCAGAGCAACAGTTATACGACATAAAAGATACTGCGCATGGAGAAATTTTTGAGCGCATTACACAAGATATTTTTAACGCATCTTTAGCTAAATGGTAGTATGATGAATCTAGAAGAGTTTTCTTCCCTTTCTAAAAATTATAATGCACTAAATGAAGAGCAACGTCTTGACCTAGAAAAAATAACATACCGCTACCCTTATTTTCAAGCAGCATATGCACTTTATTTAAAATCTCTAAAAGAACAGGAAAAGTTCAACTTTGACCTGATTCTTAAAAAAACTGCAGTGATTAGTCCCGAAAGGAATACGCTATATCATTGGCTTTATAACGAGTTCAAAGTAATAGAAAACAAAAATACAGGAACAGTAAAAGAAGAAAAAGAAACTACTAATACGTCGCCAAAAAAAGTTGAAGAAAAATCTTTGCCTGTAAATCTTAGTTTTTTAGAATGGATAGAGTGGACAAAAAGCAAATCCGGTAACAAAATTGAAGACATTGATTTAGAGCATCCTATTAGTGATAAGATAGAGCTTATTGATACCTTTCTAAAAAACAAGCCAAAAATCCCACCCCTGTCCTCAAAAGCTGAAACAGAAAATTTATCTAAAGAAATTAAGTTCAATAAAGAAGAATTAATGACCGAAACTTTAGCTAAAGTTTATGTCAAGCAAGGAAAGTTTAAGAAAGCTTTACTCGCATACAAGATATTAAGTTTGAAATATCCAGAAAAAAACAGTTTCTTTGCAGACCAAATCAAAGCTATTAAAGATTTACAACAAAAATAATATAATCTAATGAGTACATTTTCAATTTTTATTACACTGATTCTAGTCGTGTGTTTTCTCCTTATACTTGTCGTGATGGTTCAAAACCCTAAAGGAGGAGGGCTTTCCTCATCTTTTGGTGGCGGTGGCGGTCAACAATTAGGAGGTGTTCAAAAAACTACTGACTTCCTTGACCGAAGCACTTGGGTATTAGCAACTCTTTTATTAGTTCTTATTTTACTATCCAACTTTAGTTTACCAACGTCTCAAACTGATTCAAATTTTGAATCAAAAATAACTGATAAGGATACTTTTGAAGAAATTTCAACAGAAACTATCACTCCAGAGGTTGTTCCTAATACTTCTTCAGACATCGAAGAACCAGCTGCTATTGAATAGCTAAACAATATTTTTTTCTTAAATGCCAGCTTCCTGACAAGCTGGCATTTTTTTTTATATAAACTGACAAAAATTTAACTGGCATAATTTATGAAATTATCAATTTAAATTTATAATATAAAACAAACAATATGAGTAAGATCAATATTAAACCGTTAGCAGACCGAGTTCTAATTGAACCAGCTGCTGCTGAAACCAAAACTTCTTCAGGTCTATACATACCAGATACTGCAAAAGAAAAACCTCAAAAAGGAATTGTTGTTGCTGCTGGTCCTGGAACCAAAGAAAATCCGGTTACCCTTAAAGTAGGAGATACCGTTCTTTATGGAAAATACGCTGGAACAGAACTTCAACATGATGGAAAAGACTTCTTAATCATGAAAGAAAGTGATATTCTTGCAATTGTTTAAACAAAACTAAATTAAAATGGCTAAAAAAATAGTATTTGACATTGATGCTAGAGATGGTATCAAAAGAGGAGTAGATGCACTTGCAAACGCAGTGAAGGTTACCTTAGGACCGAAAGGGCGTAATGTAATCATTGGCAAAGCATTTGGAGCACCACAAGTAACTAAAGATGGTGTTAGTGTTGCAAAAGAAATTGAACTGGAGGATCCTTTAGAAAATATGGGAGCTCAAATGGTAAAAGAAGTTGCGTCTAAAACCAACGATTTGGCTGGTGACGGAACAACAACCGCAACAATATTGGCACAAGCTATTGTTAAAGAAGGTCTTAAAAACGTAGCTGCTGGAGCAAATCCACTGGACCTCAAAAGAGGAATAGATAAAGCAGTAGGTGCGATTGTTCTTGAGCTCGATAAAATAGCTACTGAAGTAGGTGGTTCTTCTGAAAAAATTCATCAAGTAGCTAGCATATCAGCAAACAACGATGATACTATCGGAAGTTTGATTACTGAAGCATTTGAAAAAGTAGGTAAAGAAGGGGTAATAACAGTTGAAGAAGCCAAAGGAACAGATACTTATGTAGATGTTGTTGAAGGAATGCAATTTGACAGAGGATACCTTTCGCCTTACTTTGTTACAGATTCTGAAAAAATGGAAGCTGATCTAGAAAGTCCATACATTTTACTTTACGACAAAAAGATTTCTTCAATGAAAGATCTTTTACCTGTATTAGAGCCTGTTGCTCAAACAGGAAAACCTTTATTAATCATTGCAGAAGATGTAGACGGAGAAGCCTTAGCTACACTAGTAGTTAACAAACTTCGTGGTGCATTAAAAATAGCGGCTGTAAAAGCCCCTGGATTTGGTGATCGTCGTAAAGCAATGCTCGAAGACATCGCCATTCTTACTGGCGGAACTGTTATTTCTGAAGAACGTGGCTATACACTCGAAAACACAACCCTAGAAATGCTTGGAACTGCTGAAAAAGTTACTATTGACAAGGACAATACTACCGTTGTTAATGGTGCAGGAACAGCTGAAGCAATTGAAGGGCGTGTTGGCCAAATTAAGTCTCAAATAGAAAACTCTACTTCAGATTATGATAAAGAAAAACTACAAGAACGTTTAGCAAAACTTTCAGGTGGTGTAGCTGTACTTTATGTTGGTGCTCCTTCAGAAGTTGAAATGAAAGAGAAAAAAGATCGCGTTGATGACGCTCTGCATGCCACAAGAGCTGCGGTTGAAGAAGGTATTGTTGCTGGAGGTGGTGTAGCGCTACTTAATGCAAAGAAAGCCTTAAAAAGCCTTAAGAGTGAAAACTCAGATGAAGCTACAGGAATTCAAATAATAACAAAAGCCGTTGAAGCACCTTTACGAATTATTGTAGAAAATTCTGGTGGAGAAGGGTCTGTGGTTGTTTCTAAAGTTCTCGAAGGAGATCAAAACTTTGGATACAATGCCAAAAACGGAACTTATGTAGATATGTTAAAAGAAGGAATCATTGATCCTAAAAAAGTAACTCGAGTTGCTCTTGAAAATGCAGCTTCAGTTGCAGGAATGATTTTAACTACTGAATGTGCTCTTTTAGACATCAAAGAAGAAGCTCCTGCTGGTGGTGGAATGCCTCCAATGGGTGGTGGAATGCCAGGGATGATGTAATATCCTGATTATAGTTATAAAAAAAGCGACCAATAGGTCGCTTTTTTTATAGGGTTACTTTTTATCTAAACAAACAAAATGATTAATGTCATTACAATACCCGCAAGAGTAAAATATATTCCTTTCTTAAATACAGAAGTATGCGGTAAAAACATCCAAAAAGAAGATATAACAAAAGAGAAACTCCAAAGAAAATATTCAACCAATAAATAGGGCTGTTAGTTGTAGCTTTATGAAGCTGAGCCATCTTATCCAAAAGGAAGGGAAGTTCTTTTTTAACATAAATAGTTTCACCTGTTGCTTGATTATAAGTTCCGTCTTCAAAAAACAAGAGACTACCTTCTTGCTTTAGAATAGACAATCCTTTAATTTCCAAAACCTCACCTAATGTTTTTTCGTCTAGATTTACAGCAAGTGTAGTTTCTGTATTCTCCAAAATTTTAAACGTATCATCGTTTCTAAATATCATTGCAATACCACTAATAGCGTATACTGCCATAATGCCAACTAAATAAAATCCGAGATAACGATGTATCAATCTAAAATAAAAACTTGTGTTTTTGTTCATTTATTGTAATTTATTAAAACAAGAAATCTTCTCCTTTGAGTTTATTAATCCCTAGGTTTATTAATAGTTAAAGTCAAATTTAGAAATTACTCTTTTACTTTACGTTCATATAAGCAACACATTGGCAGGTTAGCGTATACATCATCTGGCGCAGTTGCCAAAGGAGTGTCGTGACCCGCAGCAGCGATTTCTTCATGAATGTGCAATAAATCGACTTTAGAAGCGTCGTAAATTACAGAAAACTGATGAGTCGGAATATCCCAAGTTGCAGACTTGACACCTTTAATTGTAAATGCTTTTTTCTCAATTCGAGACTTACACATTCCGCAAACTCCTTCTACCTCAAAGCTTGTTTTCTGAATGTTTTTCTTTTGAGCAAACCCAATTATAGGAGAAAGCGCGATAAGTAAAATGATTATTTTTTTCATAATTAATTGTTATTTAGTTTAAATCGAAGACCTGCGTAGAACATTTTTCCAAATATTGGAGCATATACTAAAGAGGTGTCAAAAGTTGTCCCGAAAGGATTTTCAGCCCCAACAATAGGGTTCAGCTGTTTATAATTCCCTAGGTTTTCACCACCCAAATATACTTCAAATTGAGTTGAAAAAACACGAGTTATTTGCATATTTAATAAACCATAACTTTTGGACAAGAACCCTACCCCATCCCTGCTGTTAGAGGGAAGACGTTGTTCTCCAACAAAATGATAAGTCCAGTCCGCTTTCCATTGTGACCCTTTTTCTTCATTTTCCAAACGGTATTCAAAATTAGCAAAAAACCTTTGTTTTGGTTGTAAAGGCTTTTGAAGCGTTTGTGTTCCGTAGGTAGTTTTGACTTGATAATTCTTATAAGCTAAACGCAAAGCAGTGTTTCTAAATGGAACATAATCTATCTCGAGCTGAAAGCTATTCGCATAACTTGAGCCTTCTAAATTATAAAAACGGATATGACTGGCTTGCTCCCAATCTACAACAACTTGATCTTCAAATTGTGTTCTATAGAAGTCGACCGTAACATCTCCTAGCTTTTCAAAAAGAGTAAATCCTTGTCTAAAGCTCAACCCATAATTCCATGCTTTTTCTGGTCTTAGTCCATAAACTGAACCTCCATTTTCCCTGACTTGAATGAGTCGATTAGTTCCAAATAACTTTTGATTTTCTGCGAATATATTAGCTACTTTTCTTCCACTGCCTATCGAAGCTCTAAGAACTGATCGCTCCCATGGATTATACCGAACATGAAGTCTTGGAGTTATAAAAGTACCTAACCTGTTGTGCGAGTCTATTCTTATTCCTGCAGTTAGGCTTAACTTGTCTAAGCTGTCGTAACTGTATTCAAAAAAGGCGCCTACAACTTCATCTCTTCGTTGATAATCTATTAAATCAACTTGTTCATTATACTCGTCAAATGAAAAGTTAATTCCTGTTTTAAATTTATTTTTAGTATTTGAAATGATGGAATTAAAGAGCAAGTTTGTGAAAAAACTTTTATGTTCAATTTCATAGCGCCTCAATCCAAAATAAGAGTCTTGATCATGGTTGCTATATGCAGACTGAAAACCAAAACTTTTATAGGTTGTTTCTGGAAAAACATAACCAATTTTAACAGAAGCATCTAAACGTTTTGTTTCTATTTCACTTCCCCAAAAACTTGTCGTGTTTTTATGAATTTTAGGGTCAAAACTCATCGAGCCAGTCTGCTTACTATCATCTAGAAAACGAAGGCTTGCAAAGCCTACCCAGCCTTTTGATGCATCTGTGTATTGCCATCTATTCAAGATGTTAATTTGTTTAGAAATAGGAACATCTAAAAATTGATCTGCATTTTTATCGAATTTTTGAGTTCGTTGATTGACATGAACATATGATCCTGCACTCAATTTTTCATTGAATTTAGTGTTAAAATGAGCATTAAATTCTTGTCTTCCATTAACTGAAGTATACGCATTTATAAAAATAGGAGCATCGGAAGATGGTTTTTGAATTTCTGTATTAATCTGTCCTGCAATACTCTCAAAACCATTAACAACACTTCCTGAACCCTTGGTTATTTGTATACTTTGTATCCAAGTTCCGGGTGTAAAGGTCAATCCATATATTTGTGAAGCTCCTCGGACCATTGGAATATTCTCTTCAGATATCAATAGATAAGGACTAGAAAGCCCAAGCATTTTTATCTGTTTAGTCCCTGTCAAGGCATCCGCAAAATTAACATCTATCGAAGGGTTTGTTTCGAAACTTTCAGAGAGGTTACAACATGCAGCCTTTAATAGTTCTTCACTTGACACCATAATGATGTTTTGTGACTCAAAATAAGACTTCTGTATTGCCTTACGACGCTGAGTAAGCGTAACCTCATCTAGAGCATCGTTATTGTCTGGTAATAATGTATGAAATAATCGGATTGGCTTTGTGATTGTTAGAGTGTCTGTTTTAAAACCTAAGTAACTAATCACAAGTTGATTTGATTTAGGTGTCATTAGAATTTTAAAAGACCCAGTCTTATCAGAAATGGTACCTATAGAAGTGTTCAGCCAAAAAAGGTTTGCACCTTCTATTAAAGTTTTAGATTCAAATTCTTGAATCTTAATTTGACCTGAAAGAAGCTGTTGAGACTGGACTGACCAGCTAAACATAAATAGTAAAATGTATATATATTTCATTTTTTTGAAGAAAATTATGTTAAAAAAAAACTAGTTAAATTGATTTTAATTAGTTGAATTTATCCGTAAAAAACAAAAGAACTGTAAAGAAGAAAAAGATTTGATCGCCGTGGAGGAGGTCTTGATTTTAGCTTGAATTGTTGCGCAGATAATATGGCTAAATCGGTATATGTATTTTGATACACAAGGACTTCAGCGTCTATACTCACTGCTTGAGCATCATCTAATATAGTGATGTCTTCCATGCTTTGATAAACTTGAAGGTCATCAGAACAACAACTTTTTTGGGAAAAATTAAGTGTGTTTGAAGTTTCTAATTTAGAAGATTCCATGCCACATCCCTTCGGATTAAATGCAAATGAAATTTCAGCTAAATGATCCCCACAATAATGAAAATTAAGCGTCATGCCCATTTTAGAATGGATAAAGAGTAAGAGTAATAAGATTACTTTTAATTGCTTCATATTCAGTTTAATCATGCAAATATAAGATTATTTATTTGCTACACCAAAAGCAGCCCTATAGCCATCAAAATCATCAGTAAATTCTCAATAAGAGTTGCTTCGGTCATCGGAAGATTAAGAACCGTTCCAAGGCAGGCGCATTGGATTTTATTTTCACTAAGTAAAGACCTTAGAACTCCAAAAGTAGTTACTGACAAAACAATTAAACTTATAACTAGAGCGTAGGTGATTTTAAATTGAAATAAAAAAGCTAAACCTAGTGCTGTCTCTATGAATGGATATAACCAACCATAAAGTGGAATTAATTTAGCAATTGGATCGTATGTTGCAAAAGATGAAGGGAAAGATCTATATCCAAGGAATTTGAAGAAACTGAACACTATAAAAAACAACCCCATAAAACTAATCATAAAACCATCAACACTGAACTGAGTAAGCTGGAGGTATGAAGCTCCCGCAATCAAATAAAAGAAAATAAGAAATAAAGGGAAGAGCGCACTAAGTTTAGAGGTTGAATGTTCTGTTTCAACACCCATTACTTTATACTTACTTCCTAAAACCTCTTCAATGGAAGTTAAATCGAGTAAAGAACTGACTTCTATTTGAGTTAAACCAGACTCCAAATCAACAAGAAATTTACTGATTTCGTCAATAGAGTTAAGTTTTGACTCTACACCTTTCTTACAATTTTGACAGGTCATTCCTGTTATAACAAACTCTTGATTCATAATATTTAGTTGATGTTAAACTTAAATTTTACCTGAAATAAAAGTAAACATTATTTAGTTCATAAATTGATTTAAAAATAGCTTGAATTCAAATCATTAGATGGAAATTTTAATACTTTTGTAAAAACTATTTTCCATTTGGAACAACATCAGCAAATCCTATCTAGCGTATCAACTATTTTGAAAGTTGACAAAATTAACTTAGAAATAAAGCTTAAAGAAATTTGCTGCCTACTAAAGCAAGAGAAAAGCAACTACGACTGGGTGGGTTTTTATTTTGCCCAACCAAGCACTAAGACACTTCATCTTAAAGCTTTTGCAGGAATTCCTACAGACCATACAGTAATTCCTTTTGGAAAAGGAATTTGTGGGCAGGTAGCCCTTTCTAATGATAGTTTTGTTGTTGATGATGTTCAAGCAGAAGAAAACTATATTTCATGTAATATTGATGTTAAATCTGAAATTGTTATTCCACTTTTCCTTAACAAAATAAATATTGGTCAAATAGACATTGATTCCAATACCCCAAAAGCCTTTAACCAAACTGACACCCTTTTACTTGAAGAAATAAACAACAGGATAAGCAACTATATGCTGTCTAACAAACTATCTATAAACATCTCCTAAAATGAATTCAACTCACAAAATTAGTTCGGCCTTAATTTCTGTTTTTGACAAAGACGGACTAGCCCCTATTATTAAAAAACTAGATGCACTTGGTGTTACTCTATATTCAACTGGAGGGACAGAAAAGTTTATCCAAGAGCTCGGTTACAATGTCGTTGCTGTTGAAGACATCACTTCTTATCCTTCAATTCTAGGAGGACGTGTTAAAACTTTACACCCTAAAGTTTTTGGAGGGATTTTAAATCGCCAGCAGGTTGAATCGGATCAGGAAGAATTAAAACAGTATGAAATACCGCAAATCGATTTGGTTATTGTTGATCTATATCCATTCGAAAAAACGGTTGCTTCAGGAGCTTCTGAACAAGATATAATTGAAAAAATAGATATAGGTGGAATTTCCCTAATTCGAGCAGCAGCAAAAAACTTTGCTGATGTAATTTGTGTTTCAGACAAAAACGACTACAACGAATTCTTGGATTTATTAAACGCTTCGGAAGGGAAATCAACATTAAGTGACCGTAAAAATTTTGCAGCTAAAGCATTCAATATTTCATCTAATTACGATACTGCTATTTTCAATTACTTTAATGCCGAATCAGAAGAAGTGAGTCTAAAGCTAAGTATACAAGAGTCTAAAAGTCTTCGATATGGAGAAAATCCGCATCAAAAAGCAAATTTCTTTGGCCCTATAGACGACTTATTAGATCAGATTCATGGAAAAGAAATTTCTTATAACAATCTTTTAGATATAGACGCTGCAGTTCAGTTGATGTTAGAATTTCTTAATGAAGAACCAACTTTTGCTATTCTAAAACACAACAATGCTTGTGGTTTTGCAACACGCTCAACCCTACTTCAAGCATATGAAGACGCCTTAGCAGGAGATCCTGTTTCTGCTTTTGGTGGTGTTTTAATTTGTAACCGCTCAATTGACATAGCAACAGCAAACAAAATAAACACCTTGTTTTGCGAGGTTGTAATTGCACCAGCTTTTGATACTGACGCTTTAGAGGTTTTGAAAAGTAAAAAGAACCGTGTTCTTTTAATTCAAAAAAGCAATGTTATTCTACAAAACTCTATTAGAACTTGCCTCAACGGATATTTGGTCCAAGACAAGGATCTCGTCACAGACCGAAAGGAAAATTTAACAATTGCTACAACTTCAAGTCCCAGTAATCAACAAGTTTCAGACTTGATTTTTGCTTCGAAAATATGTAAGCACACAAAATCCAACACAATTGTTCTTGTGAAAAATAATCAACTATTGGCTTCTGGAACAGGACAAACTTCTCGAGTGGATGCCTTAAAACAAGCCATTGAAAAAGCCAAAGGTTTTGGGTTTGATCTCCAAGATTGTGTTATGGCCAGCGATGCTTTTTTCCCATTCCCAGACTGTGTTGAGATAGCTTTTAATGCTGGAGTTAGATCTGTAATACAACCGGGTGGTTCGATAAAAGACCAGCTTTCAGTAGATTTTTGCGATGCAAACAAAATGTCAATGGTATTCACAGGAATACGTCATTTTAAACATTAATTTTTAGTACATTTGGGTTAGACTAAAAAAACATATTTGATTATGGGGTTTTTTGACTTCCTCACCGAAGAAATTGCTATAGACTTAGGGACTGCAAACACCTTGATTATTCACAAGGATAAAGTTGTTGTGGACAGCCCTTCTATTGTAGCTATTGATCGCACTACAAACAAAGTTATTGCTATTGGCCACGAAGCCAGTATGATGCAAGGTAAAACTCATGAAAACATTAAAACTATACGTCCATTAAAAGATGGTGTAATTGCAGATTTTAATGCTTCTGAGCAAATGATCAATATGCTTATTAAAAGCATTCCAACTCTTAAAAAAAGATTATTTACTCCGTCTCTTCGAATGGTGATTTGTATTCCCTCTGGAATTACAGAAGTAGAGATGCGTGCTGTTAGAGAATCTGCAGAACGTGTAAATGGAAAAGAAGTTTATCTTATCCATGAACCCATGGCTGCTGCTATAGGAATCGGAATTGACATTAAGCAACCCAAAGGAAACATGATTGTTGATATTGGAGGAGGTACTACTGAGATTGCAGTTATTGCCCTATCAGGTATCGTCTGTGACAAATCTGTAAAAATTGCAGGAGATGTCTTTACTAATGATATTGTTTATTATATGCGTCGTCAACATAACTTATATGTTGGAGAACGCACTGCTGAGAAAATTAAAATAACCATAGGAGCTGCACTAGAAGAGCTTGATAATCCACCAGAAGAAATGTCAGTTCAAGGAAGAGATCTTTTGACAGGAAAGCCAAAGCAAGCGATTGTTTCTTATAGAGAAATTGCCAAGGCACTTGACAAGTCTATACTCAGAATTGAAGACGCAATAATGGAAGCACTTTCACAAACACCTCCAGAATTAGCAGCGGACATTTATAACACTGGAATATACCTTGCAGGTGGCGGTTCTATGTTACGAGGTTTGGATAAAAGAATTTCTCTAAAAACAGATCTACCGGTTTATATTGCCGAAGACCCTTTACAGGCAGTTGTTCGAGGAACAGGAATTGTGTTAAAAAACATTGAGCGTTACAAGACCATATTGATTAAATAAGTTTAATATGCAATGGATTTTAACCCGTATAATCCAATATAAAAACTTTGTTTTATTTCTATTTTTATTAGGAATTGGAGTTACATTCTCTACTTACAGGAGTATCTATCACCAAACAAAACTTGAAAAATTAGGCTTAGTTGTTTCTGGAAGCATTTCTCAGTCCATAAATGACTCAAAATCTTACTTGTCGCTAAAAGAAACAAATCAAAAATTACTTCTAGAAAATAATTTACTTAAACAAGAACTCATATACTTAGAAAAATCTGGTTATAGCTTTAAAGAGGTAGAAATAGATCCAAAAATAAAGGATTATTATGTTCAGCCAGCTGAAGTAATAAAAAACAGTTTTTCAAAAGCTCGAAACATTTTAATCATCAGCAAAGGTTCGTCTGATGGTATAAAAAAGGACATGAGTGTTATAAGTTCTGAGGGAATTGTCGGAATAGTAAAACAGACCAGCGAAAATTTTTCTAGTGTAATTTCTATGCTTTATCAAGATTTAAAAATCAATGCTAAGCTAAATAATTCGGGAGCTTTTGGATCTTTATCTTGGGAAGGTCGAAATCCTGAACAAATGACTTTATCGGATGTCTCGGTTATTAACAAGATTGCTCTTGGAGACACCATTGTAACCGGCGGAATGTCTGCGTATTTCCCTAAGGGAATTCCGATAGGTACAATTTTAGAGTTTGACAAACCAAACTTGGGAGGCTACTATACCATTAAAGTGAAATTACTAAATAACCTTACCGATTTAGAATACGTATACATAATTGATAACAAAAAAAGAGCTGAATTTTTAGGTCTTGAAAAACAAAGCGACGATGGTTCAAGATAATTTCAAAACATTGTTTGGTTTTATTTTTTTGGTTTTGCTGCAAAACTTAATATTTGACAACGTCAATTTGTTTGGATACTCATGCCCTGCTGTATATTTATTTTTCGTCATTAGCTACCGTTTTGACAAATCACAATTTGCTTTAATAATACTTGGCTTCTTACTTGGTTTAACTGTTGATTTACTTCAAAACTCGTCTGGAGCAAATGCAATTTCAACCCTTTTTATTAGCTTTATACGTCCGTTTATAATTAAATTCTCGTTTGGTGTTAATCCTGATAATATATCAATTCTGAGCATGAAGACACGATTAGACAAACAACTATTGTATATAGTTCTGTTAACGTTTATACATCAATTTGTTCTACAAAGCGTTGCGTATTTTGACCTAGATCATTTTGTTCTTATTTTAAGAAATACGGTTATGAATTCGACTTTAACCTTCATTCTCTTATTTGCCGCACTAAATCTATTTAAAAAGAAAGCCTGATGCGAAAATTACTTCTAGCTGGACTTACTTTAATCATGAGCATGGTATTTATTGTGCGCTTGTTCCAGCTACAGGTTTTAAACACCTCTTATCGAAAACTTTCAGACAACAATGCAATTTTATCCATATCTGATTTTCCTGAACGCGGTTTTATATATGACAGAAACGGATTGTTATTGGTTGCAAATCAGGCTGCTTATGATATTATGATAATTCCTGAAAATGTTACTCCTTTCGACACAATCTCCTTCTGTAAACTGGCGGATATATCTAAGGAAAAGCTCATCGTTAATCTAAAAAAAGCACGTCGTTTTTCAAAGCGACTTCCTTCTGTAATTGTCAATCAAATATCAAAAGAAACCTACGCAAAGCTACAAGAGCAAATGTGGAAATATGAAGGGTTTTTTATTCAAAAAAAATCGCTTCGAGATTATAGAATTGATTTTGGAGCTAATGTTTTGGGATACGTCAGTGAAGTGAATACAAATGATCTCAAAAATGATGAGTATTATCAGTTGGGAGAAATAATTGGGAGACAAGGAATTGAAAAATCCTATGAAAAAGAATTGAGAGGTGAAAAAGGAAAACGTTTTTTACAAAAAGACAGGTTCAACAGAATCATCGGAGAATATAAAGACAAATCTTTTGACATAGACCCAAAACCAGCTAACAACATTCAATTGACACTTGACGCAACACTTCAAGAGTTTGGCGAGTCATTAATGCAAAACAAAAGGGGAGGCATTGTAGCTATCGAACCATCAACCGGAGAAATCCTCGCATTGGTTAGTGCACCTTCGTTTAACCCAAACCTTTTGGTGGGTAGAAATCGTTCTAATAATTATAGAAAGCTAGCAAACGTT
>Ga0257120_1000721_pt1 | contig 23753 bp, 16 predicted proteins | sample SI106_10metaG_FD_190153 | JGI IMG/M metagenome (GOLD analysis project Ga0257120, IMG submission 190153) | Marine microbial communities from Saanich Inlet, British Columbia, Canada - SI106_10 | ecosystem: Environmental > Aquatic > Marine > Inlet | place: Canada: British Columbia | collected... | reverse complement strand
TTCGAATCCGATACTTGTTTTTGGCCCATGACCTGGGTAAATTACCATTGAATCGTTTAGTGTGAATAGCTTTTCTCGAATAGATGTTAATAGAGTTTCATGATCGCCCATTGGGAGGTCTGTTCTCCCAATACTTAAGTGGAACAAAACATCAGCAGAGAACGTGATGTTTTCTGTTTTGTTTACCAAGCAAATATGTCCAGGAGCATGCCCTGGGGTAAAAACAACTTCAAATTCAGAATTTCCAAATTTTAGCACATCACCTTCTTTAATAAATTCTTTTACTTCTGGAAGTTCACCTAAATGTACCCCATATTTTTTTGCAGCCAAAGGTGCGTATTCCAACATAGGCAAATCTAATTTATGCATTAGGGGGCTTAGATTATAGTTGTCTGCAACAAATTTATTTCCAAAAACATGGTCCAAATGGCAATGTGTATTTACTAAAGCTATGGGTTTCAAATTATTTTGCTCAATAAACTCTTTCAAGATTCCGTTTTCTTTTGCATCGTAACAACCGGGATCTACAATGATGCATTCCTTGGTTTCGTCGTATGCTATATAGGTGTTTTCCTGAAAAGGATTAAAGGTGAAGCTTTTTATCTGAAGCATTTTAATAGTTTTTTACCATTCTACGGTATTCAACGCGTTTGGTATTGCCTTGTTTTTGTACTCTTCGGTAGTCAAAACTTAATTCATCTAAAGTCAAAATCTCAACTATATCCGTTTCGTCAAAAGGAATATAGTTCTCATCAAAATAGGCTAAATGATCGTAGTCAAATTGCTCCCAGTAGTGCGTCAAGTTAGAGTTAATGTAACCAGCGTAGTAATATTGAACTTTATTATCGCTCGTATATTCTATTTCTGTAAATTGAGTTTCAGTATCTGGAGTTATTGTTTCATTGTAGTACAAACCTTCTTGGTCTGTGATAAATTCTGCCCATTCAATTTCACTCAAAGGATAGTCCTCTTCATAAAACTCTTCAAATTCCACATAAGTGAATGAAGCGTATTCTGAAATCAATGAATTTAAGTTTTCATTAGATGGAAGGTCGTAAACTAAATGATAATCAACTTTCCATTTTCCGTAAAGATTTTCATTTATATCTATGGCGAACACACAGGAAGCTCCTCCGTTTTCATCTTCCATTCCATAGTTTATGGCATTCTCGTCTTTACAAACCGTAGTTTCTTCTTTACATGCAGTAAGGCAAAGCAATGTGAAAAGGTAAATAAAACATCGTTGTAACATTTGATTGTAATTTTAATTTGTCTTCAAATATAATTATTTTTTAGTGGTAATTTTTTACACGCCACACTAAATTGAGATTGTCTTTTATTAAGCCAAATCACCGTTTATTTTAATACTCAATAATATAGATTACATTAGCCAAAAGAAAAAAATAATTACAATAATGAATATTGTTAATTCAACAAAAATAACAGGTTATTGTTTAGTTACCGGATCTAGTAGAGGAATCGGTAAGGCTATTGCACTCGAATGGGCTTCAAAAGGAGTTCCTATAATTGCGGTTGCAAACGATATGAAAGCATTAACAACTCTTAAGAGTGAAATTGAGTCGACTTACGGAGTTGATTGTTTGACTATAAATAAAGATTTACTTAAACTTGAATCTCCAAGAGAAATTTATGATTGGTGTATTATTTATGATAAAAAAGTTCAAGTTTTAATAAATAATGTAGGTCTAGGCGCTTCGGGTAGCTTTGAAGAAACCCAAACAGATTTCGACTTAAGTTTGGTTCAGTTAAATATTTTCCCAATGTTGCAACTAACCAAGCTTTTTCTGCCAATGCTAAAAACGTTCAAAAAATCTTATGTATTAAACATGAGTAGTTTAGGTGGTTATGGGCCGGTTCCTTATAAGGCAATTTATACGGCCTCAAAAGCCTTTGTTTATTCGTTTTCAAAAGCAATTTCCTTGGAATTAAAATGCGATAATGTTCAGGTTTCTGTATCTTGTCCCGCCGGTGTGTATACAAACTCAGAGGTTGTAGAGCGTATTAATGCCGGAGGAATAATTGCTAGATGGACTAGCTTAAATGTGACTACTGTGGCTCATTATGTTGTGTTAGCAATGCTTAAAGGAAAAAAAATGATCATTCCAGGAGTTGGAGCAAAACTTTTAATGATCTTTATGCGAATAGTACCTGAAACTTTAAATAGTTTAATAGTTGGAGGGATTATGAAAAAAACAAAAAGTGAAGCTTAAAATTAATCAAATTATATCCAATTCTTTCGAGGAGTTTGTTGCGTGGCGTAAACATATTCATGCAAACCCAGAGTTGTCTTTTAAAGAATTTAAAACTGCAGAATTTGTAGCCTCACAATTGCGTGAAATGGGCATTCCTTTTTCTGAAGGTATTGCAGGCACCGGAATAGTTGCAATTATAAAAGGTGTAAACCCATCTAAAAAATGCGTTGCTTTAAGAGCCGATTTAGATGCACTACCTATCCAAGAAGAAAACGATGTCAGTTATAAATCAACAGTAGCTAATGTAATGCATGCCTGCGGACATGATGTGCATACTACATGCTTACTTGGCGCCGCTAAAGTATTGAACTGTTTGAGAACAGATTTTGAAGGTACCGTAAAATTAATTTTTCAACCAGGAGAAGAGGTTTTGCCTGGTGGTGCTTCTCAAATGATTACTGAGGGTGTTTTGGATAAACCAAGAGTAGATGAAATATACGCCCTTCATGTTTTTCCTGAAATGGACACAGGGAAAGTGGGTTTTAAAGAAGGGAATTACATGGCCGCTTGCGATGAGCTGTATCTGACTGTGATTGGAAAAGGTGGACATGCAGCATTGCCTCATCAGTACAACAACCCTATTATGATTGTTTCGGAATTGTTGCCAAAACTCGATTCTTTTTTAAAATCTATCGCTTTAAAAGAATCACCTTACATATTTGCTTTTGGCGATTTACAGGCTAAAGGAGCAACCAATATAATTCCAGAGGAAGCTAGAGCTATGGGTACTTTAAGAACCATGAATGAGGCTTGGCGTGAAGAGGTTCATCACAAATTACGGGCTTTTGTAAACGATTTTTTAAAATCTAGAAATGCCAAAGGAGAGCTGAAAATCCTAAAGGGTTACCCTTTTTTAAAAAACAGCGAGAAGTTAACAAAGAGAGCTTATGCTGCTTCTGCAGATCTCTTAGGAACGCATAGAGTAGAGGAAATGAAGATTCGAATGACTGCAGAAGATTTTTCTTTTTACAGCCAAGTTATTCCTGCTTGTTTTTATAGATTAGGTGTTAGAAATGAGTCTCTTGGCCTTGTGCATGGGGTTCACCATCCAAAGTTTAACATCGATCATGAAGCTATAAAGATTGGAGTAAGCACGCTTTCTTTTATTGCCGTAAATGCACTTAAAACCGACTGATGATTTTAATTTATCCTTGTTTGTGCTAATTCTTCAGAAATATATATAATTTAGCCACTTATGAGAAAAATTACCCTCCTTTTAGCCCTTTTTATCGTTCAAGTTTCGAGCGCACAAACTGCTCATGTTCCTGATCTTACTGTAGAAATCTTCCCTATTCCTGTTTTTACAAACAGTAATTTATCCTTACTAATACTAGGTTCGGCCTGGTCAAAGCCAATTTATGCAGGAGATGAAATTGCCGTTGCTGATTCCGAGGGAAATTTTGTTGGAAACTCAATTGTTTTAAACGGGCATAATGGAATGGCTCTTTGGGGCAACGATCCTTTAACACTCGAAAAAGACGGTCTTGTTACTGGCGAAAAATTTACAATTATTCACTGGTCAAAAAGTTCGAATACGTATTATGCATACAAAGAATTTCAAATTCAAACGGGTTCTGTTACCTATGTAAAAGACGGGTTTACAATTGTAACTTCTATGGGAGAGCCCGAGGTTTATTCTAGGAATAATTCTGTTTATTATCATGTCGAAAGTGTGCTTAGCAAAACAAATGTCTTTTCTTTTTATGCAAAGCAAAAGGGGAAATATTCTTTAAAGGTGTATTCTTTAGAAACGGTCTTGGTTGAAGTTTCAGACTCTATATTTGATGTTGGTTACCATACCTTTTCCGATTCTTTAACTCTTGCTCCAGGAGATTATACGATAGATCTGTATTCAGAAAAGAGTTTGATTTCATTGAAAAACTTCTCAGTTTACTAACTTCATATTATTGGTTTTAAACCAATAATTGTTTCCTTTTATATTGTTTTTTAGTGCAATAGTTCATTAAATTTCTTAGATTTGGGGAAAGCCCCCTCCGAGATGATTATTAGCCACTACATAAATCCACTTTTTTTAAGAATACTCTTATTTTTCATCCCATTTTTTGGTTTTACTCAAAATTGTGATTTGAATTATACGTATTCTAACACCGGTTCCAATATGATTATTATGGTTACTCAAAATGCCTTGAGTAACAATGTTCTCTCAAACGGAGATAGTTTAGGTGCCTTTATGAATGTTAATGAGGAATGGTTGTGCGTTGGGTCTATTGAGTGGTCTGGTGCGCAGCAAACTTTGGCTATCTGGGGAAACGATGCAAACAGCGCTTTTCAAGATGGGTTAATGGCAATGGATGAGGTTGTTTTAAAGGCGCAATCCAATGGTGTTCAGTATGATGTAAGCTTTCCTTCGGTTATAAATTTCGAGGTAAATGGGATAGAAATTCTAAGTTCATCTTTAACTTTTAATCCTATTTGCGACGATTTGGGCAACTTATACGGTTGTACCAATCCAGGTTACGAAGAGTACAATTCATTAGCCACCATCGACGATGGTAGTTGTCAAACTATTGGTGAGGTTTACGGTTGTACACTCGACAGTTACTTAGAGTACAACCCAATTGCTACATTATACGATGGTTCTTGCGCTACAATTGCAGTTTATGGATGTACCGATGCATTGTATACCGAGTACTCATTATCTGCTAACTCAGACAACGGCTCTTGTGAAACGCTCATCGTTGAAGGTTGTACCAATTCAAATTACATCGAGTTTAATTCCGAGGCGAATTTTGACAACCAATCGTGTAGTATTTTTATAGTTCTCGGTTGTATTGATTCAAATTATTTGGAATTTTCAATTGCATTTAATACCGACGACGGCTCTTGTACTACCCTAAAGGTTCCAGGCTGTATGAACGACTTATACCTTGAGTTTAGTGCTGATGCCAACTTCAACGATTCTTCTTGTACAACGATTGTTGTAAACGGATGTGTTGATGAAACAGCCTATAATTTCAATGAAGCTGCAAATACGAACGACTATTCATGTATTCCAGTTGTTTTAGGATGCAACAATAGTAACTTTGAAGAATTTAATGCTTTAGCAAACACCAACGATGGTTCTTGTAGTACTCCATTTACAGAGGGTTGTACAGATGTATTCTCTTTAAACTACAATCCTTCGGCTCAAATAGACGACGGTTCTTGTATCGGTTTAGTTTTCGGTTGCGACCAGCCTGAAGCGTATAATTTTGAACCTACGGCAAATGTAAACGACGGTTCTTGTACCGAGAAAGTTTACGGATGTTTGGACCAAGAAGCTTTTAATTACAATGTATTGGCCAATACAACCGATGCTTCGTGTATTGCAGTAGTTTATGGCTGTATGGATGCCAACTATATGGAGTTTAATGCGCTAGCAAATACCGATCAGAACTCCTGTGAAGTATTAATTGTTTACGGTTGCATGGAACTAGAGGCCTCTAATTTTAACCTTCTAGCAAGTATTGAAGATGGTTCTTGTTATTACAACGGTTGTATGGATCAATTGGCTGTAAATTATGAAGCGTATGCTTCTATGGACGACGGTTCTTGTTTGTACATTTCAGCTTGTGAAATTCCTCAAGAATTTACCGGAAATACAGGCAGTAATATGATTGTTGGCCTACTGGATTCAGCAATTGAATCCCTACCAATAACCAATGATGAGGCTTATATCGTCGCTATTTCTTCTCAGGGAATGGTTGTCGGTTCTATTAGTCTTAGTATTTTTGACGGAACAATTGCTGTTTGGGGAGACGATACCGCAACCCAGGAAATAGATGGAGCAGAATCCTTTTCTCCGATTATTTTCCAACTAGTAAACTCAAATATATTGTACAACATTATTGCAAAAGACATTGTTTACACTACAAATAATATTGAGTTAATTGAAACGGCAAACTATCAATTAGTTGACTGTGGTAATGACATGGGATGCACAAATTCTTTGGCTTTAAATTACGATGCTTTAGCAGAGTTTGACGACAACTCTTGTGTGTTGCCTGTGTATGGATGTACTGATCCTTACGCTTTTAATTTTGATGTAAGTTCAAATGTAAATCAATTTTCAGTATCAGATACCAATGATCCTTGTATTGCAAAAGTAATTGGATGTACTGTTTCAGCCTCTATAAATTATGATGCAGAAGCTAATATCGACGATGGTTCATGTATTCCTTTTGTTTACGGTTGTATAGACCAAACAGCCTTTAATTACAATCCCTTTGCCAATATCGATGACAATGAATGTGTTCAGGTTCTAGAAGGATGTATTTCAGAATCGGCTTTAAATTATAATGTAGAAGCAAATGTTAATAACGATTCCTGTATCTACCCTTCACTTGGTTGTACTAATGTTAATTCCTTAAACTACAATGCTCAGGCAAATCTAGACGACGGTACTTGTATCGAAATTGTAGCGGGTTGTACTTTGTCTTTTGCCTTTAATTTTAATTCTTTAGCCAATACCAACAACGGTACTTGTATTTCTGTTGTAAATGGTTGTACCGATGCATCTGCCTTAAATTACAATTCGGAAGCCAATACAGACAACGGTTCTTGTATAGCCGTTGTTTTAGGATGTACCGATGCATCAGCTTTAAATTACAATGCTTTAGCCAACCAAAACGATGAGACTTGTATTGCTACAGTTTTAGGTTGTACCAATGCTATTGCTGTTAATTATGCTTTAGTTGCCAATACCAATGATGGTTCTTGTATACTACCCATATTTGGCTGTATCGATGTAGAAGCCTTAAATTACAATGCTCAAGCAAATGTAGAGGATGGAACTTGTATCGAAATTGTAGCGGGTTGTACTTTGTCTTTTGCCTTTAATTTTAATCCTTTAGCCAATACCAACAATGGTACTTGTATTTCTGTTGTATACGGCTGTACCGATACATCTGCCTTAAATTACAATTCGGAAGCCAATACAGACAACGGTTCTTGTATAGCCGTTGTTTTAGGATGTACCGATGCTTCAGCTTTAAATTATAATGTTTTAGCCAACCAAAACGATGAGAGCTGTATTGCTATTGTTTTAGGATGTACCAATGCATCAGCTTTAAATTATGCGTTAGCTGCCAATACCAATGATGGTTCTTGTATTCTACCCGTACTTGGCTGTACCGATGTAGAAGCCTTAAATTACAATGCTCAAGCAAATGTAGAGGACGGAACTTGTATCGAAATTGTAGCGGGTTGTACTTTGTCTTTTGCCTTTAATTTTAATTCTTTAGCCAATACCAACAACGGTACTTGTATTTCTGTTGTAAATGGCTGTACCGATGCATCTGCCTTAAATTACAATTCGGAAGCCAATACAGACAATGGTACTTGTATTGCTATTGTTTTAGGCTGTACCAATCCATCTGCTATAAATTTCAATGAAAATGCAAATCAAAGTGATTATTCTTGTATAAGTCAAGTTTTAGGTTGTACCAACCAAACTGCTTTAAACTATAACCCGATAGCGAATTTAGATAATGGTTCTTGTATTCTTCCCGTTTTTGGTTGTGCCAATCCTTTAGCTTTTAACTTTGATCCATCTGTAAATACAGATGATAACTCTTGTGAATACCCATACTACGGCTGTACACTTCAATCGGCTATCAACTTTAATCCACTTGCCAATTCAGATAACGGCTCTTGTATAGAAACTGTTTACGGCTGTACTTTTAATTACTCATTTATAACAAACTATAATAATTTAGCTACGGTTAATCAATTAAGTGCTTCTGATGCTTCCGATCCTTGTGAGTATTCTTTTGGAAGAAGATTCATTACTGAAGTTTGTGTTGATTCTCTAGCGAGTAATTACTTTCCTATGGCAGATTCGCAGAGTTCGCAATACAATCCATTTGTTTATTCAAATGTACAAGTAAACTCTGCATCTTGTATTTACACCTATGGATGTACAGATTTGGCAGCTTATAATTACGATTCAGAAGCAGGTATAGATGATGGTTCTTGTATTAGTTATGATGAGCTAATTATTGGTTGTGATAACCCTAATTATTTAGAATACAATGCGAATGCAGTTGTTTCAAATGCCTCTTTATGTATATCCTTAATTACAATTGGATGTACAGATTTGAATGCAATAAACTATAACAGTACTGCAAACTTAAGCGATGCGTCTTGTTTATTTGTTCAGGTGTATGGATGTACTTACAGCGCTGCTATTAATTATGATGAAGTTGCAACAATTGACGATGCTTCTTGTGCTATGCCATTAATAGGATGTACAGATATAAATGCACTTAATTTTAACGAATTGGCAAATTTAGATTCTGGCAATTGTGTAGGATTTATTTATGGTTGTACAAATACCCTCGCCTTAAACTATAATGAAGAAGCAAATACAGATGACTTCTCTTGTGTCTTAAACATATTTGGTTGCCTGGATGAGGGAGCGGTTAATTTTACTCCAAATGCAAACACAGACGATGGCAGCTGTATCGCTTTAGTTTACGGTTGTACAAATTCGAGTGCTCTAAATTACGAGCCAGAAGCAACCATGAACGATTATTCTTGTACTTACCAAGTTTTAGGTTGTATGGATGCTGCTGCACTCAATTACAACTCTTACGCAAATACCAACAACAGTTCTTGTATCGCAATGATAGAAGGGTGTACAGATATAAACTCATTTAATTACAACTCCTTAGCCATGCAAGATGATGGTTCTTGTATTGCCTATGTTTACGGTTGCACCAATCCTTATGCATTTAATTACAATGTATTGGCAAACACCAATAACTTCTCTTGTGAAAATGTAATATATGGTTGTACGGATGCTGCTGCTTTAAATTACAATTCTCTTGCAAATACAGACGATGAAAATTGCCTTGCAAAAATCAATGGCTGCACAAACCCCACAGCACTTAATTATCAAACAGAAGCAAATGTAGACGATAATTCTTGTACTTATCAAGTATTAGGTTGTACAGATGCTTCGGCATTAAATTACAACTCAAATGCTACAACTAATAACAACTCTTGTGTGGCAATGATAGAAGGGTGTACAGATATAAACTCATTTAATTACAACTCCTTAGCCTTGCAAGATGATGGTTCTTGTATTGCTTATGTTTACGGTTGTACAAATCCTTATGCATTTAACTATTCATCTCAAGCAAATACCGATGATTTTTCATGTGCAAACATCCTAAATGGATGTACCAATTCTGAAGCTAATAATTACAATGTCTTAGCTAATACAGACGACGGTACCTGTGTTGATGTTTTAGAGGGTTGTACAGATTTTAGTGCTACAAATTATTCTATAGAAGCAAACACAGAAAACGACTCTTGTATTTATTTACAAGGCGGATGTACCGATGCAAACTATATAGAGTTTAATGAATTTGCTGATTACTCAGATGGTTCATGTTCTAGCGTACTTGTTTATGGATGTACCGACAATTTGTTTTTAGAATTTAACGATTTAGCAAATGTAAACGACGAATCTTGTGAACTTGTGAAAATTGTTGGCTGTAACTCAAGTATTGCAGATAACTACGATCCTAGTGTTAATTTTAACGATGGTTCTTGTTCATTTCTTAGTATTTCAGATAACTATAGCGAAGCTTTAGACTCCTTAGTTAACTTAAATTCAATTATAGAAAGTGGAGTAGCAGATCCCATTTTTATTGAGCTACTATTTGGCTGGAACATGATTGGATTTACTTCTAACCATACTAAAAGTGTAGAGGAATCTTTTGTTTCAATTACCACTAATCCAGACATGACTGTTGATTCCCCAATTCAACTCGTAAAGAACGTAACTGGTCAGTTTTGGGCGCCAGAATTTGGAGTTAATATGTTGGGCGATTTAGTTCCAGGATTAGGGTACATGATCTATATGAACGAGTCTATGTCGGACTTTAGTTTTAGCGAAAACTAGTAAATTTACTTTTCAAATAAAACGATACTTTCTACATGAGACGTATGTGGAAATTGATCCACAAAACTCACTTTTTTAAGCTCGTAACCACAGCTTACCAAGTATTCTGTGTCTCGAGCTTGGGTGGCGGGGTTACAAGAAACATACACAATTCTTCTGGCGTTTAACTGCACTACTTTTTTTAATGTTTTAGGCGCAATTCCAGCTCTTGGAGGATCTAAAACCACCGTAGAAATAGTTCCGTTGTATTGGGGGTATTCTTGCAAAAATTTACCTACATCTGCAGCAAAAAACTTTAAACCTTCTATTTTGTTTCTCTTGGCATTCTTTTTTGCATCTGCAATGGCCTCGCTTACAATATCTACACCGATCACTTCAGCATTCGGAATTTGAGAGGCAATTAACTGTCCTATTGTTCCTGTACCACAAAAAAGATCTAATATAACCTCTTGTTTTTGTTCGGTATCTTTTACATAGTCTATTACTTTTGTGTAGAGTTTTTCCGCACATTTCGGATTGGTTTGAAAAAAGCTTTGCATACTAATTTCAAAGTTTAAACCTAAAAGGTTTTCTACAATCTTATCTTCACCATAAATTAAGCTACAACTTCCATCTGTAGCTTGTATGCGGTCTCCTATACTGTCGTTTATTGTGTGCAGTAAGCCAGCAAAACGATTTCCTAAAACCGATTTCAATAACAGAACAAACTCGTCCATTTTAAATTGATCTAGCTCGGAGGAAGTAGTCACCAAATTGAGTAAAATTTTATTCTCAGAATAAGATTTACGAGCTACTAAAAATCGTAAAAAACCTTCTTTTTTTGGTGGGTGCCAAGGACTTAAATTGGCGTCCATAAAAAAGCGCTTCATTTTAGGGAAAGCATTCTCCAGTTCGGCATCAAATAAACCAGAGTCTTTCTCTAAATCTTCTACCATCCACCAGGTGCCTCTGTGTTTAAAGCCAAAAGCAAACTCGTCTACATCGTGCTTTACATCAAAATCATATCGTATGGCAGAAAAAGAATATTCCATTTTGTTGCGGTAATGCCACACGTCGGGCGAGCTTATAAACCCATCGTATTTTTCCTCAATATTTTCAATTTTCCCAATTCTTTTGAAAAGTTGAAAGCAAGTATTTTCCTTGTTTTTTTCTTGAAGTTTAATGGGGAGTTGAGCATAGGGAGCACCTGGAATCATTTGATACGGAGTTTCAATTTCTGCTTCTGATTTTTCTAAAACTTCTACCAGTTTACATTCTGCATGCTTTTTTTTGCACTTGTGTACAGATGCAAGTACTTTTTGTCCTGGTAAACTATTGTCAACAAAACAAACAAAATCACCATCTTCCGTTGGAATTTTTGCGATTCCTTTTCCACCAAAAGCTAAGTCTATTATGTTTAGTTCTATGCGTTGACCTTTTTTAAAGAGTCTTTGATTTCGATTGTTTCCCATAGGGCAAAGATAATTTGCTGGAAGGAATGCGCAATAATTTAAGAACTATTATTAAGTCGCTATTTGTTCGTCAATTTTTATTCTGAGGCTATGGCTACTGACTGGAGTGAAGCTTTTTGTTTGGTACTCTAAATTAGTACAAACAAGCAGCCCAAAGTGCATCTTTTGGAGGCGGAGCACTTATACGTATAGGCTCGTTTTTTATGGGATGTATAAACTGTACTTCTCTTGCGTGTAAAGAGATAGAAGCATCTTTGTTCGATCGTTTCGCTCCGTACTTAAGATCTCCTTTTATGATGGATCCAATTGTGGAAAGTTGCACTCTAATTTGATGATGTCTTCCCGTTATGGGTTTTACCTTAAGCAAGGTATAGCGATCGAGTTTTTTAAGTACAACATAGTCTAAAACAGATTTTAATGCTCCATCGTAGGGCTTTAAAAAGGCTCTAGATTTATTTTTTTGTTGATTTTTTATTAAGTAATGCTCCAATCGATCTTCACTATTTAGTGGAGGCTTTTCTACAATTGCCCAATAGGTTTTTTGAATGGTTTTTTCTCTAAACATTAAATTCATTCGAGCCAAGGCCTTGCTGGTTTTAGCAAAAATTACCACGCCGCTTACCGGGCGGTCTAATCGATGAATAACACCACAGAAAATATTGCCCGGTTTATTGTATTTTTCTCGTAAGTAAGATTTTACAAAATCGCCTAAAGGTTTGTCGCCAGTTTTGTCGCCTTGAACCAAGTCTCCAGCTTTTTTATTTACAACTATAATATGGTTGTCTTCGTAAAGTACTTCGAGCATTAGTATTGTTCTTTTTCGTTCGGAAAATCAACAGACTTTACATCTTGTACATAGGCTTGTATTGCGCCCGTGATTTCATCGTATAGCGAGAGGTAACGTCTTAAAAAACGGGGACTAAACTCTTGTGTCATTCCGAGTAAATCGTGGGTTACTAAAACTTGCCCATCCACACCAGATCCTGCACCAATACCAATAACAGGAATGGAAATGCTCTGCGATACTTTTTGGGCCAATCGCGCAGGAACTTTTTCTAAAACTAAAGCAAAACAACCAGTATCTTCAAGTAATTTTGCATCCTTTATTAACTTGTTTGCTTCCTCTTCTTCTTTGGCTCTTACGGTATACGTTCCAAATTTATAAATAGATTGTGGCGTTAAACCCAGATGCCCCATTACAGGAATTCCAGCAGTTAAAATTCGCTGAATCGATTCAATAATTTCGGCACCACCTTCAAGTTTTACCGAGTGCCCGCCAGACTCCTTCATTACTCTTACCGCAGAGCTTAATGCTTCTTTAGAGTTACCTTGATAGGTTCCAAAAGGCAAATCTACCACAACCAATGCTCTATCTACTGCTCTCACAACAGAAGAAGCGTGGTATATCATCTGATCTAGGGTAATTGGGAGTGTAGTTTCGTGTCCTGCCATTACATTTGAAGCAGAATCTCCAACTAATATTACATCTATACCAGCCCTGTCTACCATTTTTGCCATGGTATAATCATATGCTGTTAGCATGCCTATTTTTTCGCCATTGCGCTTCATTTCTTGAAGTACGTTTGTGGTTACTTTCTTAAAATCCTTCTTGTGAATAGACATATTATTCTTTTTCTAGTATCGGTTTTATAGTACTTATTGTATCAACGGCTAAACTATCGATTGGCAAAAATACAGTATCTACCACACAAAATTTAGTAAGAATGGAATCAATAAAGACTTGTTCTTCCATTTTTTTATCAATTACCTTTTGAAACAACTCTAATTCTAAATTCTCGAAATGCAGTTTAACATTGCTAAGCGAATCTGTAATAAGTTTGTTCTCTATCTTAAGCTGTCTGTTTTCGAGTGTGTTTGTAATCACTTTATTACTTAAATCCATCAGTAAATTTACATTGTTTGTGTCTACCGCAGATTTAATAACTGCGTACTCAGAGTTCTCTTTATCCAATTGCTCATTTATTAAGCGCATGGTTTTTAGTTGGTTTTCCAATATTCGAATTGCGTTTTGCAGTTCCAAAGCTCTTGCATCTAAAGATTGCTCCAGCTCTAATTTTAATTTTTCGTTGTCTGTAATAAGTTCTCGAACCTCATCATCTGTTAAATAAATTTTTGATTTATCTCGGTACAACTCATCTGCGTAAACACTAATAAAATCTACTCTTCCTTTAGTTTCTGGGCCAATAAATAAACCAAAACTTCCCGCATTTATCCCTTCAACTCTAAAACTATACACTAAAAGTCCGTTTATATACAAGTCGTGGTCTGTTCCATTGGTCTTGATATTAATATCGTTATATTCATTTATTCCTTTTACCGCAGTATTTTTCACCCATCCGTCTTTTCCATCCGTGCTTAATACCTCATACTTCCCCTCCTTTAATCGACGAATTCTAAATCGATGAAACTTATTTATTTCACAAATAACAGCAGACTGACCATCGGTACTAGCCCTAATAATTAAACCTAAAGTCTGACTCGTCTTTTCCACAGGGCCCAACATTAAAGAAGCCCGAACATTAAAACTAGTTAAGTCATTTTCCCATTGAGCCATAATCGCGTAAGGGCTTTCGGCTTTGCTTCGGTTCATAAAATACTCGCCATTGTCAAAAACAAAAAAGTTGTCGTCGTTGGTAAGTACTGGCCAAACATCATTTAATTCGCTAAAAGATTCCTCCAACATTAATTGGTTTAGTTTCTTGTGTACGGTTTGCTGACTAAAAACCTTAAAGCTTAAGAATAACAAGAATGCGCATAGGCATGATAATTGTTTCATAGTCGTGAATTATTTAACTAACAAAAGTAAGAAAATATTATACCTTTGTTCTATGATTAGAAAAACACTTTTAGTACTTAGTTTACTCGCTTTATTTACTTCTTGCGATAACGATTTGGATATTATTGCAGATTGGAAAGACGTTCCATCAGTTTATGGGGTTCTTAATGCAGAGGACTCGGTTCATTATATAAAGTTAAATAAGGCCTTTTTAGGTCAAGGCGATGTAATGATGATGGCTCAGGAGTTTGACTCTCTTTATTATGGAGAAGATATTGTTGGTCTTCGTTTGATACAACAGGAACAAAACAACAATGGAGAACAATCGTTTACCAGTATAGAGTTAGAAACTACCGATGAGTTTGTTAAGCCAGAAGGGATTTTTAACTCTCCTACTCAAATCATTTACAAAACATCCGAAGAACTTTACAAAGACACCTTTTATGCATTGGAGGTTTATCGAAAGTCAAACGATACCATTATTGCCCAAACAGAAAGTCCTATTCGAGTTCTTTCTCCGGTATCGTTTATAAAACCAAACACTTTTTCTGCTTTGCCTATAGCACCTAATTCATACGTTCCAAAAATAACATGGAGAAGTGTAGAAGGTGGAATTATGTACGAGGTTTCTATGCGCTTTAATTATATCGAATTCCCTATTTCTGGCGGAAGCGATACACTTTACAAGTCTATAGAATTTGATTTTCCAACCCTTTTGTCTAGCGATTCTGAAGGAGGCGAAAGCATGAGCTATCCTATAGACTATTTACAGTTTTTAAGTTTTATCGCTGCTAATATACCCAACGATCCTTCGGTTCGTAGATTAGCGGTTGGTATGAATGCATCCCAAGGAGTTTCCGGTTTTGCCATTTCACATGCTTGTTTAGACTTTACTTTACGTTCGGCAGGTTCAGATTTGTCAACTTATTTGGTGTTAAATCAAAACTCCAGTTCTTTAGTGTTAGACCGACCAGAGTACTCTAATATAGAAAATGGAGTAGGTATTTTATCTTCAAAAACCATTGATACTGTAATTGGTGCGAAAATCACAAATTCTTCTAACGACGAAATTACGACCAATGAACTCACAAAGCATTTAAACTTTGGTTCGTTTGAATTAAATGGAGACAATGAAATAGAGATTACCTACGGAAACTAGACATTCTGTCATTTTATTTGTCATGTTTTGAGAGCGCATCTGTCAAAACATGACTTTTTTTTGCCTAAAATTTATTTTTTTCTATTGGCACAAAGATTGACTTATGCCCCTACAGAAACAAACAAGAACTAATTAATACATTGAGTTATGAGTAAAATTATCGGAATTGACTTGGGAACAACAAACTCTTGTGTATCGGTAATGGAAGGTAATGAGCCTGTCGTTATTGCGAACGCTGAAGGGAAAAGAACAACTCCATCTATTGTTGCCTTTGTAGAAGGCGGCGAGCGTAAAGTTGGAGATCCTGCAAAACGTCAAGCTATTACAAATCCTACAAAAACAATTTCTTCTATAAAACGCTTTATGGGAGAGTCTTTCGACGTATGTGCGAAAGAAATTAAAAATGTGCCTTATACCGTTGTTAAAGGTGACAACAATACTCCACGTGTAGATATCGATGGTCGTTTATATACTCCACAAGAAATTTCGGCAATGGTTCTTCAAAAAATGAAGAAAACTGCTGAAGAATATTTAGGTCAAGAAGTTACGGAGGCCGTAATTACGGTTCCTGCTTACTTTAACGATTCTCAAAGACACGCAACAAAAGAAGCTGGAGAAATTGCAGGTTTAAAAGTTCGTCGTATTATAAACGAACCCACTGCAGCTGCCTTAGCTTACGGATTAGATAAAAAAGACAAAGATGTAAATATTGCAGTATTTGACCTTGGTGGTGGTACTTTTGATATTTCTATCCTAGAATTAGGCGATGGTGTATTCGAAGTTAAATCTACCAATGGAGATACACACTTAGGTGGTGATGACTTTGATCAAGTTATTATTGACTGGTTAGCAGAAGAATTTAAAGCAGAGGAATCCATCGATTTACGCGAAGATCCAATGGCTCTTCAACGTTTAAAAGAAGCTGCCGAAAAAGCAAAAGTTGAATTGTCTGCCTCTGCGCAAACAGAAATCAACTTACCTTATGTTACTGCTACTGCTTCTGGACCTAAGCACTTGGTAAGAACTCTTACGCGTTCTAAATTCGAACAAATTGCAGATTCATTAATCCAACGTTCTATTGCTCCATGTAAAAAGGCATTAGCAGATTCTGGATTAGACAAAAACGAAATAGACGAAGTAATTTTAGTTGGTGGTTCTACTCGTATTCCTGCAATTCAGGCAATTGTTGAAGAGTTCTTCGGTAAGAAGCCTTCAAAAGGAGTAAATCCTGATGAGGTTGTAGCCGTAGGTGCTGCCATTCAAGGTGGTGTTTTAACAGGAGAAGTAAAAGACGTTCTTTTATTAGACGTTACACCTCTTTCTTTAGGTATCGAAACCATGGGTGGCGTATTCACCAAATTAATTGATGCAAACACTACAATCCCAACAAACAAATCTCAAGTTTTCTCTACCGCAGCAGACAATCAACCGGCAGTAGATATTCATGTACTACAAGGAGAGCGTTCTATGGCAAACGACAATAAGTCAATAGGTCGTTTCCAATTAACAGACATTCCACCTGCACAAAGAGGAACTCCTCAAATTGAAGTTTCTTTTGATATTGATGCAAACGGGATCATGAAAGTTTCGGCTAAAGATAAAGCCACAGGAAAAGAGCAACACATAAACATTGAGTCATCTTCAGGTCTTACAGACGAAGAAATTCAAAAAATGCGTGACGAAGCAATTGCGAACGAAGATGCTGATAAAGAAGTTAAGGAAAGAGTTGATAAGCTAAATGCAGCAGATCAAATGATTTTTCAAACTGAAAAGCAACTAGCTGAATTCGGCGATAAATTGCCTGAAGACAAAAAAGAGCCTATCGAAGCTGCTATTGCAGAATTGAAAAAAGCTCACGAAGCTGAGGATTTAGCTGCTATTGATACTTCAATGGAAGCTTTAAATAAAATTTTCCAAGCAGCTTCGCAAGAAATGTACGCTCAGTCTAATGAAGCTGGTGCAGAGGGTGAAGCATCAGAAGCTGAACCAGCAACAGAAGACGTTACTGATGTAGACTTTGAAGAGGTAAAGTAAAAGTTTATTAAATGATTGTAAAAAAGCCATCTTTTTAGATGGCTTTTTTTTTGACCAATCCTCGAGATTCATTAATATTGCTTACACAAAAGAAAAAACAACATGAAAATTCAATTAGTTTTAGGATTTGCTGCAATGTTAGCATTTGCATCTTGTCAAGACAACACTTCAGTTAAAGTCAAAGAAACCGTTACAAGTTCAAAAGGAGCTAAAGAGGATTTTCAAAGTCAAGTAAGTTCATTATCTAAAATGATAGAGAAAGCTTTAATAGTTGAAGTGGACAATACCCTTAGAGCAACCAAAATTGTTATGCTCATTAAAAGATCTAAACTAGATAAAGCTACTGCAAAAAAAATGGCCATAAAACTAGTTGCTCAATCGAAGTTGAATATAGAGGAACAAAAAGAAATTAGTTATATTTTAAATAAAGAGATGCCTAATTAACCTGTTTTAACATATCGTAAAAAGAACCACCGAATCGGTGGTTTTTTTTATGCTTATATTTGTCTTATAAAAATAGAAAAATGAAAAAAATACTGATTGTTTTAATCTTTAGCCCAACAATTATTTGGGCTCAAATGAATGCCATTGCTTTTGAAGAATACGATTTGGCTAATGGTTTACATGTTATTTTACACGAAGATCATAGCACTCCAATTGTTGCTGTATCGGTTTCGTACCATGTAGGATCTAAAAACGAAGATCCGAGTAGAACTGGATTTGCTCACTTTTTTGAGCACTTGCTTTTTGAAGGGTCCGAAAACATTGGTAGGGGCGAGTATATGAAACTTATTCAAGAAAACGGTGGGGTTTTAAACGCAAACACAAGCTTTGACAGAACTTTTTACTTTGAGATACTACCCTCAAACCAATTAGAGTTAGGCTTGTGGATGGAGTCTGAGCGAATGCTACATGCAAAAATAGATCAGATTGGAGTAGATACACAAAGAGAAATTGTTAAAGAAGAGCTTCGCGAGCGAAACGAAAATACACCTTACGGATCTATCTTAAATGAGGTTTTTGCACACGCATTCGAAACGCATCCCTACCAATGGACTCCAGGTGGTTCTCCCGAATACATTAATCAGGCGAATTTAACTGAGTTTATGGAGTTTTATAAAACCTTTTACATCCCTAACAACGCATGCATATCTATTGCGGGCGATATAGACCCAGATCAGGCAAAAGAGTGGATTGCTAAATACTTTTCTGCCATACCAAAAGGAACCCATACCGTACCTAGGCCAAATGTAGTAGAATCCGAAAAATTTGCAGAGGTTAGAGATACCGTTTACGATAACATTCAGCTTCCAGCTGTTGTGCAAGCATACCATGGACCTGCACAAGGAACAGAAGATGCCTACGCTGTAGAAATGATGAGCATGATTTTGTCGCAAGGAAACAGTTCTAGACTTCAGAAAAATATGGTAGACAAACAACAGAAAGCAGTGTATGCTGGAGCCTTTCCTTTGCCTACAGAAGACCCAGGCTTACTCTTGATGTTTGGTATCGCTAATATGGGAACGGAGGTTTTAGATCTTGAAAAATCGATGAATGAAGAGGTCGAAAAAATGACCCAAGAATTAATTTCTACTGAGGAATTTGAAAAACTTAGAAATCAAATAGAAAACGATTTTATTAGTAGCAAAACATCTATGGCAGGCATTGCTGAAAGCCTATCGGACTATTATTTATACTACAATGGAGAAACAAGTTTAGTGAATACTGAGCTGGAACGTTATTTTAAAGTTACGAGAGAAGACATACTTGCCGTAGCAAAAAAATACCTGCGCTCAGAAAATAGAGTTACGCTACATTATTTACCTAAAACAGTTAATTAATATACATTATGAAAAATATACTATTTATTTTAAGCTTCTTTATTGTTTCGAGTCTTGTAGCTCAGGACCGATCTATACGACCCAAAGCAGGCCCAGCTCCAGAAATAAACTTAGGTTCTACAGAATCGTTTCTTATGGAAAATGGCTTAAAAGTATTTGTGGTAGAAAATCATAAACTGCCAAAAGTATCTCTGGCACTCCAGTTTAAATACCACCCAGAGCTGGAGGGGAATGCGGTTGGTATTTCTTCTATTGCGGGCGATTTATTGGGTACCAAAACAAGTTCACGCTCAAAAGACGAAATTAATGCGTCAATAGATTACATTGGAGCAGATTTAAGCACCTATGCCACAGGAGTATACGCCAATTCATTAACTAAGCATTTGCCTAGCCTAATGGATTTGTTTTCCGATGTTATTTTAAACTCTGAGTTTACACAAGAAGAATTTGATAAATTAATAACACAAAACATATCAAATTTAGCCAGCGCCAAAGACAGCCCAGACGAGATCGCTTCTAATGTAAAATCGGTATTAAATTTTGGTCCTAATCATACTTTTGGAGAGTTAATGACGGAGGAAACCCTTGCTAATATTACTCTAGAAGATTGCAAGAACTTCTACAAAACGTACTTTAATCCAAAAAATTCATACCTCGCTATAGTTGGAGACATTACAGTATCAGAAGCTAGAATGATGATGCGACAGTATATGAGTAGCTGGAATGCTGCAGATTTTAAGAATACAGAATACACAAATGCAAAAGCCCCGTCAGAAAATAAAGTGTCCTTAATTAATAAAGTGGGTGCTGTACAATCAGTTATTAATATTACCTACCCAATAGATTTACATCCAGCATCCCAAGATGTGTTAAAAGTAAAAGTGTTAAGTACTATTTTAGGTGGAGGTTCTTCTGCGCGTCTTTTTAGAAATTTACGAGAAGACAAGGCTTATACATACGGTGCGTATAGCGATGTTTCAATAGATGAGTTAGGCTCCTCTTTTAATGCTTCGGCAAAAGTTAGAAATGAGGTAACCGACAGCGCTATTGTAGAGTTTTTGCACGAAATTAAAAATTTACGAAATGTAAAAGTAACACAAGATGAGCTGCAAGGTGTGCTCAACAACATGGCGGGTAAGTTTGCAATCGCATTAGAAAATGCCTCTACAGTTGCTCGTTTTGCTATTAATATCGATTACTTAGGATTAGACGATTTACACTACGCTACTTATTTACAAAGGCTCTCGGCCATTACGGTAGACGATATTTACGCTGTAGCTCAAAAATACTTAAAGCCTGCTAATGCGCACATTATTGTAGTTGGAGCTGCCGAAAGTTTGAAAGACAAATTAACTGTTTTTGGCGCAGTAACTCTTCGCGATATCTATGGTGAGGTAAAATCTGATTTAAAAGCGCCAGCAGATGGAATTACTACAGAATCCATTATAAGTGAATATGTAGCAGCCTTGGGTGGAGTTAAAAAGTTAAAGAAACTCAAAAGCCTTCAACTTAATTACACAGCTACTGTTCCTGGAGCTCCTGCTAAACTAAAAATGGAAGTTTTACAGCAAGCACCCAATTCTTTTTCTATGACAATGAAAATGATGGGAATGACCGTACAAAGACAATACTCTAATGGAAATGGAGGCTTTAACGACGGTATGCAAGCCCAGGGAGAAATGAGTTCAGAAGAATTAGAAGAAGCCCAACTGCAATACAAATTAGCAGCCGAGTTAAATTATTTTGAAAACTACACTGTTGAGCTTAAGGGAATCGATTTATTGGATGAGCAAGAGGTGTTTGTTCTTGTTCGTACCGATAAAAAAGGAACTAAGTCAACAGAGTACTTCAGTGTAAATTCTAAATTCCTAGTAAAGTCGGAAGCCGTAGTAGAAACGCCTCAAGGCAAGGAAAGTCAAACCACTTTGTATAAAGATTATCAAGAAGTAAGTGGCTATTACTTTCCGCACCAAATCATTCAAAATGTTGCGGGTCAGTCTATAGACATGAAAATGAACAAAGTAGAGGTTAATAAAAAAATCAAGTCCAATAAGTTCGAGTAATTATACAGCAATACTACCCTCAAAAGCCTCTTGTGAAAATAAGAGGCTTTTGTTTTTTAACCTATATTTGAACCTACTAATTACAGCTCATGAATAAACCCTTAGCCGAACGATTACGACCTACAAATCTTAACGATTATATAGGACAGTCTCATTTAGTAGGAAAAGACACTGTATTTCGTCAGGCCATGGAATCGGGTGTTTTACCTTCTGTAATATTATGGGGACCGCCAGGTGTGGGTAAAACTACCTTAGCCCAAATTATAGCACAACAATTAAAAAGAGACATATACACGCTTAGTGCAATCAATTCTGGAGTAAAAGACGTTCGAGAAATTATCGAAAAATCAAAAAGTAGAGGTTTGTTTGGTACCCAGAGTCCCGTGCTCTTTATCGACGAAATTCACCGATTTAGTAAGTCGCAACAAGACTCGCTATTAGGTGCCGTGGAAACCGGTGTAGTCACCTTAATTGGTGCAACTACAGAAAACCCTTCTTTTGAGGTTATTCCAGCCTTAATGTCTAGATGCCAGGTTTATACACTTCAGTATTTTTCTAAAGAAGATCTACAAAACCTGCTTCAAAGAGCTCTTAAAGAGGATGAGAAACTGGCTCAAAAAGACATTAGTATCACAGAAGATAAAGAACTGCTCAGATTGTCTGGCGGCGATGCGCGTAAACTGTTAAATGTATTTGAGCTGATTGTAAATTCAGAAAAATCCAATAAAATAGTGATTAATGATGCCTTGGTAAACCGGCATGCCCAACAAGTACTGTCTTCTTACGATAAGGGTGGAGAGCAGCATTTCGATATTGCATCAGCCTTAATAAAATCTATCAGAGGAAGCGATCCGAATGCAGCCGTGTATTGGCTTGCCCGAATGATTGATGGAGGAGAGGATGCCAAATTTATTGCCAGACGCTTGCTTATTTCTGCCAGCGAAGACATAGGAAACGCAAATCCTACAGCCTTAATTATGGCAAACAATTGTTTTCAGGCTGTAAGTACTATTGGCATGCCCGAAAGTAGAATTATTCTTTCGCAATGTGCCAGCTACTTAGCCAGTTCCGAAAAAAGCAATGCATCTTACATGGCTATAAACAAAGCACTCGTTGCCGTAAAGCAAATGGGCTCTTTACCTGTTCCGCTGCATTTGCGTAATGCACCTACCAAGCTGATGAAAGATTTGGACTACGGGAAAGATTATAAATATGCACACGATTTTGCAAACAGCTTTATAGAACAAGAGTTTTTACCAGAAGACCTTAAGGGGCAAACTTTTTTTGAACCCGGAAACAATCCAAGAGAAGCCAGTATGCGTGCCTTCCTAAAAGCGCGCTGGAAAGAAAAGTACGGCTATTAACCACCTAGTTATAAGTGGCTTTAGCCCCGGTATTTATATACTGAGTTTAGTGGTAGACGGCTTGAGTGTAGAAACTGTTAAATTAAGTGTAAACAACTAATTATGAAAAAAGCAAACACACACATACATTTCGCTACTGGTTGTTTTTTAAATTCCATCGGTATCCAAAATTCAAAATTGCTTTCGATTCAAATGATACAATACTTTCGGAATCAAGTGGGTTAAATTCTAAGGAGGCAATCCAATAGCCCTTTTTATTTTTATTATAAGAAGACTGCAAGTAAAAATTAAAGGGAAATGGTCTTATTCCGAAGGTTACGACAGTGGAATTAATTTTTTTACCTATACCAAATTTACCAGTGATTAAGGAGGGCATCGCAAATCCTAACTCATATTCTAAAATTAAATTATTTTCATCTACAAAGCTCTTTCCCCAAAGAAATGAGGTTCCGGGAGCAACGAAATCTTCAAATATATAGGCAACACCAAAATTCCATTCAACAAAAGAGTTCGTTGATTTCATTTTAGAGATTTCTTGAGCTTTACTGGTGTTAAATAAAGAAACAAACAGAAGCGTAAGTACAAATAGTTTTTTCATGAAAATATTTTCTTAAGGGACACCAATATAGAGCTAATGACTTGTAAAACTAAGTATACGTAAAGAGAATTTGGATGTTAATACTTAAAGTGCTTATAAACAGAAATTTATGTAATACATTTACTTTGTCTTGTGTAGTATTGTGCTTTTCATCCTTAATTATATGGAAATTAACATACATAACGAAACTATAAATTTCTCAATTTTGTCAGCCAAAGGAATTACTGTTAATTTGTAGAGTAACCTTTAATTAAAATTGTT
>Ga0257120_1000720_pt1 | contig 23759 bp, 26 predicted proteins | sample SI106_10metaG_FD_190153 | JGI IMG/M metagenome (GOLD analysis project Ga0257120, IMG submission 190153) | Marine microbial communities from Saanich Inlet, British Columbia, Canada - SI106_10 | ecosystem: Environmental > Aquatic > Marine > Inlet | place: Canada: British Columbia | collected... | reverse complement strand
TTTTATCAAATTGGGGGTTTTTATTTTGAGCGCAAGAAGCTAAGAGGGTAACATATAGCCCAAGGAGAAGGATTTTTTTCATGCCATTAATTTTAGTGATTGTGGAAGGGCAAGATAGTTTTTTTTTAGTTGCGTATTAACTGCCTGAAATTGGGCATAAAAAAGCCATCCAGTTGGATGGCTTATAAAAAATTGAATTAGGGGGTGTTCAGCCTCAATAAGTTATTCTATTCTATGATTATCTGCTTCTGATTGCAATAACCCTCACCTTGAACCACGAGGGTGTAAAATCCGTTTGGCATATTACCTAAGTCAATTTCTAATGGTGCTCTGCTAAGCGTAACATCTTGCATTGATAATACAAGTTGACCTAACGCTGAGAAAATTTCAATTTGTGAATTTCACACCTGATTCTCTCGGTATTTCAAAGAGATCTTTCCACTATTGGGATTCGGATAAATTAAAAGTTCGGACCAACTTATATCCACCTGTCCAAGTGGAAATTCTGATTCAAGCGAGATATCCCGGAGATGCAATTCCCGCTCACCTACGCAGTCGTGATGACGAAATGCGATATAAACATTGGCCATACCCGCGAATTCTGATATGTCTAGGCTAACCTCTTTAAAACTCTCGCCGGTACCTTTCCCAGATGCAGGAAGAGTTTCTTCGAAGAGTGCTTCTGTGAAATCAGCTATATCATTTCCTGCCGACGAAACACATACACTATAGTGTTCTTGGGACCATTCGCTATCCCTTCCGGTTACTTTATATGTAAGCATTAAGCCGTTTGAAGTTTGGTAGTTGCTTAGATCAAATGCTGGACTAATTATCCAATTATCTGGGTATATATCCCCATTTTCAGGGGACTCTCGATAAAGGTTAGGGTTCATCCTTTTAGATTCAATGTCGATTAAATCAAATATTCCAAAAATCTGGAGGACTGAGATACCCAGGACCCAGGACTTAGAAAGTTTTATAAACTCCAACTCCGAGGTTGACTAAACAAAGTCAAACTTTTATTAGACGGCCTCAACATCCCCCTTCATCGCAATCCAAACTAATTCCGGTTGATTTTATGCTGAGGAAGCAACCCAGCTCTCGCTCTATTTCGTTTTTGGCCGGCATTGTATAGATCCTCTCCCAATACACCTCATTGCCCGCATCAAATTCACGCCAGATATAGGTTTCCCCCAACAAAAACTCCAGTAAAATGGAGATATATTTTTTGCTCGACTTAGGAAAAGTAAAATAATGGTCATTTTCTCCCATTTTTTCCATCATAATAAGCTCAAAAGCCATATTGCTCTCATGAGAAGAAATACCCCCTCCGTATCGCACCTCAGTTTCTAAGGGCCACGGAAAAACCAACGTATCGTCTTCTGATCTAAAAGAAACTTTCATTTCTAACCCATGTGCAAAAGAGGGCGAAATCATAGTGTCACCATTTTCATTAATAGTTGTAAAATTATAGTATCCCATAATCGGTTCAAACTCGGATTTTGAAAGCTTCACAGCATAAGTTTTCTTTATTGTATCGACTATTTCGTAGACATCTTCAAAGTAACCTCGTAATGTGTTTTTATAGTTAATGCCGATTGGTTTGGGGACAAACAGGGCTGAAGTATCTGTGGAATTTTTGTATTCTTCATAAGCTAATACCCAATCATCATAGAGCATGCTCTTATGCTTCTTTACCCAATCCTTTTTTAACTGGGGCATTGGGTCTTTTCCCACCCACACCAGCTGATACATGGATGTTTTTTCTATTGTCGAATTAGAGTTGGATCCGTAAGTGTCTGAATGCTCCCAAGGGGTTTTAGAAAAAATGACATTCTCTAGCTTCCAAGAATCAGTTTTTCCGTATTCAAAGCCACATCGATAATAATCTTTGTTGCGAACAGTCTCTCCAAAATCGGCACCCACTAGACGCCTTAAATAGTCTAATTCGTCAGGAGATGGAAATTCCGAATGCATAATCCAACAGAAATTAAAGGGCAGGTAAAAAAAGAAATGTTTTTTCAGAGAGTCCGCAAATACCGGACGACCTTCAATCAGCGTATCTAGCTGATAATAGTTTCTAGAATACCTAGCTGAATCAATATTGTTCTGCCAATTAATTTCTTTTAAGTGATCTGATTTTGATGGCCAATTTGCGTTAAGTGAGCTTATTACCAAATAGGAAGTGAAAGATTGTTTTTCATCACTCGCTCCATTTTTATCCATTAAGAATGGAAGCGCTAAATTATCCCCGGAAGCCTTCGCATCTGCTAATGCTTCAGTTTTTGCTAACTGAGTATCTGCATTATGCGATTTATTAGGTTCTACACAGGAAAAAACAAAAAACAAGAGAATTATTACACCTGTATTTCCTTTCATTTTCAAAAATTTTAGATCCTTTTTTGGATATCAGAGAAGGTTGAAAACATTTTCGCTTTAGCCCCCCTTATTTCAATTTTTTAAAACAAAAATTGAGGCATCAACAGCCAATTAAACTGCGTGAAGTTACTACGGTTATAATGACTTATTAATTTAATTGGCGGTTTGTTAATAAGGAACTATTCACTCTTTGGGCACATCAGTTGAATTCAGTAATCTTATTCTATGGAATAAATCAAATTGTTCGCACGGTAGTCCTTGCACAGTAAATATCATCAGTACTTTTTCAAAAGCAGGTATCCCCATAGCTTGGATAGCTGTTTATGAAAGTTGTGACTGCCCATCAGAATTCGAGGGCTGTGGATGGTCAAAAATTAATCGTGTTAACGAGAGAACCTTCCAAATTACCGAGGTTAGTGAGAAAGTTATTCCTAGATACGATGAAAATGGAACTGAATTAGACTTTGAATGTGACGTAATACGCTCCTACCTTCACAAGACCTTTGTAATTAATAATAATGGGGAATTTATTCTTGTAGAATCCTTTGAGGAGAGCGATGATACTAAACCGATTGATTCGTTGAAATCAGTCATAAATAGAATGTCGGACTTAAATGAAAACGACACTTCTATTGAGGACACCACTCCAATAATCTCAAGATACGAAACAGCAGAACTGTCTGGTAAGGTCTGGATGATTCAAAACTTAAATGAAGCAACAGATGGAGCCCTATGCTACAATGAAAATATCGATAGATGCAGCGATTGGGGGCTCTTATATACTTTTAGAGCAGCCAAAAAGGCCTGTGCAACATTAGGAGAAGGATGGCGACTACCAAACGATACAGATTGGAGAGCACTTACTCGTTCTTATGGGGGCGCATATGGAGATTTGGATAGTGATGAAAAAAAGGCTATTCGCTTTTGTACAAAGGAGGATGCTCAGGGTTCAACGCGATACTAGGCGGAAAAAGGATTAATCTAGGGAATGTTTTGGCTTTTTATGACGCTGAAACGATAGGCTATTATTGGTCTGACCAGGGAGTAAAAGACGAGCCTAATCATGCCGCTATGTACACGTTTCGATCTTCCGACAATTTTCTGCTACACGAATCGATACCGAAAGAAGATTACATCTCTTGCCGCTGTGTCAGAGACTTATAAATCGATTAGCGCCTCATGCAAAAATCGAAATCAATTCTATTCTTTGTTTTTGGGCTGGAAGTCCTCGAGTACTTTAACTGCGCTGATTATTGTTTTTGGGCCACAGTTGTAAGGAGGCACTTCGTAATACAGTTTGCTGTAATCTGTTTCGTAATGACCGAATTGCTCGCTTCTGCCATAGACACTCGTTAAAGTAACACCCAAGTATTTATTTTTTTGTACTTCAAGCGCTAGCCAATCACTTATATCTTCAAAATCGAGTATATCCCAAAAATTAAACTTTACAAGTTCTGTCCCGCTCATTGAAAAATACTCAGCATATTCAAAATGAACCATGGCAGACACATCAAAATATTCTACCCAAAAATCTTCAAATCTAAACACTAAATCTTTTTTCACGGCTATCAAAGGTGCTTCATCGAATACTTTCATTCGCACCATATCTGAATCTTCATCCACAACCATATCCTTCAATTCTGTATTAGGCGATAAAAAACTAAAATCCTGCATTGGGTCGATGATTAAGGATACCCCTTTTCTTAACCCTTTTACGGATGAAACTATTTTTAATCTCACATCATTGTTTGAGCTGCCGCCTTCATTTAAAAACCAAGAATCCTTGCCGTATTCAATTTTGTAAGCTGTTCCAGTAAAAAGTGATGAATCTTTATTCATCATCAAGCAAAAACCATGATCACTATCCGTTTTTAAACTGTCCCAATTAGTGTAATCTGACCTAATGAATCTTGCTAAATTTTGCTTCAAAAGGCTGTCTCTATTTTCCGAAGTATCTTCGTTTTGGGCATAAATTGTTCCCGCGAAAATTAGGGCTACAAAGGTGATACACATTTTCATCCGTCTGAATTAATAAGCTTACCAAGACCAATTAGGGCGGAAATCATCACTACTTTTTTCATTTTAATGCATTTTTAGTTTACATGAATAGCATTACCACAGCCATAGCCGCCATGCTCAAATCTTCCAGAATAGTAACCGTGCTCATAGGCAGATTAAAGACATCACCCAGGCAGGCACACTTGATTTTCCGCTTGTTTATATTGCTTTCAATAACTCCAATACTACTGAACCCTAACACAACAATTGTAGCCCAGTTGGTGATTAATGGGTTGAAATCAATAAGATAAGCCAAGCCAAGAAGTAGTTCCAAGAAGGGGTATAGATACCCCCATCCACTCCATTTGGCCGCGATAATATCGTACATGGCATATGAGCTAGCAAACCCTGACAGATTCAGCAACTTGAAGAAAGCAAAGACAATGAAGAAGCCAGCCATAAAGTGACGCATCCAGAGCATTGCGTCAAAACCAACAAAGGGATATTGAGAAAGGCCGGTGGTTCCTGCAATGAAAAACACGATTAAAAAAAGTGGTTTATAGGTCTCAAGAAAAGATCTTTCAGTTATCTCATTTCCCTGATCCAATACCGCACTATTCTCAATATCTCGAATGTGATATTTCTGCCCTACTGCTTGTAAAGCTGCTTCCATGGTTGTCGCTGCTACATGTGATCCCATAACTATTTCAGCAGAATTACCTTGTAAATCCACTTTTGCCTCAGTAACTCCTTCAATAGCTTCTAAGGTTCCTTTGACTTTGTAATAACAACCTTCACAGGTCATTCCCTCTATTTGGTAAAAATGTGTCATTATGCTTTTGATTTAAGTCTAAACCCAACGTAGGTCATTCGCCCGAAAATCGGACCCCAGACCAACGAAGTATCGAAGTATGGACCAAAGGGTTGATCAGCAGCTAAAATTGGACTATTCTGTTTCACATTGGTAATGTTCTCTATACCAAAATACACGTCAAATCGTTCTTTCCAACTCTTGGTAATTTGTGCATTCATATAGAATATATCTGGCGATCGCGTGGCTCTTTGGAAGGCCGCTGGATTAGCTTCGGTGCTTGGAATTCTTTTTTGTCCTTGCCATAAAACTGTATAATCGAATTTCCATCCATTGAGTGTTTCATAGCCCAAGTTGATAAAGGCTCGGTGCTTAGCCACATATGGCTTGTCCTTAAGGCTAGTTCCATAGGTCGATCTTACATCCTGCCAGCGATAAGCCATCCGCAAATCCAATCTGCGATATAATTCATAATCTACCTGCCCTTGAACGCTTGTAGCGAAGCTTTCTCCATTTAGGTTGTAAAACACAACTTGTCGTGGATCTTCCATATCGACAATGGTCTGGTTCTCAAAAACGGTATGATATACATCCAAAGCTAGCGCTCCGGGTCTGTAATCCAATCGAAAATCTTGAGAAAGATTTAGACCAAAATTCCAAGCTACTTCAGGTTCCAATCCAAAGCCTTGAATGGATGGATTTCCTTGAATATCCCATATTCTGGATGTTGCCAATAAACTCGCGTTTTCAGAAATCACGTTTGACGTTCGTTGGCCTCGGCCGCCTGAGGCACGTAATACAGAACCTTCTCTAATTTCGTATCTAGCATGGACTCTTGGTGTAAAGAAAAGACCATAGTAATTATGGTAGTCTCCTCTTATGCCCGCTACTACAGCAAACTTGTCGAAATAGCTGAAAGTGTATTCTAGAAATGCACCGGGCACAATCTCTTCTCGATCAAATTGCATTGAATCCAAGCGTTCATTGTATAAATCGTATTGAACACTCAGTCCAGCTCGATATTTGTGCGTGGAAGTACCAATAATGCTTTGATAAATAGAATTGAAATAACCACTGCGCTGCTCAGAATCATAATGCCGAGAACCATAAAAACTGGTCTGGTCATGATAAATGGCTGACCCTTGAAAACCAACACTTCTGTATTTCGCTTTCGGGAATATGTATCCTGTTTTACCCCACAACTCAGCTCGGTTCGTATTCCAACCCAGTTGGTATTTGGGTACCGCGTTTTCTGAAGATAACTGTCCGCCTTGTCGATCCTCGGTCAATACATTGACCCCTACCTGACCTTCCCAGCCATTACGTCGTTCAAACCTCCAACGATTGATTGCATTCAATTGATAGCCGCTAGGGAAATCCATGAATCCATTGTTATTACCATCTATTTCTAAAGGTCGAAGGCTCCCATGTAGTAAAACTCCAGTAGATACCTTTTCGCTTACACGTTGAGTCGCATTCACATTGAGCTCAGTTCTTCCACTTTGATTTCCGTATCCGTTGATAAACCAACGTTCAGAGTTTTCTGGCTTTTTTAGCTCAACATTAATTTGACCTGTTACACTTTCAAAACCATTTACAACAGATCCAGCCCCTTTATTCAATTGTATTGATTGAATCCAAGATCCAGGAATATAAGTCATGCCTTGAACAGAACTCAAACCCCTTACTGTCGGCATTTGCTCCCGGGTAATTTGTGAATACTTACCATCTAGACCAAGCATCTGAATCTGCTTAGTACCCGTTACCGCATCAGTGAAAGCTACATCGATGGACGGATTTGTCTCGAAACTCTCACTTAGGTTGCAACAGGCCGCTTTAAACAGTTCCTTCTCGCCCATGGTTTCCACCTTGAGCGTGTTCATGTAGGATATTTCAGTGCCGCGTTGTCGATAGACCACATCCACGCCTTCCAACTCAGAACTTTGCTTCAAGACGATGGTCAACTTATCCTTCTTAGCAATTTCTATCGTATCACTTTTATATCCAACATAGCTAATGATTAGCACGTTTGTCTTTTCGGACAAAGGCAATTCAAACTGGCCCAGCGTATCAGTCGAGGTTCCAGACTGCGTTCCGAACCAATAGACATTGGCAAAAGGAATCGGTTCAAAAAATCCGTCAACCGTTTCTTCAATTACCACTCCCGTTAAGTTGGACTGGGCGAAAGTGCTTAATCCCCAAAAAAAGAAAAGTCCAAGAACCGCTAGTACCTTAGTGCTTATGCTGTTCTTCATAGCGGCAACAATTTGGAAGTGATTTGTAATCGTCTTGCTCTGCTTGCCTGTTTTCAGTGGTGTGACCAGCTTTGGTTATTCTGGCTTCAATTTCCGAAAGTGAAGTTTTATCTGATCGATACGCCAGGAATAACTCCCCCGTGGTATTGGTCCACTCTGCGAATTTGACTCCTTTGCCAAATGCTGCTTCTTCGATACGTGTTTTGCACATACCGCAAACTCCTTCAACTATAATGGTATCCTCTACTACCTTGTTTTGAGCATAACTCGCGGTCGGCAGCGCAAAAATGGCCGCCAGAATAAAAATTTTTTGAATAATTTTCATAACTAACTGTTTAGATGATTTGAAATAAAAACGGAGAGATTGTCTCCAATTGTCTCCCTTTTAGAATGCGGAGACGACTATTTCAGTCAGTTAGCCGTAGTATATGAAAGCGCAGTTTTGCTTATAGAGATCTTCAGGTTCGGGCGGACCATTGTTGTTTGAGTTTACCCATTCAACATCTTCAATGTCCTCACTCAGATTCTCCATCCAATCGACAATCGCAATCAAGGGTTGATCAAAATCAAGTTTGAAATCTACGCTACTAGATTGATGCTCATCCTTTACCTGCACAAAGAACTCTTTCTCGTCACAGCAGTTTGAAGTTTCAAGAATGTGGGCATCATCACACGCGCATGAGGTATCAAGCCAAACAATATTCACATCCGCAATTTGTCCCAAGCAATAGTGAATCTCTAGTCCATAACCAACTACAGATAGCAGATAAAACAAAGCAAATATGAAAGCGGATTTTCTCAAAATGTGAACGTTAAAGATAAGCTCAATAAATTATTTAAATTTTGAATAGCGTTAAAGCTGGTTAATCTCTACTTCTTTCTGAAAAAGACTTGAATCGGAACTCCCTTAAACTCAAACTTTTCGCGCATCTGGTTTTCAATAAACCTGCGATACGGTTCCTTTATGTATTGCGGTAGGTTGCAATAAAAAGCAAAGGTTGGAGCGTGTGTTGGCAGTTGCTGCACGTACTTCACCTTTATGTATTTACCCTTTGTTGCGGGTGGTGGCGTCCATTCTATAATTGGAAGCATTACCTCGTTTAGCTTGTTAGTTTTTAAACGCTGAGTTCTCCGCTTGTATACATCTAGTGCTATTTGAAGTGCCTTATGAATTCTTTGCTTTTCCGTCACCGAGGTGAAGATGATCGGTACATCGGTGAAAGGAGCTATTCTTCTTTTAAGCTCTTGCTCATATTCCAAAGCAGAGTTAGTCTCCTTAGCCATTAAATCCCATTTATTCACTAGGATGATGACACCTTTACGGTTCTTTTCAATTAGTCCAAAAATATTGAGGTCTTGCTGTCCAATTCCTGCTTCGGCATCAATCATTAGAATGCACACATCAGAATGCTCAATAGACTTAATAGCTCGCATTACCGAATAAAACTCAAGGTCTTCGTGCACCTTGGCCTTTTTTCGAATACCAGCCGTATCTACCAAGGTGAACTCAAAACCATAGGCATTATAGTGCGTGTCAATGCTATCTCTAGTAGTACCTGCAACCTCGGTTACTATATTTCTCTCATTACCGAGCAAGGCATTTACAAAAGATGACTTACCTGCATTTGGTCTTCCAACTACAGATATTCGCGGCAAATCTGATTCGTCTTCTTCAATTTCCTTAGGTAACAACTCAATAACTCGGTCAAGGAGATCACCTGTTCCACCGCCATTAACTGCAGATATTGGAAATATCTCCTCAAATCCCAATTCATAAAACTCGTAACTCTCAGGTTCTTTATTTGGATTGTCAATTTTATTAGCACACAATAGAACGGGTTTTTTACTCGATCTTAAAATATGTGCTACATCTCTATCTAGCTCATTCAAACCAGTTTGAGAATCGACAAGAAACAAGATTAAGTTGGCCTCATCCATGGCGATATGCACCTGCTTGGCAATCTCTTTTTCAAAGCGATCATCCGACTCTTTTATGAATCCACCCGTATCCACGACCGTGAAATCTCGACCACCCCAATCGCTTGTTCCATAATGACGATCTCGAGTTACTCCTGAAAATTCATCTACAATGGCTTGTCGTCTACCAATGAGACGATTAAAGAATGTTGACTTGCCTACATTAGGCCTACCGATGAGTGCTACTATTGACATAAGAACTGCAAAAGTAGCTTTGTTATTGAGGCCTTATTAAAAATTAATTTCGCTTGTACCCAACAAATCACAAACTAACCCCGTGTAGGGGTTTGAAATTAAAAAACAAAATGAAACGAATTTTATTCACCTTAACATTAGCACTGGTAATATCCCTTGGATGGTCACAATGCAATGCATCCTTCAATATTACTGGGGGAACCACTGCCGGAGACACACTCTCCATTCATAACACTTCAGCTTCTTCGAACACAGCTGTATTTAGCTGGACGATGACTGGTGGAACTCCTTCAACTGCCTACACGTATGATACTACATCCATCGTAAACTATCAATATGCAACTATTGGATCTTATACAGTTTGCATGATAATGAATGACAGCTCTTGGAACTGTGCTGACACCATTTGCGACAGTATTTTAATTACTGCTGGAGCTTTATCAGGCTATCTCGATTCAACGGCTGCTACATGTAACCTGTGTAATGCAACCGCCACTGCTATGCCAAACGGTGGTACTTTACCTTATTCATACAATTGGTCTACTGGTGACACATCACAAACAATTACTGGATTATGCGGATATACTGCGCATCAAGTAACTATCACTGATGCAAATGGAGATTCAATATCTCTTGCGCTTAGTATTCCTTCTACAGGATCTGGATTAAATGTAAATCTTGGACCTGACCAATATGGTTGTACTGGTGACTCATTCTTCCTAGATGCAACGCTAAACTTTGGTGTTAACACCTATGCTTGGAGTAACGGTGCTACTTCACAAAGTATTGCTGTTAATCAATCAGGAATGTATTATGTTACTGTTACTGACTCTAGCGGCTGCAGCGGTGCGGATTCCGCACTTATCGATATTTCAAGTGCACCTTCAATTTCGGCTAGCTCAACTAACGAAACATGTGCAAGTTGTTGTAACGGAACGGCTAGTGTAACTGCATCTGGAAGTACATTAGTTTATACTTGGAGTAATGGCTCCAATTCAACAAGTATTACAAGCCTTTGCCCTGGAACATATTCAGTTACTGTAGAAGATACTTTGACCGGATGCTCAACGAGTCAATCGGTTACTGTGAACGCCTATGTCGCAAGCTGTTATTTCTTAGCTGGAATGGCAGACCAAGGAGGTAGTACTCGAGTTTATTTAATTCAAGAAGATAGCGGATCATTATCGGCTGTAGATAGCGCCACCAGTGACACCACTGGACTCTATATGTTCAGCAATGTTTGTAATGGAACTTATTACATAAAAGCTGCTTTACTTTCAAACCACATATACTACACGGCATTCATACCAACTTATTATGATAGTGCAGCTCTATGGACCAACGCAACGGCCATCGTGGTAAATAATGCTAGTAACTACTCCGTAGATATTGATATGCTTGCTGGCGCAAACTCAGCCGGAGCTGGATTTATTGGCGGCTTGATTTCTCAAGGAGCAAATAGAGGTGAAGGAGACCCTGTTGTCGGAGCTTATGTTGTAGCATATAATGAAGATGGATCAATGGCTGCATTTGATAGAACAGACGCAACTGGAGCTTACGAATTCTCGAATCTTTCATTAGGTTCTTATGAAGTCTATGTTGACATATTGAACAAAACAGCATACCCTCATCAAGTAACACTAACAGCTGAAACTGCTGAATCACCAAACCGTGATTTTGAAATCATCGGAGCCATTGTGAAACCGATTGCGCCAACTGGTCTTGCAGACATCAACAGCAATGGTTTGAATGTTTATCCAAATCCATCAAACGGATTTATCACGATTGACATGGGTTCTAACGAATTGAATTCAGCGAATGTTGTGAACCTTCTTGGAGAGCGAATCATGAGCATCAATGCAGCCGGAAATTCTGAAAAAATGGAAATGGACTTGAGTCAATTAGCCTCTGGTTCTTATATCCTCGAAATGAATGGTGAAGATTTCACTACTCATCAATCAATCATCATAAAGTGATTGAGCCACTAACGATAGGTTAACTTGAACGGGAGGATTCACCTAGTTGTGAATCCTCCTTTTCTATTTTATATGGAAATCCATTCGGACCTTATAGAACGTTGCAAAAAGAACGAGCGCGAAGCACAATTTGAGCTGTATAAGGAATGTTATGGAATGATGATGCAGATCTGTTTGAGATACCTATCAAACCATGATGATGCAAAAGCACTGGTCAATCAAGCTTTCTTAAAAGTGTGCGATAAGATTGACACATATAAACCAGAAGTGGCCTTTCAAAACTGGGTTAAGCGGATCACGATTAACACGGCAATAGACGACTGCAGAAAATCGAAGAACAAAAAGGCCCAACTGCTTCTTCTGATCAAGTAAATTACCAATTCAACTCCATTCCAGTTGATGGCATAGAAACAGTCCTTTTAGAAATTGATGGTAATGGATGCAAGGCTCAAAATGTGAGAAATCAGATTGTGGATAGTAGTGCCTTATGCAACATCAATTTTAGCTATAAGGTTGAAACTACACCCTTCAATCCACCAGTTACTTTGAATTCTGATTATGGAACCGTTGAGGTATTATACTCAGATGAAATGGGTAATATCTATCGCTCAGAAACACAATTGCAACCACAATGGGCTACGTACGAAGTCTTAGAATTTACCGATGATTATATTGATCCTATTACTGGCAGCGAGGTATTGTACAACACCGTAAACCTAGAATTCAATGTGATTTTGCACAACGAAATCATGGGAAATCCGGAGTTTAAGAATTGCGTTGCGGTGCTTCCGATTCGATAATCAATACCCGTACTTCTTCAGCTTTCGGTCATCATTTCTCCAGTCCTTGTCCACCTTTACAAAGGTTTGGAGGAAGACTTTTTTATCAAAGAAGCGCTCCATATCCTTTCTAGCTTCCGTACCAACTCGCTTTATCATAGAACCTCTATGTCCGATAATTATATTCTTCTGCGAATCTCTTGCAACAATGATGAGCGCTCTGACACGGATAATTTCTTCCTCTTCTTTAAAATCTTCCACCTCAACTTGCACTGAATATGGAATCTCTTGCTTGAAGTGAGTCAAGATTTTTTCTCGGATTATTTCGCCTACTATGAAACGCTCATTCTTATCTGTCAACTGATCTTTTGGGTACCACTCTGGGCCTTCTGGAATAAGCTCTTTGATGGCACGGAAAACTTCAGGAATATTGAATTTCTCGGTTACTGATAAGGCGAATATTTTTTTGGCCTTTGGAAATGTCTCTGACCAATATGTGATATCCGCATCAAGCGAATCTTGATCACCTATATCGATTTTATTCAGCGCCACAATCAGCGATGTATCCGATGATTGAAGCTTTTCCAGCACTCTTTCATCCTTAAACTCTCGATCACCCAACTCGGCCATGAATAAAAACACATCGGCATCGACCAAAGCCTCTTTCACAAAACCCATCATGCTTTCCTGCATCTTATATGCAGGCTTGATGACACCCGGTGTATCAGAAAACACGATCTGGTATTCTTCATCATTATAAATACCGAAAATGCGATGACGTGTTGTTTGCGCCTTGGCGTTGATTATGGCGAGCTTCTCCCCAATCAAGGCATTGAGCAATGAAGATTTACCCACATTAGGGTTTCCGATGATGTTTACAAAGCCTGAGTGGTGTGCCATTATACTCTTTCGATTATTGTAGCGTAACCTTGACCAACTCCAATGCACATGGCAACCAAGGCATATTCTCGTTGGGTTTTGTGTAATTCAATCGCTGCAGATTGTAGTATTCGAGCTCCTGTCATACCAAGGGGGTGACCTATGGCAATGGCTCCACCATTTGGATTGATTCGTTCATCATCATCATCTACGCCCAATTGCCTAGTACAAGCCAATGTTTGAACTGCAAATGCCTCATTGAATTCTAGAATATCCATATCGTCCATGGTTAACCCGGCTCGCTTTAACGCCAATTTCGAAGCTTCAACTGGACCTATTCCCATGATGCTTGGTTCTACTCCAGAAACTCCAGATGATACAATTCGTGCCGTTGGAGTAAGGTTGTGTTTCTTCAATCCATCTTCACTTGCTATGAGCATAGCCGCTGCACCATCGTTCAATCCAGATGCATTACCAGCAGTAACACTGCCTCCCTCCTTTTTGAATGCAGCTCGCAATTCTGAGAGCGCTTCCATTGTAGAATTCCCTTTAATGAATTCATCGTGTTCGAAAATCAATGCTTCTTGTTTTCTGCGCGGAATACTTAAAGGCACAATCTCTTCTGCTAATCGACCTGACTGCTGTGCAGCAAAAGCCTTTTGTTGAGACCAGAGTGCAAATCTGTCCTGATCTTCTCTTGAAACGCCAAATTGTTCAACCAAATTCTCTGCCGTTTCACCCATGGCATGCGTACCGTAAAGATCCTTCATCTTCGGATTTACAAAACGCCATCCAAAGCTCGAATCAAATAACTTGCTGTCGTTACCAAATGGTCGAGAAGACTTGCTCATGACCCAAGGTCCGCGAGTCATATGCTCCACACCTCCCGTTACAAAAAGATCACCTTCATTGGCAGCAATTGCCCTGCGGGCGTGTATCGCAGCACTCATGCCTGAGCTACAGAGTCTATTCACTGTTTCTCCTGGTACTTTACAAGGCATTCCAGCTAAGAGCAGCGCCATACGCGCAACATTTCTATTGTCTTCTCCAGCTTGATTAGCACATCCCATGATTACATCATCCACCATTTCCCAATCAACTGATTGATTGCGACTCATCAATTCTTTAATGACCATTGCGCCCAAATCATCTGTGCGCACAGGAGACAATGTTCCTCCGAACTTTCCGACTGGCGTGCGAATACCATCAACTATGTATGCTTCTCTCATTTGTTCTGATTTTTCGATGTGCGAAGATCGTAGATTCTAGCGTGAAACCTAAATAATGCACTCATGATGTGAATTCATTCAAACTAGCCTACACATCCCATTCTTTGCCAGTACGATATACTGTTCCCTTAAAGAGTGCTACCACCTTTTTATCCTGATTTCGAATAGTAATATGATAGACTCCAATTTTATTAGACAAGCTCATTTCTTCGGCTGTTGCCATAATCACATCACCTTCTTTAAGCGATTCTGTATGTGAAATGGAAGTCTCCACACTTAAAGACATTCTGCCATGACCGTTAGAGGCAAAGGCCAATGCTGAATCTGCGAGCGCATAGGTTATACCACCATGCGCAATGTCAAAGCCATTGAGCATTTCTTTGCGAATTGTCATTTTTAATTCTGACGATCCTGCCCCGTCTTGTATTCGCTCAATGCCCAGCCATTGACTAAATAGATCATTGTTATACATCCGATCCACAACCTTGCTGGCTTTTACTTTAGCATCCATAAACTGACATTTCCACAAAGAAAGCCAATTGCTCTATTTCAAAACCGTAATGGTACCATTGAGGTAATGACGAATTTCATTTTTATCTATAAAAGTTCCGTCATAGGAGTAAACGCTTGATTTTTCTGAATCAATCCAAGGAATTGAGAGAGGGACATTCCACTCGTCTATTTGGGCGCTTGGGCTATTGATGTACAATACTCTATTCGAATCTCCAGTATTCCAAGCATATGAGTCAAAACCTTCTGGGGCATTTAAATAAATTTCATCCGATTTTTTGCAATAATGCTGAACGCTCGTTTTTGCAAAATACTGAACCGCGAAATAGACATAACTGAAATGCTGACCCAAACCACAATCCGAGTTCGCGGCCACAAAAGTCATTGTTTGGCCCACAAAGGGAGACAAGTCAATGGTGACGGTGCGCCATTTATTATACTTAACAACTGGAAACGAACCGGCTGCGGTTTCCAGCGGTAGGTCAGTATAACTGGGAATAATAAGCTGCTCTGAGCATTATATAACCGCACTGTATTGATCCATGACCAGAAATCCGACTGTCGGCAGCCATTGTGGAGCATGATTTAGCTCTTGTGAAACGAGCGCATATTTATAGCTAAGTATTGCATTTTCTTCACTTATCGTCCAAGTGTAAGTCATGCGCTCAGCCTCTATTCCGCCAACAAAATTCCCCAACCTCATTGAGTGACCAAAGCCAGCAGGCACAACCTTAATTAGACTATCCGTATTCGGACCATAAGCACTAGTGTCTGACTGTGCCGCAAGTCGAAATGCATTATTACTTGGGCTAGGAGTTAACAAGGTTTGCAACCCAATGCCATAATATTTTGTGCCTTCCAACTTATTCCACCCACTAAAATCACCAGAAATAAACGCTACACCTGGGTTTTGACCTAGGAGGGAAAGGGGCAATAAGATGACCGCTACTAGCAGAGCTCGCTCGCGAAATAGGTAATGTCGCAATTGTTTAGACTACCCTTGTCAGGCCTTGGCGCAATTGAGATATACTTGTTGTACTAAAGATCAGTAACGATGAAAAAGAGCATTTCCCTTTCACTTTCCATTCTGTTCACCTCATTCTTGCTTGCTCAAGTACCGACTGAAAACAAGGTCGAGATGGCGCTAAAAAAGCTTCAATCGGATGCTGGATTAGCCAATGGAAGCCTGGCTTTCATGGCCGTTAACATGGATAATGGAAAAGTCATTGCAGATTACAATGGTGGGAAAAGCATGACTCCAGCTTCCATTCAGAAATTGATAACAACCGGTGTCGCACTAGAAACATTAGGTTCAGAATTTCAATTCGAAACCACCATCAAAGCTGCAATAGATGAGGAGTCAGGTGCCGTAAGTGGTGACCTTTATGTGTTTCCATCTGGCGATCCAACATTGCAATCAAAGTACTACTCATCTCAGCCAACATCCTTAGATCAGATCAAAGAAGACCTTTCTTCTATTTCATCCTTTACCGGATCCTTGATTATTGACGCGTCCGGCTTTAGTGCACACAACACACCCCGCGGCTGGATTTGGGAAGACATGGGAAATTATTTTGGCGCGAGTCCAACCCCCATTATTTGGAGAGACAACTTGCTTGAAGTTTATCTAAACAGTGCTCAGGTCGGTAAGCCCGCAATGCTGAGCTCTAAAACTCAGAATTCAGAGGGCCTAACCATAGATTTGGAAGTAACCGCTTCGGAATCAAACCGAGACGATGCTTGGTTTTTCAGCGCTCCTGGATCTGATTTAATCTACGCCAAGGGGACTATTCCATCAAACCGAACCACCTTTTTGGTGAAGGCTTCACACCCAAAGCCAATGCAACGGTTTGGAAATGAAATTCTGAAAGCGGGCAGTTTAAAGGCCAGACAGGTGCGAATTGATTTCGATTATATCGAACATGCTAATCTGAGTACAATTTCAACTTTGGTTTCACCACCACTTTACTCCATTGTGAAAATGACCAACGAAAACAGCATCAATCTATTTGCGGAAGCACTGCTTGTGCAGTTAGACGAAAGCGACCTGGGTAAATCAACTGAAGGAGGCATTAATCAAATTGAAAAAACGCTATCAAAACAGGGAACAATAAAAGGGAATCGTTTTATAGATGGCAGTGGTTTAAGTCCGTTAAATCGCCTCACATGCTACTCAATGCTCGATCTACTTACCATGATGTACCGTTCCAAAAACAAAGACTCATTTATTAATAGTTTACCTATTGCTGGACAATCTGGAACAATTAAAAATTCGTTCACCAATCCAAAGCTTGCCGGCAATATGCAAGCAAAGAGTGGCACTATGACCGGGGTCAGGAACTATGCTGGATACATAAAAAACAACCAAGGAGAAACCGTAGCATTCTGTGTGATGCTGAATGATTACGACAGCAAGAGACGCAACGAGATCATGCAAAAACTGGAAGATTTGATGCTAGCGATTGTAGAAAATTAATGATCGTACTCTAAGTAGAGCGTATACTCAGCTCCATTTTCATCTTTCCTTGTTATCATTTCAGGAAAACCATTTACTGGATTGTAATAACCTGAAACGATAATGGAGTATATCGGAGTTGGTTTGGGAATATCTAAATCAGCAACGGTTAATCTCAGCTCAGGGAATACATTTTCAATCTTAAAATCCATGTTCCGTTCAAAAACAAAGGCGCGTGCCTCGGTATCCGGAAATCGTTCAATACTGGTAAATGTCAGATCTTGACTCGTTCCTAAACGAACTTGCAACATAACATCCGGTAAATTAGCCCTGGCGGTCGATGTATCATCATCCCATACCCTGGATTCAAAGGGTTTGTCTGGCAATTCATTCAATTCTACTCTGGTAATTCTGATTGCATTTGGCTTGGCTTGTGAGTCGCAAGATTGACCTACATAACCATCTTCGCATACACAAGCCCGGCCGTCACAATCGCCATTATCACAATCCGTGGATTCACAATTTCCACAGCTGGTCAATATTGAAATCAGAAAGAAAAGTACCGCAAAGCGCATAGGCTATGGATAAAACTTTTTCTCGAAAGCAGCCTTTTGCCTTAGCAATACACTTGCTCGGTATCGCTCTTCATGATAGGCAGCGTACAACTTATCCAATCCATCCAATACATTTTGGACACCTCTCTCATCAGCCCATTTTAATAAGCCTTTTGGATAATTAACGCCTTTGGTCATTGCTAAGTCTATGTCTTTCGCAGACGCAACTCCGAGATGCAATGCATCGGCTGCTTCGTTGATAAGCATGATTAGTATTCGCCAAACAATGGCCTCACCTACTACTTGATTTTTATCTGGTTCTGGATTTGTGGCGCCTTCCGCATAGCTGTAATAACCTCGACCAGATTTACGTCCTAAGTATCCAGCCTCCATCATTCGTTTTTGAGTGAAGGATGGCTTGTACCTTGGATCATAATAAAAGGCTGTCCAAACCGTCTCAGTCACCGTATAGTTGATGTCATTTCCAATGTAATCCATTAACTCAAATGGCCCCATTCTGAAACCGCCAATTTCCTTCATGGCCCAATCTATGGTCACCATGTCAGCAATTCCTTCTTCATATATGCGAATCGCTTCACCATAAAATGGTCGGGCTACTCTATTCACAATAAACCCTGGGGTATCCTTGGTTACAACTGTAACTTTCTTCCAGCTATCTATAAGGTCCTTCGCTTTTTGAAGATTCTCTTCGGAGGTCTGCACAGCAGGAATAATCTCAACCAATGGCATTAGCGGTGCTGGGTTAAAGAAATGGATGCCAACAACCCGCTCGGGAGTATCACACGAAGCGGCGATTGAAGCTATGGAAAGTGAACTTGTATTAGAAGCGAGGATACAATCTTTGGATACAACAGATTCCAGTGATGAAAACACCTTCTTTTTGATATCTAGATTTTCGATGATTGCCTCAATGACTAAACCGCTATTCTGAAATGAATGATAATCAGTTGTGTTATGGACACGGGAGATTATAGCATCCGCCTCTTCTTGCGTTTTTCTACCCTTCTCCACCAACCTCGCCATGATTTTTTTCAGGCTGGTTTGAGCTTTATCTAATGCGGCATCATTTGTATCAAATAACCAAACGGTGTGATTACTTTGAGCCGCTACTTGCGCAATTCCGCTACCCATGGTGCCTGCTCCAATAACTCCTATCTCCATCATCTCTTCTTAAATGTTTTTACTTTCCTGTAAACTCAGGTTTTCTTTTCTCCAAAAATGCTTGTACTCCTTCGTTGTAATCGTCAGATGATGCAGCCACCACCTGTTCTTCTCCTTCTCTGTTCAATTGTTTTTCTAACGAATTGTGGAAAGTCTCGTTTAGAAGTCTTTTGGTCAAGCCTAAACCTACAGTGGGTCGTTTCGATAGCTTAATTGCAATCGCCATTGACGCTTCTTCAAATCCTTCATCCGGCAGTGCTTGGTAAATCATTCCCATTTGCTGTGCTTCGGTTGCGCTGATTTTATCGGCTAACATCATTAGGCCGGTTGCTTTCTGTCTTCCAATCAACCGGGGTAAAAAGTAGGTGCCTCCTGAATCTGGAATAAGTCCGATGCTGCTGAATGCTTGAATAAAGTTACTAGACTCCTTAGCCACAGTAATATCACAAGCGAGAGCAATATTTGCTCCAGCACCTGCGGCTACGCCATTTACTGCGCAAACAATGGGTTTCTCAACGGATCGAATTTTTAAAATAATCGGATTATAATGTTCTTCAACTATTCGTTCAATACCAGGGCCGTCTGGGTCGGCAGCTTCCTGAAGGTCTTGACCTGCGCAAAAAGCCTTTTCCACTGCAGTAAGATAGATTGAACGGACCTCATCATTTGCCTCACAATAATCGAGTGTCTCTTGCAGCGCTAGGGCCATTTCTCTGTTAAAGCTATTGAATACGGAAGGTCTATTTAGGGTGATTTTCCCAACGGAACCGACCATTTCGAAGTGTAGGGTATCAGATGCCATATCTCAAATTTAGTGGCTCAAAGAAATGAAATGTAATTCGGAAACCGAACCTTTTATAGGCACTTGAAATAATCAAATGGTTCAAGACAATCCTTACACTTAAAGTGCGCTTTGCACGGAGTTGATCCAAATTGACTCACCATTAATGTGTTTTTCGAACTGCAATTAGGGCAAGTGATTTGCCGCTCTTCGGCCATTAGCGCCATTTTATCTGTTGAATCATCGGCAGGTGGAGCAATGCCATATTCTTTCAGCTTTTGCTTTCCAGATTCAGAAATCATGCTGGTCGACCAACTAGGAGACAACACAGTCTTCACCTCAAATGGCTCCAAACCAGCATCTCTTAAGGCATCAATAACAGAATCCTCAATTACCTGGGTAGCTGGGCACCCACTATAGGTTGGAGTGATCGCAACATGAAGCATACCATTCGCTTCTTCCACTGTTCTAACTATTCCAAGATCAACCACAGAAATGACTGGGATTTCTGGATCTTCAACTTCTGAGAGTACCTCCCATGCTTTTGATTCTAGGATCGTCATCACCAAGTAGCGTCTGGATATGCTCGCGGTAAAAACTGCATTTCAGCTAAGATGAACCCGAGATACTCTGTGTGAATCCCTGTTTTACCACCCTCTTGCATAAATTCATCGAATGGCATTTCAAGTGTTGCTTCCTCTAAAACTAGTTTCACACTATTCATCCAAGCTTCCTTTAAATTTTCAGGTAAAATGCCTTTTTCATATTCAACAGGCTTGAATGCTTCGCCCGTATAAGACCAAATATCATCAATGGCTCGTTGACTTTTCTCTTTACTCTCATCAGTTCCATCGCCCAATCGCACTACCCACTCAGCACTCCATCTTTTGTGATAAGTAACTTCTTTAAGAGACTTTTGGGCTATCTCCTTTAATCTTGGATCATCGGACTTACTTAATTCTGTCAAGAGCAAAAAATGCCATTGATCAAAATAAAACTGTCGAGCAATGGTATCGGCAAAGTCACCATTTGGTATTTCAGTGATTAAAAGGTTTTTGAAATCCAAGACATCTCTCTTGTAGGCAAAATAATCATGATCATGCCCGTTGCCTTCCAACTCTGCAGCATAATCAAAGTACATTTTTGCCTGACCTATCAAGTCTAACGCAATGTTTGTCATGGCTATATCCTGTTCCAGTACTGGCCCGTGACCACACCACTCACTTATTCTGTGTCCTAGTATGAGGGCATTATCACCTAAGTGAAGTGCCACATTAAATCGGTTTGTGTTATCGCTCATTCAATCTCTTTTTACTGACCTTGCCAAAAGTAGCATTCGCAAATAATAGTTAAGCAAACAAGAATCAACCATAAATGGTTTTAATAAGTGGGTGATTCGTATATCTTTGAGAGTTGTAGAATAAACTTATCATGAAGCACTTGTACCTTTATCTTCTCGCATGCCTACCATTACTGATGCAGGCGCAGTTTACATACGAATACAACGATGACTCTGTCAAGATTGCGCATTTAGACAAGGATCTTGAATTCAATTTAGATGTCACGAATTTAGATGCGAATAATCCGCAAGATATTCGTTGGAGAATTGTGGAGATTGATTTCGTTAGTAACGAATGGGCAGACTACGTATGCGATGAAATATGTTACACTCCGAGCAAGCGTTTCAACGACTTCACACTAAGCGCAGATACAGTATTCCCGATTATTCATCACATCAGCATGGAGGAAATGCATGGAATGGGAACTTCAACTTTATGTTTTTTCAACAAGGATGATTCTGCAAATACGGTTCAATGTCTAACTCTTACTGGAATTTCAACTCCAATGATAGTGGCAGACACACTGACTGTTGCAGGTACTTCAAATGAATTTATTGAAGGTGTTGTTTACACTGTCAATGGCGGAACTTATACTGAGCATTCTGATTATCAAATCATTGATGGAATGCGATACCAAATGTTAGTTATTGATGGTACTGTTTATTACTATGACTATGAAGACGGTGAGTTTGTAGAATATATGGACGCTGAGGAAATGGAAATTGCAGGAACTACATACACTATAATAGATGGAATGGCATTTACGGTCAATGGAACTGTTTACACTGCAATAGGCGCTTACACTGCTACTAAGGTAGACGGAGAAGAAGTTATCGTTATTGGCAGTGACACATTTGAATTGTTCGAAGGTGGATACGTTCCACTTGGATATGAGTCATTTGTAGAGAAATCGGAATTCCTGGCGCAAAACTCGCCTAACCCATTTAGCGGACAAGCAACAATTAAGTATGCCTTCACTGGAAATGATGGAGTGATTAATATCCATGACTTAACAGGTAAGTTGGTTCAATTTGTGAACCTCCAAAACAAAAAAGGAACGGTTAGACTCAACTCAGAACTTCAAGCTGGACTATATTTCTACTCGCTACAAAGCGATGGAGTTGTAATCGACACCAAGCGCATGCAGGTTTTAGACTAGCACAAATTCAAGGTATAAAAAAAGGCGCAATCTCTTTAGAGATTGCGCCTTTATCATTTTCAATGGCTCTACTGATTTCCAAGAATAAGTGGCATTCCACCTTCTCCGCCAATCACAACAACTTTAGAATTTTCTGATTTAGATAATTCTAATGTTGCCTCAATACCACGCATTTTAAGGAGCTTATCAGTCAAACTATTATTAACAATAATATTCGCTGCGGCCTCACCTTCAGCAGCAATTCGCTTTCTTTCGGCCTCACTCTTTTCTTTGTCTAATCTAAATTGGTAAGCCAATGCTTGTTGCTCTTGCTCCAATTTGTTTTCAATTGCCTGCTTAATCTGGGCGGGTAAGTTGATGGATCGAATAAGCAGGGCTTTCATCTGAATATTATTGGCTGCAAGTACCTTACCCGTTTCTTCCTTAATAGACGACTCAACTTCTCCACGCTTGGTAGAATAGATTTCCTCAGCCGTAAAGCGTCCCATTACCTGTCTTACAGAGGAGCGCATCTCTGGTATCACCAGTTTCTCAATGTATGTGCGATTGAAGTTCTCGTGAATATAGCCTATACGGTCGTATAGTGGGTAAAAACGCACCGTTACGTCTACAGCGATGGAGAGACCATTTTTATCCAATACGTCCAACTTCTCTTCCTCCTTCATTTCAGTTACATCATAAATGTAAACCTCATTCCAAGGTGCCTTGAAATTGATGCCAGGAGTTTTGATGTCATCTTTATCGAGACCTCCCGAGAAGGTATAGAAAACAACTCCGCGTTCCGTTGCTTGGACGGTGTAAAACATGCTTGACGAGAAAGCAAAAAGGAATATTGCGCCAAATACTAGCGCTACGATCATTATTACTTTACGATTATCTAATTGATTCATTTGTGTTTATTTAAGTACACAATGTTACTTAAGATAACACGTATCAGCAAAGGATTGTTTAGCACAAACAAAAGCCCCTGACTCATAAGAGTTAAGGGCTTTTGTTTCAAAGTTGCCCGACAAGGACTCGAACCTTGACTGACGGTACCAAAAACCGCTGTCCTGCCAATTAGACGATCGGGCATCCTTTCCTTTAAAAAAGGGCTTCAAAAGTAAAAAGATTTAGATTGTTGTAGAACAAAAAAATACCTCATTTTTAGTCGTTGATTTATCCAAAGCATATGCCCGATTTTATCAAGCCTTTGTCGAGGCATCTTTGCTTCGATATTCCCAACGATCATAGAGAAATCTACATCACATTTGATGATGGTCCTCACCCAGATATCACACCATGGGTACTTGACCAATTG